>Ga0153956_1001685_pt1 | contig 18567 bp, 15 predicted proteins | sample TSFL040MetaG_FD_104704 | JGI IMG/M metagenome (GOLD analysis project Ga0153956, IMG submission 104704) | Attine ant fungus gardens microbial communities from Florida, USA - TSFL040 MetaG | ecosystem: Host-associated > Fungi > Mycelium > Unclassified | place: USA: Florida, Wekiwa Springs...
GAGGTACTGCTCGGTGACGTCGAGCCCGATGCGGCGTTGGTGAGCACCGACGAAGGCATGACGCTGCTGCCGGCCAATATCGATCTGGCCGGCGCCGAGGCGATGTTGTTGATGCGGGCCGGGCGCGAATACGCGCTCAAGCGCGCGCTGGCCAAACTCGATTCGTTCGAGGTGGTCATCATCGACTGCCCGCCGTCCCTGGGGGTATTGACCCTCAACGGGCTGACCGCCGCCAACGATGTGCTCGTGCCGCTGCAGTGCGAGACCCTGGCACACCGCGGCGTCGGGCAGTTCCTGCGGACGGTCAACGACGTGCAGCAGATCACCAACCCGGACCTGCGGCTGCTCGGTGCGCTGCCCACGCTGTACGACGCGCGCACCACCCACAGCCGCGACGTGCTGCTCGATGTGGCCGACCGGTACGACCTGGTGGTGCTGGCGCCGCCGATCCCGCGCACGGTGCGCTTCGCCGAGGCCAGCGCCTCCGGGTCGTCGGTGCTGGCGGGCCGAAAGAACAAGGGCGCGTTGGCTTATCGTGAGCTGGCGGCATCTTTGCTCAAGCACTGGAAGTCGAATAAGGCCCTGCCGGTCTTCACCCCCGAGGTGTGATTTCGGGTGTCAACGGGCGGCGACGTGTTCGTCGACGCAGCCGATGAACGCCCGGCAGGCCGCCGAGCGCAGATCGGCCCGCGGCATGACCAGATGGACCTGACGGTGCATATCGGCGCCGCGAACCGGGCGCAGCGCCAGCGTCGGGTCGGTATCGGCGCGATCGCGCGCCACCGATTCCGGTAGCAGCGCCACGCCGAGGTTCGCGCGGACGAAGTGCACCACCTCGTCCACCCGCGTCACCTCGAAGGCCACCCGCCGCGGAATCCCGGCGAAGCCGCGGTCGGTTTCGTGCCGCAGGCCGTAGCCGGGTGGGAAATCGATGAACGGCATGGCCGCCAGGTCGGTGATCAAGACGGCATGGCGGGACGTCAGCGGATGGCCGGCGGGCATCACCGCGATGAGCGATTCGGTGAACAGATGCGCGTAGATCAGTGGGTCGTCGGATCGGGGTGTGTTGAAACCGACCACCGCGACGTCGAGTTTTCGGTCACGCACCGCCTCGACCAGGACATCGCTGCCGCCGCTGCGCAGGGTCACGCTGACATCGGGATACCGCGAGTGGAAGGTCGCCATCATGGTCGCCACGTCCAGGCTCTGGGAGGGGACCTCCATCATCCCCACGTTGAGTCGGCCGGTCACGGTACCGCTGAGGGCCTGGGCGTCGATGGCGATCTGATCGACGCCGGCCACCACTCGTTGCAGCAGCGGCAACAGCGCCTCACCGGCCGCGGTGAGTGACACCGACCGGGTGGTGCGGTCGAACAGCGTGATGCCCAGCTCGGACTCGAATCGACGTATCTGCTGGCTGAGGGCGGACTGCACGACGAACATGGCTTCGGCGGCCTTGGTGAAACTGCGTGTCTCGGCCAGGGCGACGGTATAGCGAAGCTGCTGCAAGTTCACTTGATTGATCACTTTCAACGATTAATTCGATCATATCTATTTACTGGACTCCTAGATGATGACCGGCCAGGATCAGACGATGACCGCTCCCGGGAATGTCGCCGCATCCGCGCCGCGCCTCGCCGTGCGCGCACAGCCCGCAATGCACGGCAACGACTGCTCGGATGTGGCCGTGCGCGACGCCATCACCGCCGAGGTCGACGCCATGGCGTTCCTCGGTGAGCTGCGTTGCTCGCATACCCGGTTGGTCGCCGGCGAGATCGATGAGGTGGTGTTCACCTATACCGTCGGCGCCTCGGGTATCGCCGACAGCGGCTGGCTCAAGCTGTGCTTCCGCTATTACTCCGACTGGGATCTGCAGACCACGAACCCCGCCGGACGTGATTACGCCACGGCCGAACTGGTGCACCGGTCGCTCGACGGAGGCGCCACACCCGCCGGTGCGGCGACCGTCCAGACATTGCTCACGCGCTACGACGTCAAAGGCGGCGAACGACCATTCCAGAAGTCGCTGCTGGTGCACGTGACCGATGGGTACCTGCGGCCCGGGGACATTGTCGAGATCCGGTTCGGCGACCGCCGGCACGGCGGTCCCGGGACGCGGGTACAGACCTTTGTCGAGGACGAATTCGAGCTGCAATTGTTCGTCGACCCGCTGGGCACCTCGCGGATGGCCCGCGCCGGTGGCTGCGCGATCGCGATCGAACCCGGACCGCCGCAGGCTCTCGTCGCGCACGGGCCACGTGTCGTGCGTGCTGGCACCAGCGACATCGTGCTGCGGACCCACCTCGAAGACCGTTGGGGCAACACCTGTTCCGGCACGGTGGCCACCGTGGAGGCTTCCGTCGATGGCGTCACGGTCGCCGCGGCCCGGACACCCGAGGCCGGATGGGCCGGCGTCACCGTGACGGTGCCGGCCGTGCACGGAGGTATCGACCTCGTCGCCCGGTGCGCCGACGGTTCGCGCTTGGCGGCTCGGGCATTGATCGACGTGGTTGCTGATTTTCCTTCTCCGCGTGCATATTTCGCCGACCTGCATGTCCATTCCAACGACACCGTCGGCACCCAGAACACCGACTGGAATCTGCGCTACGGCCGCGATATCGGGGCACTGGACGTACTGGGATACACCGCCAACGATTTCCAGATCACCGATGACGCCTGGATGGACGTCGTACAGGCGTGCCGGCAGGCCGCCGCCGACGGCGAGTTCGTCTGCTTCCCCGGCGTGGAATGGTGCGGCACCGCCGGGGTCGGCGGGGACCACAACGTGGTCTTCCTGGGCGAGGACACCACCGTCGCACGGTCGTTGGAATGGCATCAGGGTATGGCGGGCAATCAACCGGTGCCGCAAACCTGGCCGATCACCCGGCTGTATGCGGCCCACGACAAGGACCCCGACTCGTACCTGCTCATCCCGCATGTCGGGGGTCGGCGGGCCATCCTGGACTGGCATCACCCGGAACTGGAGCGGCTGATCGAGGTCCATTCGACGTGGGGATCGAGCCCGTGGTTCTTCGAAGATGCCTTGGCACGAGGCCTGCGCCTGGGGGTCAGTGCGGCCAGTGACGAACATCGGGGACGCCCCGGCGGCGGTGCCCCGGGGGCGAATATCTTCGGCGGATTCGGCGGATTGACCGGCGTATTGGCGCCCGAACTCACCGCCGGTGCGGTGGGGCGCGGATTGCGCGCCCGGCACACCTGGGCGAGCACCGGAGCCCGGGCGGTGGCGCTGTTGCGCAGTGGCGAGCATTGGATGGGCGACGACATCGACACGGCGGCGGGGGACCTGCGCGCCGAATATGGTCTGTACGGCACCACCGGCTGGGACGAGATCACGGTCCACGACAGTGCCGGTGTGCTGCTGCATCGCAATCTGCACGACGAAGTCGGACTGTCGTCGCAACTGGTGCGGCTGCGCTGGGGCGGGGCCCGGCACCGCGACCGCTACCGATGGGCGAGTTGGTCGGGGCGGATGCGGGTCAGCGGATCCACGATGACATCGGTAACCCCATGGGCGACAATCCATCCTGAACAACGCATCGGGTTCGATGCCGATACCGTGGAATGGGACACCGCCACCTTCGGTGCCGATACCGGCGTCATCGTCCGGGTCGATGAACTCGCGCATGCGCGCTTCGAGATCGAAGCCGGTGTGCGCGAGGACGCGCTGCACGCCGCCCTGACGGTCACCGGCGCCGAACTTCTCGACGCAGGCCATCGTGAGCTGGCGGTCGGTGGACTGAATTTGCGAATCCGTCTGGAGCGCATCGCCGAACCGAACGACCTACCCGTGACGGTGACCGGCGCCGTCGACCTGACCCTGCCCGTGGGCAACAGTGCGAGCTATGTGCGCGCCCGCCAGTTCGATGGTCACCAGGTGTGGACCAGTCCACTGTTCGTCACCCGGGTGGTCCGGTGACCGTGCGTCGGCCGTATCTGACCCGGCGGTTGTATGTGGATCTGCGGCGCGTCACGTGTGCGTCGTGTCGGGCGTCGACCGTTCGCGCCTGAATTCCCCTCTGCCATCGCATATATCCGCCGACCGCGCGTCGGCGTGCACCCATTCCAAGGAAACACGTGTCCTCTTCCCGATCCATCGTCAAAGTTCTCGCCGTCGGTGCGGTAGCGGTGGCCTCGGCCGCCCTCATCGGCTGCTCGCACTCCGATACCGGCGCCGACAAGGCGGCACTGCCGCTGCGGCTGGGCTATCTCACCCGCGTCACTCACGCCTCCGCGCTGGTCGGTATCACCGACGGACTGTTCGCCCAAAAGCTCGGTCCTACCGTGAAATTGACAACCCAACCGTTCAGTCAGGGCACCGCAGAGGTCACCGCGCTGCTGTCCGGTCAACTCGATGCCGCCTACATAGGCCCGAATCCGGCGTTCAACGCCTGGCAGAAATCCGGTGGCAAGGCCATCCGGATCGTCTCCGGCTCGGCCCGCGGCGGAACCTCGATGGTGGTCAAGCCGGAGATCCGCGCCGCCGAAGATCTGCGCGGCAAGACCGTCGCCGACCCGGCGCTCGGGGGCACCCAGGATGTCAGCGTCCGGGATTGGTTGGCGCAGAACGGATTGAAGACCAATACCCAGGGCGGCGGTGATGTGTCGGTCAAACCGACCAGCCCGGAGTCGGCGATCGTGCAGCAATTCGTGACCAACCAGATCGCCGGCGCCATCGACTCCGCTCCGTTCGACGTCCAGATGATCAAGGCCGGTGGCGTCCGGTTGTGGTCGGATCCGAACACCATCACCGTGTTGGTGGTGCGACAGGACTTCCTGGCCGCCCATCCCGACGCGGTTGAGGCCCTGGTGGCCGGCCAGGTGGCGGCCAACGCCACGATTGCGGCCGACCCGGCGGGCGCCGCGAAGTCGGCCAACACCGCACTGGCCAAGGACCTTGGCAAGGGCCTGGCTCCCGATGTGCTGTCCGGGTCGTTTCAGGAGACCACCTTCACCAATGACCCGGGAATCGCGTCGTTGCGCGATCAGGTGAGCAAGGCAGTCAAACTCGGGCTGCTCAAGCCGCTGGATATCACCGGATTGTTCGACCCGGCGCCGCTCAACCGGGCATTGGCCGCCTCCGGACAACCGCCGATCGCGTCGTGAACACTCCGCGCGCATCCGGCCAACTCCTGATGACACCTCCGCGTGACGCCGCTGCCGTGTCGCTCGACGGTGTCAGCAAGAGGCACGGAACGGTCACCGCACTCGATCGGGTGACGTTGTCTGTTCATCCCGGCGAATTCGTCTGTCTGGTAGGAACTTCCGGCTGCGGTAAGAGCACACTGCTCAACATGATCGCCGGGCTGGAACGGCCGTCGAGTGGCCAGATCGATATCGGCGGACGGCGAGTGGCACTGATGTTCCAAGAGCCGGCACTGTTCCCGTGGCTGACCGCCCGCGGCAATATCGAATTGGCGCTGAAGGCGCGCGGGGTGAACCGGGCCGCGCGTCGGCGCCAGGCCGATCAGCTGCTGGCAACGGTCGGCCTCACGGACTTCGCCGGTGCGAGACCGCATCAGCTTTCCGGTGGCATGCGTCAGCGTATCGCCCTGGCGCGCGCGCTGGCGCAGGACTCCGATGTGTTGCTGATGGACGAGCCCTTCGGCGCGCTCGATGCGATGACCCGGGATCGGTTACACGAGGAGCTCGAAAGTATCGTCCAGAAGCGAAATCTGACAGTCATTTTCGTGACGCACAATGTGCGCGAAGCGGTGCGTCTGTCCGACCGGGTCATCGTGCTCAGTTCCCGTCCGGGCCGGATCGTGGAGGAGTTCGCCGTCGAATCCCCGCGACCGCGCTCGATCAACACCGCCGATGTCGCCGAACTCGCTGCCGTCATCACCGCCCGGTTGCACGATCAAGGAGTCGATTCCCATGGTCGTGGGTGAGGTCACCGCGCCGGGGACATGGCAACCGCGGCTGCGTACCGTATCGGCGTCGCTGGGAGCCAGAAGTCTTGCCGTGGTGCTGGTTCTGGGCGGATGGCAACTGCTGTACCTCAGTGGTTGGAAGCCTTCCTTCGTACTGCCCGGCCCGGTCACCGTTGCGCAGAATCTGTGGCAACAACTGGGCGATGCGCTGCTCTGGCAGGCGATCGCGACCACCCTGGGACGAGCGATCACCGGCTTCGGTTTGGCCGTGCTCATCGGTGCGTTCATCGGCGCCGTACTTGCGCAAAACAATCTGTTGCGCAAGGCATTCGGACCGATCATCACCGGACTGCAGACCATGCCGGCCATCGCCTGGTTCCCGTTCGCCATCATCTTCTTCGGACTGCATGATTCGGCGATCCTGTTCGTCATCGTCATCGGTGCCGCTCCATCGGTCGCGGTCGGTGTCATCACCGGCGCACAACAGATTTCGCCACTGCTGTTACGGGCCGCACACAACATGGGACTACGTCGGGTGGCGTTGTACCGGCGCGTGATCCTGCCGGCGTCGCTGCCGATGTTCGTCAGCGGTCTGCGTCAGGGGTGGGCCTTTGCATGGCGCAGCCTGATGGCCGGGGAGCTGGTGGTCCTGGTCACCAACACAGCCTCCATCGGTGTGCTGCTGGAGAACGCGCAGAATCTCAGCGATATGCCGGCGGCCATGGCGATCATGATCGTGATCCTGGTGATCGGCGTCGTCGTCGACGCGGTGTTCGGCTTTGCCGATCGGCGCATCCGTCTGCGCTGGGGGCTCCTCGATATCGGAAGGCAGCAGTGACAGAGACCCACGAATCGTTCCGGATCTGGGCCTTCGGTGACGCACATGTCGGAACCGATAAGCAATATGGCCGTAACAGCCTGTCCGAGGCCATATCTCAGTCTGAATTCGGCGGAGATGACGGCGGCCCGGCGTTTGACTGGGACATCGCCGTGGATGTGGGCGATATGTCCGGCGCGCACCATAAGCTCCCCGACGATGCCGAAGGGCGGGAGATCCGGCAGCAGTTCTCCTCGTTGACCAAGCGCCGCCGCGAGGATGTCTACAGCGTGTGCGGCAACCATGACCGCAGCGGACTGGACGAGCCGGAGGCATGGTGGTGGCGCAAGTGGATCGATCCGCTGGGCGAACACACCGAATTCTCCGGTGTCGACCCGGCGGCGCGGCGATACCCGGTGACGGGGCAGTGGTCGCACTACGCATTCCGGGTCGGAAACCTGTTGTTCCTCATGCTCAGTGATCGCAATGAGCCGACGCAGACCGTGGGTCGCGGGACCCTGGGTGGAAACCCCGGTGGTGTCGTTACCGGGGAGAGCTTCCGGTGGTGGAAGGAAATGGTGCTCAGTCACCCCGACGACATCATCATCACCGTGCACCATTACGTGCTCAAGGACACCACCGTGGCCTCCGGGGAATGGGAAGGCGTGCGCCGCAACGGATCCGGTGAACTGGTCGAGCACTACCACCGCCCGTTCGATCGCGGTACCCCCAATGGGGCTTCCTACCTGTACTGGGTGGACAGCAAGCCCGATTCCGCGGCGTTCGAGACGTTCCTGGCCGAGCACCCTGGGCGGGTGCATCTGTGGTTGGCCGGGCACACCCACACTCACCCCGACGACGACCACGGCGGTAAGACCCATGTCGAACAACGCTGGGGCACATGGTTTCTCAACGTCGCGTCGTTGAGCAGACACCATATGCCGATCACCACGCTGCCGGTCAGTCGGCTGCTCACGTTCAGTCCGGGCAGCAATGAGGTGCGGGTGCAGTGCTACCTACACACCAATCAGTACGCGGCCCAGGGGTGGTATCGGCCGGCCGAGAAGACGTTGACCCTGAATGCCGTCTTTCGGCCCTGATCAGTGATTTCGGCGCGATATTCCTGAAACGGGACTTATTGCCGAGCGTGACGAATCGCGCCGAAATCGCGCTAGCCGGCGGGCCAGCCGGGAACGGCGGGAGCGGCCTTGGGGGGAGTGCGTGGAAGTGCTTTGACGGCTTCGTCGCGTTTCTGTTGGTTATCGGGCATGCGGGCCTTGCATTGCTCGAGATGCCGTAGATAGTCGGTGTACGGCGGCGCGTCTGTTCCGGTGAAATTCGGATATGATTCCCAGCTGTTGTCGGTGTTGGCGCCGACGATGCGCCATGGTCCGAAGACATCGTCGGTGGGCGCCGGGTCCGGTCCCGTTTGGTTGACCGCGGCTGGCGGTGTGGTGGTGCCGGGTAACGGTTTGTCGGTGAGTTCGACACGCCAGACATGGACCTGGTCCTTGATCCGGTCAGAGCCTTGCCACGCGGTCGAGTCGATGACGGACTGGTAGAAATCGGGTGTGGGGAATTTGTTGTGTTCCACGATTAAGCCCGATGAGACGTTGTCGCGGTAGATACCGTAGATACCGTCGCAGACGACGGCACTGTAGCCGCGGGCGGTGGGGGTGACCTCAAGCAGATGGAGAAATTCGGTGCCGTAGTAGCGGTGGGAGCGGTACCAGGTCCCGATCGTCGCCGGCTCATATTCGCTTTCCATATGTGGTCGGACATTGGTCAGCAGATACGCCGGAACGCCGTTGGTGGTCGGGCTCAGATCCCGGTCTTCCGGAACGACGCGAGTGAAGCCGGGATAAGCGTAGGCCATGTTGGATTGCATGCCGGCGATGCGCCATGACTCGACGTAGGCGCGAATAGGCACTGCGATGCCCGACTCCAGATCGATGCCCGGCTCGGCGGTCCACCGGAATCGGAAATCTTTGAGTTCAGGTGGCCAGGACGGTATTTGGGCAACAGCAGTAGTTGGGCTGCTGACTGTGGATGTCTTGACTGCGCTATCCGTGTGTGTGGCGCAGGCAGTCAATGTCAACGCCAATATGGCCGCACTCGCGCGCCGCCACATTGATCTGCAATTCGGTTGTTCGACGGTTGGCCTCATCGGAGCTCTCATTTGTCGTCGCTCAGAGACTTCATGTACGCGTCGTCGGCCGTGTTGATGAAGCCAGGAATTTTGCCATCGATTCTGTAGAAATAATCCTGCACCGCGGTGCGGAAGTCTGCCAGCGTACCGTCGTGGTTCTGCACCATCTGGTCCAAAGTATAGAGCTGACCTGTTGACGGGTCGATGAAGTCCGTAAGTCTGCTGCTGTCACCAACATTGCTGTTGAGGAGTTGTTGGGCCAACGAATGCTGCAGGGTGTCACCGCTGTCGATTGCAATGCCGTGTGTTGCCTCTGGAGTAGGTGCGTCGCCTACGAACAATTGCTTCAGCATGTTGTCGGGAATCTTGTCCAATACCGCACCGACGGCAGGAATTTGTTTGGCGACAGTTTTTGCGTCCTCGAGCCAATTGCCGCGCTGTTCATAGGCATGCTGAGCTGCAAGGTTTTTGTCGCTGATGAGGTCATTCGCGGCCTCGTTGGAGCCGTGTGCAATGACACCGCGCAAGGCCTCCTCGGATTGCAAATCGCTTGTTGGTCCATTGCCGTGCGCGATTGAATCGACGAACCGCTCCCGGTATTGGAGTGCATCGAGATCCGCTCGTGTGTTGAGGATCTTGGCTGCGTCATTGTTGGAGTCCAGAACCCGGAAGAGTTCGCGCGTGTTCGTCATTTCGGCGTGATGAACCGGGTCATCCAGCGCCGCATATCCCGAGGTATGGGTCAACGGGTTTCCGGTCATATCGCTGATGTAAGGAGCGCTCGCCTCGGCCACTGCCTTGGTGAGTTCGGGACTGGTCTGACCGAGGTGGGTGAGCTCGCCCGAATGCGTAGCGATGTATTGATCGATTGCGTGCATGGTCTCGCCGGACCTGGTGGCCATCGCGTGCTGGGTCGGGTCCAGGAGATCGTGCTGGACGGCGACGGGGGCCATGCCGTGCAGGATGTTGCCGGCCGCGGCGCCGCCGTCGGCGAACTGGTGGGTGACCAGACCCTTGATGAAATTGTTGTTCGCCGTGTTTCCGTCGGCGCCCGCGACGACATCGTGCACCGCGAATTGGTCACGTCCGGCAGCCGACAACATCTGTTGCAGAGTGGGATCCACCGAGCCGTTGGTAAATGTTTTGAGGTCCGACGTTTGTTGGGGCGACTCGTTCATCATGATGCCCGCTTGCGTCAACAACTTTGAATCGAGCGCGGAGCCTTGCTGTAGCGCCGGGTTTCCCTCTTTGACGATCGAAGCAAGCATGCCGAGTTCGGGATTGGCCCGGGCGTACAGGCCCACGATCGACTTCGAGTCGACCCAGTCGAGTGGATACTTGTCCAATGCCTGCCTGATTCCGGATGGCAGGTTGTCCAAGCTCCCCTGAGTGGGGGTGTCGGGGAATTCGCCGGGCTTGGACTGCGTGGTCTTGACGTGGGGGTTGGAGACCAGTTGGAACGCATCGGCCAGGTGTCCGCCATCCGGTCCCATCTTGGACATAATTGTTCGAATTTCGGTGGGGCTCTTGCCATCCAGCGAGCGTGATAGCGCGTTGAGGTATTGCATCTGCGAGCGGGTATGGTCAGATCGCCGCGTTGCAGCGCGGCTTGCTGCTCGGGGGTCAGCGCTGTTTCCTTGCGCAGGCGGGTGAGTTCTTCTGGCGTCATGGTGCCCGACGCGAGCGCCTGTCCGTCCTCCTTCCCGGCGGCTTGGTAGTCGGTTCCTTGTTCGCCGGTGGCAGCCTTGAGGACATTGGCGAGTTCCATATCGGTTTGTTCGCCGGCGGCCAGCGACTTCTCCACGGCCGCGATGATCGAGCTCATTCGCTTTTTGAGGCTCTCAACTTCTGATTTCGACATGCCGGCGGTGTCCGGCGGAATGACCTCATCGGTATCGAGGTTCACGGTGACCGCAGGTGGTTGTGCAGCCTCTTCGAGCAGCGCATTGATCTGTTTGACGACCTCCAGCGAATCCTGGTGAGCCTTGTTGACGCCGGCAGCCACGGCCAGAGCATCCAGACCCGATGCCTCCATCGTCGTCTTGTGGTCCTGGGTGGCTTGCCGCGCGGCATCGCCGGCTTCGCCTTCCCACGTGGATATCTCGGATAACTCGGCCAATTCCTGACCCGCGGTCTGACTGGCCTTGGCGCGGGCGACGGCGGCATCGGCGACATCTTTGATGTGATCGGGCCATTGCAACAATTCGGCCAGGGAAAGTGCCATATCGGTGGTTTACAGGCCCATATCGCGGGCCAATTGCTCGGTCGCTTTATCGATCACCGTGCTGTTGTGGTCATCGGTGGTCTCGTAGGACATGGCGGCCGTCGCGTGGCTTTCGCTGTGCTCGATAAGGGCGGCGTGGTGCGCGGTTGTCTCGGCCTCCCAGGAGGCGATGCGCTCGGATAAGGCCGCCGCCGATGTAGAGGAACCGAACCCTGCCAGTGCGCCGGACATCTTTTGGTGCGCTTCGGTGTGCGCGGCGTGCATATCGGTCGCGCTGACGTCGATGCGTTTAGCCATCATACGCAGTTCGATCGGATCGACATTCGTCGTTTTGTCGGCCATCCCAGCCACCTCCCCGGCCCCGTATTCCTGACATACGGATGCTTCCCAGGCTACCAATGGCAGTGGGGCCCACCCGTCACCAAAAGTCGATAAATCACTGGCCCAGGGCGACCAGTTGATCTCCGCGCTGCTCCAAGATCGTCGACCCCGCCGCGGCTGGGACCACCGGGCTGTTCAGCACCGGCCTCGACAGCGCGATATGCGTCAGCGGCTCACCCGTTTCGGCATCGAAGGTGTCATAGCCACTGGTGACAGGGACCAGCAGCTCGCCGGCCATCACGGTGGCCGGGCCGATCGGCGCCTGATTGCCTTGCGGGCTGACGGTGTACTTGTAGCGCAGCCCGTCGGCATCCAGCACCACCACACTGTCGCCGGTGTACCAGGTGATCAGGCCACCGGAGTGGGTCACCGCGGTCACCGGAGTGGCCGGGCGGGGCAGCGCTGTGCTGGCGATCGTCGAGCCGGTCTCATCGATGACATTGACCGATGGGCTCGGCGTCGGAACGTAGACCGCCACCGAGGTTCCGGCCACCGCGATCACCTGGGCATCGGAATCCACGCTGACGCCGGGCTGATTCACCCGCTTGATATCGGGTTGATCCTCTTCCTTGGCCGGTTTGAGCAGCGTCAGCTGCATATCGGTCTGCTTCGGGCAGGCCTCCATGACCGCGACGGAGTCCGGGCTGGCGGCCGCGGAGACCAGCCGGCACAGGGGAGAGGCCGGTACACCCGGTTTGATCGGGGCGTCGAGATAGCCGTAGCTGATCATCCGGACCATGTCCGAACGCCACTGTTCCAAACGGCTGTCCCCGTAGGACAGCACGGTGCTGCCGTCGCTGGACAGCCGCACCTCCGGATCGCCGAGGGAACTGCGTGCCGGCCCGCGTTGTCCGGTGTTCGCGTCGACGGTGCTGACCTGCCCGCAACCCCGGGGGTCGGGATAGACCCCGACCGCGTACTGATAGACCGAGCTGACCGCGCACAGATCCACATCGCGCGCATAGCTCCACAGCGAGGCGCCGGTGACCGGGTCGCGGCCGTCGATCTGGTGACCATCGCCGGTGACCACGACACTGCCGGCGACGATCGGCCGTCTGGTCTTGGCGCTCGTCGCGCTCCACAGTTGGTGCAGCGTGACCGGTACCTGGTGCGAGACCCGCAATTGCGGGATCGGCTGCTGCGCCGGCCGGCTGATCGTGGCGCGGGCGTCGCTGTTCCACCAGATCAGTGTGCCGCCCAGGATCACGGCCAGCACGATGGCCGCGGCGGCGATCAGATCACCTTTGGTGCGTCGTTCCGGTTTGACCATCTGGTGCGGTGCCGGTTGTTTACTCGGCCACTGCCGCTGAGCCGGTAGCCGGCGCGGCCTTGCGCGGACGGCGCCGGCGCCGACGGCGTGCCGCTGGGGCCGTCTCGTCGGAGCAGGCACCCTCGGGTGTCGGTGCATCGGTGGCGACCGGCTCGGCGCCCTCGACGTGTCCGGTGGCCAGTTCGCCGCCGCGGGTGCGGCGCCGGGAGCGGCTGCGGGCGCGAGCCGGGCGGTCCTTGTCGGTGCTGGATTCGCGCTTCAGCTCCGGATCGGCAGACTTCTTGGCGGGCTTGGCGCGCGAGGCGCCCACCGAACCGGTGACATCGGACGGGATGTCCAGTTCTTCGTACAGGTGCGGCGAACGCGAGTAGGTCTCCGGCGGATCGGGGCAGTCCAGGTTCAGCTCGCGGTTGATCATCGCCCAGCGTTCGAGTTCGTCCCAGTCGACCAGGGTGACGGCGATGCCGGTGCGTCCCGCGCGGCCGGTGCGGCCGATGCGGTGCACGTAGGTCTTCTCATCCTCCGGGCACTGGAAGTTGATGACGTGGGTGATGTCGTCGATATCGATACCGCGGGCCGCCACGTCCGTCGCGACCAGCACGTCGATCGCCTTCTCGCGGAAGGACTTCAGTGCCTTCTCCCGGGCGATCTGGCCCAGGTCACCGTGCACCGCGCCGACCTTGAAACCGCGCTCGGCGAGTTCGTCGGCGACCTTCTGGGCGGTGCGCTTGGTGCGGGTGAAGATCATGGTCGCGCCGCGTCCGGTGGCCTGCAGGATGCGGCTGACCATCTCTACCTTGTCCAGTGCGTGGGCGCGGTAGACGTACTGCTTGGTGCTGTCGTGGGTGGCGTTGGCGTGCGGGTCCTCGGCACGGATGTGCGTCGGCTGGTTCATGAACGTGCGGGCCAGCGTGATGATCGGGTCCGGCATGGTGGCCGAGAACAGCATGGCCTGGCGCGAATCCGGGGTGAGCCGCAGGATGCGCTCGATATCGGGCAAAAAGCCCAGGTCGAGCATCTCGTCGGCCTCGTCGAGCACCAGGACCGACAGCCCACCGAGCTGCAGGTGGCCCTGTTGGGCCAGGTCCAGCAGCCGGCCCGGGGTACCGACGACCACGTCGACGCCCTTGCCGAGCGCTTCGATCTGCGGTTCGTACGGGCGGCCACCGTAGATGGCCTCGACGCTGAACTTGCGGCCTTCGTCGGCGGTCAGATATTTGCCGGCCAGCACCAGGTCGCCATGGACCTGGATGCACAGTTCGCGGGTGGGCACCACGATCAGCGCGCGGGGGGTGCCGGTCAGCGGGCGGTTGGTGTCGGTGGAAACCCGGTGTAGCAGCGGTACGCCGAACGCCAGGGTCTTGCCCATACCGGTACGGGCCTGACCGATCAGGTCGTCACCGGCCAGCGCGAGCGGCATGGTCAGTTCTTGGATCGCGAACGGGCTCTGCTTGCCGTCCTCGGCCAGGGCGCGCACGATTTCATCGCGAACGCCCAGGTCGGCGAATGTTTTTTCGGTTGTGGTCGAAGTTGTCAGTGCGGTCATGTCGGTGTGTGGATGCCTTCCAGTGTTATCGGAGTCAATGCTCGCTGTTGTCCACGCGCGCACGAATCTGACGAAAAAACACTGGGGTCTTTCAGGGTGGTTCTCGATCGAGAAACACGGCCGCTGAGGTCGCGGCGATAGACGGCCCAATTACGTGCACGCACATTTCTTCGGTCGCGGCCGGGAACAAAATTTACTGAGATGGCCGCAGCCTGGAGCTATTGTAGCCGGTCGATTCGCCGATCGGTCGCCGCGTGCGTTGCGGTCTACAGTTGTGGCCATGCCTGCTGTGCCATCGCCGACGCCCTTGTCGACATCCCCCGCCGAGCCCGAGCCGACGGTGGCTTCGGACATTTCGACGGTGTCGGAGGAGCATCCGGGCATCGTGGAGTTGTTCGCGTTGCTGGCCTACGGTGAGGTCGCCGCGTTCTATCGGCTGACCCACGAGGCCCGGATGGCACCGAATCTGGCCGGCCGGATCAACCTGGCGCGGATGGCTGCCGCCGAGATGGGGCACTTCGACGTCCTGAGCGACGCGTTGGCCAGTCGTGGTGTCGACGTTGTCCCGGCGATGACGAAATATGCACCGGCACTTGAGAATTACCACCGGCTGACCACTCCGAGCACCTGGCTCGAAGCGTTGGTGAAGACCTATATCGGTGATGCGCTGGCGGCGGATTTCTATCTGGAGATCGCCGACTCGCTGCCTACGGATGCCGGCGACGTGGTGCGGGCGGTGTTGTCGGAGACTGGGCACTCGCAGTTCGTTGTCGCCGAGGTTCGCGAGGCCGTCGCGTCCAGTGACCGGCAGCGGCACCGCTTGGCGTTGTGGTCGCGCCGGTTGCTGGGCGAGGCGATCACCCAGGCCCAGTTCGTGTTGGCCGAGCGTGAGGATCTGGTGGATCTGGTGATGTCCAACGGCGAGGGATTGACCCAGCTGACCGAGTTCTTCGGCCGCCTGCAGCAGACGCACGCCACCCGGGTCCAGGAATTGGGCCTGGCTTAGATACCTACGACGAAGGGGCGGCGAGAACTTCTCGCCGCCCCTTCGTCGTATCTGCGTGCGTTACTTGGTGCAGGAGGTGATCATCGTGTTGTTGTTCTGCGCGGCGACCGGCGCGCCGCTGCCGTCGGTGATCGAGCAGTTGAGCTGACCGGTGACGCTGGTGGCGGTCACCGATGACAGGGTGACGCCGGGGTCCAATGTCACGGTCTTGGCCCAGGGCAGGGCCACGTTGAGCTCGGTCTGCAGGGCTCCCTGCCCGTCGGTGTAGATGACGGTGACCAGGTCCAGCAGTGGCCGGTTGCCGGTGATCCGGTAGGTGACGGTCTGGCCGGCCGCCGGTGGCGCGGCGGCTTCGGCCGGCGGGACGGCCTCTGGTTGCGGTGCCATGGCCGTCGGCGTCGCCGACGGAGTGACCGTGGTGACGGTTTCGGGGGCCAAGGAGGCAGTCGGCGGCGCCACCGGGGCGATCCGTGGTGCGGCGGCCGACGGCGTGGCGCTCGGGGACGCGATCGCGCTGGTCGTCGGGGCCGACGGCGTGACGGTCGCGGTGACCGGTCCACTGTCTCCGCCGCCGAGGATGATCACGGTGCAGATCACCGCGACCAGCAGGATGGCGCCGGCGACGCCGGCCACCCAGATCCAGCGCCGGTCGATCGGCTCGTCGTAGGCGTAGTAGCCCTCGTCGGGGTAGTCGGGGTAGGCCTCGTCGGCGTATTCGTCGGCATGGTCGGCGTAGTCGTCACTGTGGGGGCGGTCGGCGACCGTGGTCGAGGTGGCCGCGTATGCCGCGCCGCCGTAGCCGTACGAGCCGTAACCGGTGGCGCGGTCGGTGTGGCCGGACGAATCGCCGTACTGGTTCCGGTAGGTCGAATATCCAGCCGAAGATCCGTGGTCCGCGTCGGTTTCCCACGGTGCTGGTGTGCCTGGCTCGAATGGCCTGCTCATGTGACTGTCCCCGCTTCATTAGTCAGTTACGTCGCTGATGCTAATGGGGCATATGTGACTGATGAGGTTGGCGCGACGGCGTGCCGGATAACGGTCGGGACTCGGTTCGCGATCAGCGAACGTGACCCGCGCCGACCGCGGCGGCGCTGGGGCGGCGGCGTCCACTAGCCTTCATGTCATCGTCGAAAACGAATCGAAAGGGGTCGGCGTGGAGGTCAAGATCGGTGTCACCGACAGCCCGCGTGAGCTGTTCCTCAACAGCGGGCAGTCACCCGAAGAGGTGGAGAAGTTGGTCACCGACGCCCTGGGCAAGGAGTCCGGCGTGCTCGCGCTGACCGATGAGAAGGGGCGTCGCTTCCTGGTGCAGACCGCCAAGATCGCTTATGTCGAGATCGGCGCTGCCGATTCCCGCCGGGTCGGTTTCGGCGTGGCGGCCCCGGGAGCCTAGAAGTTCGACCTTGTTCCCGGCCGTGGCGTCAACACGCCAGGGCCGGGAACTTTTTTGGGCTGGTCCCCGGCAAGCCTGCGCCGAGCGCCGATGTGCCCGGGCCGCAGTGTGGTCGTTACGAGCGGGTAAGTGGAACGTGTGACAGTCCGCCCCAGGCGAAGTGCACCGTGCCCTCGACCGCGTCTTCCTTGGCGATCGGTCGATCGTTGTTCAGCCAGTAGCGGGCGCAGTCCACGCTGATCGAGACCAGGCCCACCGCGATCATCCGGGCGCGGTGCGCCTCCAACCCGGAATCGCTGGCCACCAGGTCGAACACCGCATCGGTGCAGGCATCGGTGGCCACCTTCACCTGGGCGGCGACCTGCGGTTCGGTCACGTAGTCGTTCTCGAAGATGAGCCGGTAGCCCTGGCTGTCGTGCTCGACGAAGTCGAAGAACGCGCCCACGGCGGCGTGCAGCCGGCGGTGGTTGTCGGTGGTGGTGCGCAGGGCTTGGCGCACGCCCGATACCAGGTTCTCCACGTGCCGCGCCAGCACCGCCAGATACAGCTCGAGCTTGGACGAAAAGTGTTGATAGAGCACGGGTTTGCTGACGCCCGCCCGGTCGGCGATCTCGTCCATACCGGCGGCGTGATAGCCGCGGTCCACGAAGACGTCGCTGGCGGCGATCAGCAGCTGACCGCGGCGTTCATCACGCGGGAGCCGATTGCCGCGACGGTTGGTCGAGCCGCCCTGCGCGACATCGCCACCCGTCGATTGCGCACCCCGGCGCTCGGGGGTGTTGGCGACCTCGCTCATTGCGTCCTCAATCCGGATTCGTCAGGCGCACCGGCCGGAGCCGGTCAGCCGCCGCACCGGTAGAGCCGGTCCGCGGCGTTCGTCAGGTGACCGTCCTGTCAGATCGATCGACCTCGCAGTTTATCGAGACGACACTACTACCCGTAGTTGGTGCCGGATCGTCCTATGGGTGCAGTGTGACCTCTATGTGACTCCGCGGTGGGGGCCGTGGCGCGCCTTTTCCTGCGTCGAGGCCGCGCTGTGCCATTCTGGTGCGGTGACCTACGACCCAGGGCGAGGCGGCGGCCGCGTCCCTGTGGTGCGCAATGAATGGCGCGAGCCGCTGCGAGCTCTTCGCGACCCCCTCGGCGAGGGCGCGGGGGTACCGCGCGCCGACGGCCCGCCGGCTCCCCAACAGTCCTGGTTGCGCCGCTTCGTCTCCACCTACGGCTGGCGCGCCTATGCGCTGCCCGTGCTCGCGGTGGTCACCTGCGTGGTCGTCTACCAGGCCGTTACCGGGATGCAGCCCACCGGACCGGCCCATGCACACGCGCCGGCGGTGGGGCAGCCCACCTTGAATACCGCCAGCACGATCGTGGGCGCCCCGCCCAAAGGACTGACCCAGTTCGACGTGAACCTGCCCACCGGAGTGTTGCCGGCCGGCGGACCGGTCACCGAGGCCGGCGCCAAGACCTGGCATGTCGTACCCGGCGCCACGCCGAAGATCGGGCAGGGCACCGAGCGGTCTTTCAACTACACCGTCGAGATCGAGGACGGCGTCGACACCACGGGCTTCGGCGGCGACGAAGCCTTTGCCCACATGGTCAGTGAGACCCTGTCCAATCCGAAGAGTTGGACGCACGACCCGCACTTCGCGTTCACCCGGGTCGACGACGGCTCACCCGAGAAACCCGATTTCCGGGTATCGCTGACCTCGCCGATGACCGTCCGCGATGGCTGCGGCTACGACATCGCGTTGGAGTCGTCCTGCTACAACCCCTCGTATCACCCGGAGGGTGGCGGCAAGGCGCAGGCCCGGGTGTTCATCAACGAGGCGCGCTGGGTGCGCGGCGCGGTGCCCTTCCAGGGCGACATCGGCTCCTACCGGCAGTACC
>Ga0153956_1001686_pt1 | contig 18564 bp, 17 predicted proteins | sample TSFL040MetaG_FD_104704 | JGI IMG/M metagenome (GOLD analysis project Ga0153956, IMG submission 104704) | Attine ant fungus gardens microbial communities from Florida, USA - TSFL040 MetaG | ecosystem: Host-associated > Fungi > Mycelium > Unclassified | place: USA: Florida, Wekiwa Springs...
CACACAATGGTGCCGACACTGACCATATTCGGCCGGTTCAGCGAATGCACACGCGACGTGATCGCGGTTCCAGAGGTACCTACAGCGCTCGTCACAGCGGTAAGTATGACGCTTTGTAGTTGTCGAACTCCACCCGGGTGGCGACATTGGCCATAATCGGGTCGTGCCAACCATGCCGCCGCGTCCGGAAATGCCCGCCGAATCGTTCCTCTGGCCTCAGGTCCTGGGCCGCCTGACCACCGGCCAGAACCTGGCTGCCGGACAGGCGGGCTGGGCAATGGACCAGATCATGACGGGTGCGGCGACCCCGGCGCAGATTGCTGGCTTCGCCGTCGCGATGAAGATGAAGCGCCCGACGGCCGCCGAGGTGTCCGAGTTGGCCGACGGCATGTTGCGACACGCCCGAAAGATGCCCACCGAGGCGCTCGCGGGTGTCGGCGACTGCGTGGACATCGTCGGAACCGGCGGTGACGGCCAGAACACGGTGAACCTGTCGACCATGGCCTCGATCGTGGTGGCGGCCTGTGGGGTGCCGGTGATCAAGCACGGGAACCGCGCCGCGTCGTCGCTCTCCGGCGGCGCGGACACCCTGGAGGCGCTCGGGGTCCGGATCGATCTGGCGCCCGGTGACGTGGTGCGGTGCGTGTCGGAGGTGGGGATCAGCTTCGCCTTCGCCCCGAATTTCCACCCGTCGTATCGGCACGCGTCGGCGGTACGGCGCGAGATCGGGGTGCCGACGGTCTTCAATCTGCTGGGCCCGCTGACCAATCCGGCCGCGCCGCGGGCCGGGTTGATCGGCTGTGCGTGGGCAGATCTGTCCGAGGTGATGGCCGGGGTGTTCGCCGCGCGCGGGGCCAGTGTCCTGGTGGTGCACGGCGACGACGGGCTCGACGAGCTGACCACCACGACGACCAGCACCATCTGGCGGGTGCAGGCCGGCACCGTGGAGCGGCTGACCCTGGATCCCGCGGCGTTCGGTTTCGCGCGTGCGGATCTGTCCGAGCTCGCCGGCGGCGACGCCGCGGCCAATGCCGAGTCGGTGCGGGCCGTGCTGGGTGGCCAGGGCGGCCCGGTGCGCGACGCGGTGGTGCTCAACGCCGCCGGTGCCCTGGTCGCGCATGCGGGCCTATCCAGTAGCGCTCAGTGGGTTCCGGCCTGGGAGGACGGCCTGGCTCGGGCCGCGACCGCGATCGATTCCGGTGCGGCTGAACAACTGTTGGCGAACTGGGTTCGGTTCACCCAGAAGATCTGAGCGGTCGAGCTGGTCGGCCGCGGCGCGGGCGGCGCGAGCGGTGGCCGCCCACCGGACGTATCGGCCCGCGGCGGCAACCGGGGTGCAGTACCCGGTCTCGGCGCGCACGATCCGTACCCCGGGGCCGCTCAGCCACCGGACGATCAGCGCGGTCTCTTCGGCCAGTGCCCCGCCGAGCGGGGCCTCAGTGGGCAGGATCACCTGTGCCGCAACGCAAATCGCATCGACCACCGGCATCGGCGGTATGCCTCGCCGGGCGTTGCCGGCCCCGGCGAGTCGGCCGTATCGGATCACGATCAGCTCCCATCCGCCGGCGTGGTCGGGGCGGGCGGCGACCAGTTCGGGTATCCGGGCCAACGAGCGCAGTCGTTGGCCGCGCCACAGTGCCTCGATGGTGGTGCCGGCGTGATCGCGTAGCCGCGCGGCGATCTCGTATTTGCCGTCGGCGGCCAGTGCATCGATCTGTGTCAGCGCCGCGGTCAGCGCCGAATCGTCAAGTCCGGCAATGTTTTCCGAAGCCCGTTCGATGATGGACGTGTAGTGCTCGGCGGAGGCGTCGCGGGGCGCCGGGCAGGGCGACAATTCCTGGGGTGGGCAGGCCGGTCCGTGCAGCGCGGTGCGGCCCAAGCGGTGGGTGCAGGTGCGTACCCCGGTGAAGCGGGCCAGCAGCGCGGCGGCGTCGGTGGCGTCGACGCGGGCCCGGAAGGGGCCGACGGCGCGGTCGAAGTCGTGTCGCCGGACGACTGCGTCCGATTGTGGTGCACGCACCACGGAGAAGCGGGGGAAGGCCTCGTCGGTCAGCACCACCCACCACCATCGGTGCGGGGCCTTGGAACGTCGGTTGTAGGGCGGCGCGTGCGCGGCCAACAGCCGCAGTTCGCGGACCCCGGCCTCCAGTTCGTGGGCGCATTCGACATGGTCGATCCGAGTGGCCAGCGACGCCATCTCCTTCATCCGGGCGCGCGGATCCGCGCCGGTGAAGTACTGCCGGACCCGCCTGCGCAGATCGACCGCGGTGCCGACATAGAGCACTTCGTCGGACGGCCCGCGGAACAGGTAGACGCCGGGGCGGCTGGGCAGCGCGTCGGCCAGGTGCCGGTTGCCCCGCTGGGCGCCGCTGACATCGGGCAGGAATCCGCGCAGGTCGGCCAGGGTGTGTACGCCCTGATTGCCGATCCGCGACAGCAGTGCGTGCAGCACGTCGACGGTGGCCCGGGCGTCATCCAGGGCCCGGTGGGTGGGGGAGGTGGCGGCTCCCAGCAGCCGGGCCAACTCCGAGAGCCGGACACTGGGGGCCTCGTCACGGGTCAGCACGCGACGGGCGAGTTTGACCGTGCACAGCACCGGCGGATGCGGCCAGGGCAGGTCGAGGCGTCCGGCGGCGGCGCGCAGGAATCCGATGTCGAATCCGGCGTTGTGGGCGACCAGCACCGCGCCGCGGCAGAACTCCAGGAAGGCGGGCAGGACCGAGTCGATTTTCGGGGCATCGCACACCATCGCGGTGGTGATGCCGGTGAGCCGCACGATCTGGGGTGGGATGGATCGGCCCGGATCGATCAGGGTGGCGAACTCGCCGATCACCCGACCGCCGCGGATCTTGACCGCGCCGATCTCGGTGATGGCATCGGCGCCGTGGCCGTCCGCATCGCCCTTGGCGCGGCCGCCGGTGGTCTCCAGATCGACCACCACGAAGGTGATGTCCCGCAGCAGTTCCTCGTCGAGGTCGAAGGACAGCTGTTCACCGGGGCTCATATCGGTCACGCTAGGCGTGGGTCCCGACAAATTAGTCACAGTGATGTGATTCGTCGTCGTCTGTCGGAGCCAAATGTCGGAGGGGTTCGCTAGCGTCCGCCCCATGCGATGGCAGAAAGGGACTGAAGTGACTGATGTGACGAATGAGGATAGTTGCCCGGGGTCGGTGACCATCGACTGCGACGACTGTGCGGTCCGCGGTCCAGGATGTGACGACTGCGTTGTCAGTGTGTTGCTGGGAGTGCCGGAAATATTGCTCGACGACGAGCGGCGTGCATTGGAAGTACTTGCTGACGCGGGCCTGGCGCCGAGGTTGCGATTGGTGCCGATCGGTCGGCCGCAGCGGCAATCGGGGGCCGCCGGAGTGGCCTGAGGCCGGGTAATGGTCGGACGTTGGTCGGACCTCATTGGGTCCATTGCTCGGACACCTGCTAGATTGGCTGTTCCGGTTGGATCCTGGTGGACAATACCGATGCCGTTTCGTAACCTATCTGAGACCTAAGTGTGGTTCGAACACGACTCGTGGCAGCAGTTTGAAGGACGCAAATCTTGAGCCGAGACCGCAAGCACTGGAACAAGCGTGGCATCCGACGACCGGTCATCGGTGCACTTGCTGGGCTCACCGTCCTGGGTAGTCAACTCGTATCGAGCGTGCAGGCCGACCCTGCCGATGACGCGGTAGCCAAGCTCAATGAGCTGTCGCGGCAGGCTGAGCAGACCACCGAGGCCATGCATGCCGCCCAATTGGACCTCAACAACAAGCTGTCGGTCGAAAAAGCCGCGGAAGCCAAGCACACCGCCGATCAGGCGACGCTGGACTCCGCCAACACCAGGCTCAGTGGTTTCCAGGCCTCCGTGGACAAGGCGGCCGCGGCCGAATACATGGGCGGACGGACCTCGGGGCTGGACGCGATCCTGACTGCGGATTCACCGCAGCAGTTGATCGACCACCTCGCCGTGCAGCGGGTGATGGCCACCGAGATCGGTGTACAGATGGCGGGCTTCCGCACCGCTACAGTCGATGCCGCCAAGGCCGAGGCCGAGTCGTCCAAGTCCGCCGCCGACGCCAAGTCCGCCGCCGAGCAGGCCGCCAAGGTCCGCGCCGAGCTGCAGGCCAAGCAGAGCAAGCTGCAGGTCCAGATCGCGATCGTCAAATCGCACTACATGGCACTGACCCCGAACCAGCGTGAGGCCCTGGCCGCGTTGCCGCCCGCCCCGCCGCCGCAAGCCGCCCCGCCCGCGCCCGAGGGCACCCCGCCACCGCCCGAAGGCGCCCCGCCGGCACCCGAGGATCCGGCGATCAACGCCGAAGGCCCCAACCAGCCCGACGCGTTGCCCCCGTCCGAGGGTGGCTCCAGCGCCGGCGCCATCGCGGTGCAGGCCGCGCTGACCCGGATCGGTGACCCCTACTCGTGGGGCGCCGCGGGCCCCGGTGCCTTCGACTGCTCGGGTCTGGTCATGTGGGCCTTCCAACAGGCCGGCATCTCGCTGCCGCACTCCAGCTACGCGCAGGCGGCCGGTGGCCAGCCGGTATCGCGCGACGCGATGCAGCCCGGTGACGTCATCACCTACTACTCGGATGCCTCGCACGTCGGCATCTATATCGGCGACGGCATGATGGTGCACGCGTCGACCTTCGGTGTCCCGGTGCGCGTCGCCCCGGTCAACAACGCGCCGATCTACAACGTCCGCCGGTACTGAGCACTAGACGTGCGTTCCTCGGGCTGCTGGCCGCGCTGGCGGCCGGTGGCGTAACCGACGCGGCCGGGGCCGGCGCCGAGCCCGGCCGATCCCGCACGCTGACCACCGCCGATGGCCGGACCGTGCATCTGCTGGTCCTCGATGGCACCGATCTGTCCGATCGCATCGCCACCGAACTGGATGCGGCCGTGGCGGCCGTCACCGCGTTCTGGGGGCCCCACTGGCGTCGTGAGATCACCATCATCACCGCCGGCACCGATGAGGAATTCCGGGTGCTGGCCGGCGGCGGTCCGGACTTTGCCGCATCCACCACCGTCGAGCATGTCGTCTTCGCCCCCGGCGCTGCCGCCATGGGGCCGGGTGCCCTGCGAATCGTGTTGCGCCACGAACTTTTTCACTATGCCGCCCGGCAGAACACCGCCGCCGACGCACCCTGGTGGCTGACCGAAGGCACCGCCGACTACGTGGGCCGTCCGCATATCCCGCCGCCACCCGGCGCGGCCGCATTGGCCGTACTGCCTACCGACGCCGACTTCCGCACCACCGGCCCCGCGCTGTCGGCGGCCTACGACCGGGCCTGGTGGTTCACCCGGTTCGTCGCGGCCCGCTTCGGCGAACCCACCTTGCGTCGGCTGTACCTGGCGGCGTGCGGTCCGGGCCATCCCGACGTCGACACCGCGCTGACCCGGACCCTTGGGATGACGCGCCCAGAGATCCTGGCGGCGTGGCGGCGGTGGCTGACCGGATAACCTGACCGCGATGTCACGGGTACTTCTGGTCACCAACGATTTCCCGCCCCGCCGTGGCGGTATCCAGTCCTATCTGGAAAACCTGGTCGACGAATTGGTCGCGGCCGGGTCGCACAGCCTGACGGTGTATGCCCCGAAATGGAAGGGCGCGCCGGAGTACGACCGTGCCGCGGCGGCCGCCGGCTATCGGGTGGTGCGGCACCGGACCACCCTGATGTTGCCCGAGCCGACCGTGGCCCTGCGGATGCGCAACCTGATCGCCGAGCACGATATCGACACCGTCTGGTTCGGCGCGGCCGCACCGCTGGCGCTGCTGGGGCCGGTGGCCCGCTCGGCCGGGGCCAAGCGGGTGGTGGCCAGCACCCATGGTCACGAGGTCGGTTGGTCGATGCTGCCCGTCGCGCGAAATGCCTTGCGCCGCATCGGGAACGACGCCGATGTGGTGACCTTTGTCAGTCATTACACCCGCAACCGGTTCGCCTCGGCGTTCGGTGCCCAGGCCGCGCTGGAATATCTGCCGCCCGGCGTCGACGTGGACCGGTTCAGCCCCGACGAGGTGGCCCGCGCGCTATTGCGGGCGCGTTACGGGCTGGGGCAGCGCCCGGTGGTCGGGTGCGTCTCGAGGCTGGTGCCGCGCAAGGGTCAGGACATGCTGATCCGCGCGCTCCCGGCGATCCGGGAACGCATCGACGATGCCGCGCTGGTCATCGTCGGCACCGGTCCCTACCGCCAGCACCTGGAGAAACTGGCCGCGCGCTTCGGCGTCACCGACCACGTGGTGTTCACCGGCGGGGTGCCGGCCGACGAATTGCCCGCCCATCACGCGATGCCCGACGTGTTCGCCATGCCGTGCCGCACCCGCGGTTCCGGGATGGACGTCGAGGGGTTCGGCATCGTGTTCATGGAGGCCTCGGCCAGTGGGGTGCCGGTGGTCGCCGGCGATTCCGGGGGTGCCCCGGAGACCGTCATCGACGGCCAGACCGGCCTAGTGGTCGACGGCTGGGATGTCGGGGCTATCGCGGCCGCGGTCGGTGACCTGTTGGCCGACCCGGACCGGGCCGCGGCGATGGGCGCCGCCGGCCGGCGCTGGGTCGTGGAGAACTGGCAGTGGCGCACCAAGGCCGCGCGCCTGGCCGAATTGCTCTAAGGATCAGGCCAGGCGCGAATGCGTGCGGCCGTAACCGACGTAGATGCCCGCGCCGATCACCATCCAGATCACGAAACGCAGCCAGGTCTCCACCGAGAGATTGATCAGCAACCAGACACACGACAGCGCGGCCAGGATCGGGATCGCCGGCACGAACGGCACCTGGAATCCGCGCGGCAGGTCCGGGCGGGTCCGCCGCAGGATCAGCACGCCGATGGCGACCAGCGCGAAGGCCACCAGGGTGCCGATGTTCACCAGACCGGCCAACGTGCCGAAGTCGACGAACGCCGCCAGTGCCGCGCAGACGACGCCGACGATCACGGTCAGCCGTACCGGGGTGCCGTGGCGGCCGGTGCGGGCCAGGCCGGACGGGATCAGCCCGTCGCGGGCCATCGCGAACAGCACCCGGGTCTGGCCCAGGAACATCACCATGACCACCGTCGACAGTCCGGCCAGCGCCCCGATGGCGATGATGTTCTTCGCCCACGTCGCGCCGTGGAGAGCGAAAGCCGTTGCCAGGGTGGCATTTTCGTCCTGCAACTGGGTGTAGGAGACCATACCGGTGAGCACGATCGATACCGCGACGTAGCACACCGTGACAATGATCAGCGACCCGAAGATGCCGCGCGGCACGTCGCGCTGCGGGTTACGGGTCTCCTCGGCCGCGGTGGCGACCACGTCGAAGCCGATGAAGGCGAAGAACGCGATGCTGGCCGCCGACAGCAGGCCGAACCACCCGAAGCTGGTGCCGCCCGAACCGGTGAGCCAGGCCAGCACCGACTGATGCAGCCCGTCCGCCTTGGCCGACGGCTGTGCCGGAGGCAGATAGGGGGTCAGGTTGGCCGGTTTGAAGTACGTCGCGCCGACCACCAGGATCAGCGCGATCACGCCGAGCTTGATCGCTACCGCCACCGCCGACACCCGCGAGGACAGTTTGGTCCCGGTCGCCAGCAGGACCCCGACGATCGCGATGATCACCAGGGCGCCCCAGTCGAATTTGACCGAACCCAGATGTACCACCGGCGACACCCATCCGCCGAGGACCTCGCCGAGATATTGCGACCACCCCTTGGCCACCACGGACACCGCGAGGGCGAACTCCAGGATCAGGTCCCAGCCGATGATCCAGGCGATCAACTCGCCGAAGGTGGCGTAGGCGTAGGTGTAGGCGCTGCCCGCGACCGGAACGGTCGAGGCGAATTCGGCGTAGCACAGCGCCGTGAGCCCGCAGGTGATCGCGGCCAGCACGAAGGCCAGCGATACCGACGGCCCGGCCATGGTGCCCGCGGTCTGTGCGGTCAGGGTGAAGATGCCCGCGCCGATGACCACCGCGACCCCGAACACGATCAGATCGGTGGCGGTCAGGTCTCTGCGCAGCTTGGAGTCCGGTTCGTCGGTGTCGCGGATCGACTGCTCGACCGATTTGGTGCGGAAGAGACCGCCCCGTCGGGCTTCATTGTCCATCGGCGTCAGTGCGCGGATCAGCTGTACAGTGCCGCGATGTCGGCCGCGAACTTCTCGGCCACCACCTTGCGCTTGACCTTCAGCGTCGGGGTCAGCTCCCCGGTGTCCTCGGTGAAGTCGACCGGCAGGATGGTGAACTTGCGGATCGCCTCGGCCTTGGACACCGTGCGGTTGGCGTCGTCGACGGCCTTCTGGATCTCGGCGACCAATGCAGGGTCGGTGGACAGGTCGGCCACCGAGGCGCCGGTGTCCTTGCCGTTGCGCTGCTTCCAGCCCTCGAATGCCTCCGGGTCGATGGTGATCAGCGCCGCGATGAACGGCTCCTGGTCGCCGACGCACATGGCCTGGCTGATCAACGGATGCGCGCGCATCACGTCTTCCAGCGGTGCCGGGGCGACGTTCTTGCCGCCCGCGGTCACGATGATCTCCTTCTTGCGCCCGACGATCGACAGGTAGCCGTCGTTGTCGATGGCGCCGAGGTCACCGGTGTGGAACCAGTTGTCGGTGAAGGCCTCGCCGGTGGCGGTCGGGTTGTTCCAGTAGCCGCCGAACACCACACCGCCCGAGAGCAGCAGCTCGCCGTCATCGGCGATGCGCATGCTGTTGCCGGGCACCAGCTTGCCCACCGAACCGATCTTCAGTTCGCCGATCCGGTTGACGGTGATGGCGGCGCTGGATTCGGTCAGGCCGTAGCCCTCGTAGATGGTGACGCCGACACCGCGGTAGAAGTGGCCGAGGCGGGCGCCCAGCGGCGCGCCACCGGAGATCGCGCCGGCGCAGTTGCCGCCCAGGGCGGCCTTGAGCTTGCCGTAGACCAGCTTGTCGAAAACCGTGTGCTTGAGGTTGAGCAGCAGACCCGGACCACCGGGGGTGTCCTGGGCCTTGCTCCACTCGATCGCGGTATCCGCGGCGATCTGGAAGATCTTGCCCTTGCCGTCGTTGCGGGCGTTCTGCTCGGCGGTGTTGTAGACCTTCTCGAACACCCGCGGCACCGACACCACCAGCGTCGGCTTGAACACACCCAGGATCGGCACCAGGTTCTTGATATCGCTGGTGAATCCCAGGGTGACCTGGTTGCTGAAACCGGCCACCGCGACCGCGCGGGCCAGCACATGCGCCAGCGGCAGGAACACCAGCAGCTTCTGCCCCTTGGCCAGCAGGTCCGGGAAGCAGGCCTTGACCCCGCGCAGCTCGGCCAGCAGGTTGGCGTGCGTCAGCTGGCAGCCCTTGGGGCGGCCGGTGGTGCCCGAGGTGTAGATCAGGGTGGCCGGATCGGTCGACTTGATGGCCGACACCCGGGCCTCCAACTCGGAGTGGGCCACCGCGGCGCCGGAGGCCGCGAGCTGGTCCAGGGCCCCGCCGTCGATCACCAGCACCTCGCCGAGGGCGGGCAGCTCGCCGCGCACCGATTCGATCTTGGCGGCGTGGGCGGAGGTTTCGGCGATGGCCAGCACCGCACCCGAGTCGGCGATGACGTGCCGGATCTGGTCGGCCGCGGAGGTCTCATAGATGGGTACGGTCACCGCGCCGACGGACAGGATCGCGAAGTCGACGATTGGCCACTCGTAGCGGGTGGCCGACAGCAATACCACGCGGTCGCCGGCCTTGACGCCCTTGGCGATCAGCCCGAGCGCGGTGGCCCGAACCTGCGCGGCGACCTGGGCGCCGGTGACGTCGGTCCAGGTGCCGTCGACCAGACGCTGGATGGCGACGTGGTTGGGGTCATTGCGCTCCAAGGCATAGACCGGGCTGACAACGTTGTCGTACTCGCCGACGGTGAACGAAGCGGGAACACTGAACTCGCGCACGGTGTGAGGCCTTTCGAGATGCAACATAGAACCGACGGTATTGCCGTGCTCAGCGTAGTCGGGTGCCTGTGGGTGCCGTGGCCGCATATGTGAAGCTGGTGGGGATGAACAGCATCCAGATCGCCGACGAAACTTTCGTGTGTGCCGACCCGGCCGATATCGGCGCCGCAGTGGCGAACCACAGCAGCTGGCGGCGCTGGTGGCCGGACCTGAACCTGACGGTGGTCGAGGACCGCGGTCCGGCGGGACAGCGGTGGACCGTCACCGGCGCGCTGACCGGCACCATGGAGGTCTGGCTGGAGGAAGTGATGGACGGGGCGATCCTGCATTACTTCCTGCACGCCGAACCCACGGGTGTGTCCGGCGCCGCGCTGGCCGAGCTGGATCTGCCGCAGATGAACCACCGGCGCCGCGTCGCGGGCAAGAACATGGCCTTCGGGATCAAGAACGACCTGGAGCGCAGCCGCCCGGTCGGGGTGTCGCGACTGGCCTGACTCGTGGCGCCCGCGTGGCGCCCTGCGGGTACATTTTTCAGCTGTAGGCGCAGCTGTGGGTCTACAAGAGTGGGCCGGCAACTCGGGGAAGAGAACACGTGGCGGACAGCACTTCGCAGACGATCTATATCGATGCCAACCCATCGACGGTGATGGACGTCATCGCCGACATCGGTTCGTACCCGGACTGGATCGCCGAGTACCAGGAGACCGAGGTCCTGGAGATCGACGCCGACGGTTACCCCAAGACCGCGCGGCTGGTGCTGGATGCCTCGGTGCTCAAGGACACCATGGTGTTCTCCTATGTCTGGCCGGCGGATCACAAGTCGGTCAGCTGGTCGCTGGTATCCAGCTCGCTGCTGAAGTCGCTGCACGGTGCATACCGGCTGGCGCCCAAGGGTTCTGGCACCGAGGTGACCTATGACCTCGCGGTCGATCTGGTGATCCCGATGATCGGATTGCTCAAGCGCAAGGCCGAGCGGCGGCTGATCGACACCGCACTCAAAGACCTCAAGAAACGAGTCGAGGCTGAGTGATCAGCCGGCCCCTGCCGGGCGAGCCAGGATCAGCCTGTTCGTCGGCAAGGGCGGGGTAGGCAAGTCCACGTTGGCCACCGCGACCGCGGTGCGCGATGCGCGCAGCGGTCAGCGGGTGCTGATCGTGTCGACCGACCAGGCACATTCCACCGGGGATGTGCTGGGTGTGCCGCTGACCCCGACCGGACTGCGGGAACCGACCCGGGTGCTGTCCGACGGCGACGGCTGCCTGGATGCGCTGGAACTGGACACCTTGGCGCTGCTGGAGGCCCGCTGGCGCGGGGTGGCTCCGGTGGCGGCCGCTCGATTCCCGGATTCTGATGTGGGACTGATTGCGCCCGAAGAACTTTCGGCACTGCCGGGTATCCAGGAGGTGCTCGGGCTGCACGAGGTCGGGGTGCTGGCCGCCGATGGGCAATGGGATCACGTGATCGTCGATTGCGCGTCGACGGCCGATGCCATGCGGATGCTGACCTTGCCGTCGGCGTTCGGACTGTACCTGGAAAAGGCCTGGCCACGGCACCGTCGGTTGTCGGTCGGGTTGTCCGATGCGCGCTCGGCGGCGCTGGTCGCGATGATCGAACGGATGGCCGCGGCCTGCGATGCGCTGGGCGTCATGCTGGTCGAGGGGGTACGGGCGCACCTGGTGCTCACCGCCGAACGGGTGGTCGCTGCCGAAGCGGTGCGCACCCTGGCGGCGTTGCCGTTGATGGGTGTGCAGGTCGCCGAGCTGATCGTCAATCAGGTTCTGGTTCAAGATGATTCGTTCGAATATCAGAATCTGCCGGCGCATCCGGCCTTCGACTGGTATTTGGAGCGGATCGCCGAACAGCGGGCCGTCCTCGATGAACTCGACGCGTCGATCGGGGAGGTGCAGTTGGTGCTGGTTCCGCACCTGGCCGGCGAGCCGATCGGCCCAAAAGCGTTGGGGGAGTTGCTCGAGGCGGCCCGGGTGCGCGGTGGCGCGCCGCCGCCGGTACCGCCGAAGCCGATCGTGGACCGCGAATCGGGTGAGGGTTTGGCCGCGGTGTACCGGCTACGGATAGAGTTGCCCCACGTCGATGCGGGGTCGCTCACTCTGGGTCGGGTCGACGACGATCTGATCATCGGCTCCGCGGGTATGCGGCGCCGGGTACCGTTGGCGTCAGTCCTGCGTCGGTGCATCGTCACCGGCGCCGCGTTGCGCGGCAGTGAGCTGACCGTGCGGTTTCGACCGAATCCGGAGGTGTGGCCCGCGTGAGTGGAGTGCACCCCGACCTGGGCCCGGAGCTGCGGCAACTGGCGCAGACGTTGCTGGACCGGATCGATCCGGCCATCCGGCTGGGACTGACGACTCTGCTCAGCGGGGCGGACGGCTCGGCCAAATGCGAGCAGGTGTGGTGCCCGGTGTGTGCGCTGGTCGCGCTGGCCCGCGATGAGCAGCACCCGATGTTGACCGCGATCGCCGAGCACAGCACCGCGTTGTTGACGGTGGTGCGTTCGCTGTTGGACGACGGCGCGTCGCCGGGTTCCCCCGAGCCGGCGCAGCCCCCGGAGCCACCTACGGATCCGTCGGGTGCGTCGTCGCCCCCCGGGGCGGGCTGTTACCAGTCGATCCCGATCACTGTTGAAGAATGACAGCCATCGTCCGCTTGATTGAGCTGTGTGGTCGGGTCGAGGGCGGGTAGGTAAAGTTGTCGCAGGGCACCGTCCGGCGCCCGGCGCGCGGGAGGTTCGATGTTCTTCTGGTTTTACAAGTACATCTTGATGGGCCCGCTGCTGCGTCTGCTCGGGCGGCCGAAAGTTACTGGGCTGGAATATGTTCCGGATAATGGCGCGGTCATTCTGGCCAGCAATCACCTGGCCGTGGCGGATAGCTTCTACCTGCCGTTGGTGCTGCGGCGACGGATCTACTTCCTGGCCAAGTCCGACTATTTCACCGGCACCGGGATCAAGGGCAAGCTGACCAAGTTCTTCTACTCATCCACCGGCCAGGTGCCCATCGACCGCACCGACGCCGACTCCGCGGCGGATGCGCTGAATGCCGCGGCCCGCATCCTCGACCAGGGCACGCTGCTCGGCATCTACCCCGAGGGCACCCGATCCCCGGATGGTCGGCTGTACAAGGGCAAGACAGGTCTGGCGCGCATCGCGCTGGAGACCGGTATCCCGGTCATCCCGGTGGCCATGGTCGGCACCGATGTGGTCAACCCGCCGGGCGGCAAGATGTGGCACTTCGGCCGCGTCGAGGTGCGTTTCGGCAAGCCCATGGATTTCAGCCGCTTCGAAGGCCTGGCCGGTAACCGGTTCATCGAGCGCGCCGTGATCGACGAGGTCATGTACGAGTTGATGCAGCTGTCGGGTCAGGAGTACGTCGACCTGTATGCCGCCGACGTCAAAGAGGGCAAGGCATCGGCGGCGCTGCCCGCTGCCTGAACTGCATCGGGGTTCGCTCGCCGGGTCGGACGCAATAACTGCGTTCGCTATCCTTGATGCCCGGGACAACATCTCAGGAGGGGTGTCGCGGTGGGCCGAGGTGCTGAAGTGGCGGCGTCACCGACCCCGGAAACAGGACAGCAGACCCCCGAAGCCGGCAAGACCGTCGCGCCCTGGGTTCGCTGGGGTGGTTCGCTGGTCCTGGCCATATCGCTGGTGCTGCACGTCATCTCCTACAGCATCTGGCCGATCTTCGCGTTGCAGATCGACACCCTGGTCTACCGTTTCGGCGGCCAGCGGGTATTCGACGGCCTGGATCTCTACTCGATCGGCCGCAACGGCGGCACCGTCGACCTGCTCTTCACCTACACGCCGTTCGCCGCGGTGTTCTTCGTGCCGCTGGCACTGATCACCGACCACATCGCCCAGATCCTGGCGCTGATGGTGTTCCCGCTGCTGGTCGTATACGTCACCGTGCGCATCCTGCGCTACCTCGGGCTGACCACCAGGACCGGGCTGTGGGGACTGACCGCGCTGCTGGTCGGCCTGGAACTGTGGCTGCAGCCCATTCGGTTGTCCATCCAACTCGGCCAGATCAACATCCTGATCCTGGCCGCGGTCGTCGTGGACATGCTCTCCCCCAAACACCGTAAATGGGCCGGCGTGGCCATCGGCGTGGTGGCCGGCATCAAGCTGACACCGGCGGTGTTCATCGTGTACCTGTTGCTGGTCGGTCGGGTGCGCGCCGCGATTGTCGCGGTGTGCACTTTCGTGGCGACCGTGCTGATCGGGTTCGCCATCCTGCCCTCGGAGTCGGCGCGGTACTGGATCGGCGGGGCTTTCGTCAACACCAAACGCATCGCCAGTGACCCGTCCATCGGTACCAGCCTGCAGAGTCTGTTCGAACGGCTGAGTTACCCGAACTGGCTGGCCACCGTCCTATCGGTGGCACTGCTGGTGGCCAGTTTCGCGGTGGCGACCTATGCCTATCGCAAGGGCCACCTGGTGTTGGGTGTGGCGATCGTCGGTATGGCCTCGGCGGCGGCGTCACCGTTCAGTTGGAGTCATCACTGGGTGTGGTTCGTGCCGTTGGTGATTCACCTGGGCTACCGCGCCTATGTGCAGGGCAGCCGGAGCTCGGCGTACCTGGTGTGGGTCATCAGCCTGGTGTTCGCCGACTGGCCGGTCTCGATGGCCGGACAACCGCCACCGGCCGGCCTGCTCAAGGTGCGCCTGGGCGGAGCCTGGAACACGTTGATTCCCAGCGCCTATGTGTTCGTTCTGGTGCTCGTGTTGATCGGCACCGTGGTGTGGTTGCGACGGCAGACACCAACACCGGAGCCCACCCCTGTCGAAGAATCGGCGGCCGAACCGATGGCGATCCCCCGGTAGATGCGCTACTTCTACGACACCGAGTTCATCGACGACGGCCGCACCATCGAGCTCATCTCGATCGGCGTAGCTGCCGAAGACGGCCGTGAATATTACGCGATATCAACCGAATTCGACCCCGAGGCCGCCGGTCCCTGGGTGCGCAAGAATGTGTTGCCCAAGCTGCCGTCACCGTCCTCGCCATTGTGGCGCTCGCGCCGACAGATCCGTGACGAACTCGCGGAATTCTTCGGCATCGACGGCGGCGAACCGATCGAACTGTGGGCCTGGATCGGCGCGTACGACCACGTGGTGCTGTGTCAGCTATGGGGCTCGATGATCGAACTGCCGCAACCCATGCCGAGGTTCACCCATGAGCTGCGCCAGTTCTGGGAGGATTGCGGTAGTCCGCGGATGCCGGCGCGCCCGGCCGAGGCCCATGACGCGCTGGTCGACGCGAAGTACAACCTGGCGCGCTATCAGCTGATCGCCGACATGATGCGCCCGCCCCGCTGACTCACCAGGTCCGGAACATCGCCCCGGCGACCACCGCGTCGGTCGGGCCGAAGGTCACCGTCAGGCGCAGCGTCCACAGCCCCGGCCGCGGTGCGGTGGCGTAGGTGCTGTGCCACCGCTCACCCGGTCCCAGGGTGAAATGCACTGGCAACGAGGCGATTTCGGCGCTGGACAAGGTGCCGTCGACGGCTGTCGCGCGAGCGCCGCTGATGGACACCTCGATCGGGATCGCGCCGTGGCGAGTGGTGGCCAGATGTACCTGCGCTGCCCGCCCGGATTGCAGTGGTGCGGTGATCTCGACCGGGGGACCGAAGCTGCTGCGCGCCGGGGGCTGGCCGGTGAGCACCGTGGTGGCCAGCAGCACCAGCAGCCCGACGGCAGCCTCGATCGGTACCGTGCGCCGTAATCGATCGGTGTCCAATCGGCGTCGGCCCAGGTAGGCCGGCACCAACATCAGGATGATTAGAAAGAGCTTGACGCACAATGTCTTTCCGTACCCGGTGTGCCATAGTGACTCCATCGGAGAGATCTGGCGCCAGGCCTGGTATTCGCCGGTGAGCACCACCGCCGCGACACAGCCGAAGGCCAGCCGCGACCACCGCTGCAAACCGCCGGGATCCTTGTCGGGCAACACGATCACGGCCAGCACACACAACCCGCCCAGCCATACGGCCATGGCCAACAGGTGCACGGTGGTCGCGATAACCGCCGGTACCGAACCGGTGGCGTGCCCGGCCGCGGCGATACCGATCGACATACCGATCGACGCAATCACGAATACCGGCGTGCCCGCACGATGGCCTCGCACCACGAGAACCGCCGCGAGGAGCAGGGCGATCAGGAGCGCCGATCGGGCGTACCACGCGACGTCCGGACCGGTATCGACATAGTCGAGAACCGTTGCGGCGGCCAATAACAACCAGCCGGTGCCGACCAGGGCCAGGGTGCGCCGACGTGCCAATGTCCAGCGCCACAGCGTCACGCCGCAGGCCAGCACACCGACGCACAACACCATGCCCGCGTAGCGCATGCCGCGTGCTACGGCCGAACCGACGGTCAGTGCGCCGTCGACCGCGGTGGCGACTGGTGGTGCCGTAGGGCTTTGCCCCACACCGAAACTCACCGAACCGGAGATCTCGTGACCGTCGGCCGATAGCAACCGCCACATGGCGGTGTAACCATCACGGGGCAGTCGATCGGGTAGCGCCAGCGCCACCACGGTGCCGCCGGTGGTGAGTTTCGCGCCGAGGTCGACCTTGGTTCCGGTCGACGAAATCACCTGTACGGCACCGGGAACCATCCGCACGGGTTCATCGAAGGTCAGGCTGACCCGGGCCGGGGCGGTGGTCAGTACCGAACCGTCGACCGGGTCGCTGGCAACCAGCACGGCATGGGCGTGCGCCGGGGCCACAGAAAGCGTGGTGAGCGCGGGCAGCAGCAGTGCGAGCAGAAGCCCGCACAGTGCCGCAACTGATTTCAATTCTTTCGTCGTAACAGAGCCAGGTTAGCGATGCCCAGCAGCAACGCGACCACCGACACCGCGAGGGCAGCCACTCCGGTCCAACTCGGCGCGGCCGGCGCCGGGGCCGCCGCCGGGGCCGCCGCCGTCTGGCCCGCGGGCTTGAGAGTCAAGGTGGGGGCGGGGTGTTCGGGCTCGGGCTGGCCGGCCGCGCTCTTCTGGTTCCAGTTCACCACCTTGCCGTCGCTGTAGGTCTGCGTCGTGGGCAGGGCCAATTCGTCGGTCTTGGGCAGCGGGCCGGCCGAGATGGCGAAGGTGTCGAACTGCCCCGGCGCGATCGCGGACTGCGGACCGGTGGCCTTCCACTCGATCGACGAAACGTACTCGGTGACCTCGTTGCCGTCGTCGTCCTTGGCCGGGGTGGCGAGCTTCTTCTTGGTGACGGTCGCCGTCCAGCCCACCTTCGGCTGGGTGCTGACCGACAGGATCGGCTGGTCGTCGGGCAGTGTGACCAGGACGTCGGTGGTCGATGCGGTGTCGGATTCGGTGGGCACCCGGAAGGTCACCACACCCCAGCCACCCTGGGTGGCATCACCGGTGGCCCGGACGTGGGCGGCGGCCGGCGCGGCCAGGGCCACCGCGGCGGTGGCGGCCGCGATGATGGCGGCTGACGTGTGGATGAGCTTGCGCATGGGGTTCCTTTTGGGCTGGTTGGATCGGGGTCAGAAGGCCACCGGGTCAGAAGGCCATGGCTGCGAAGGCGGCGCTCATGCCGAGCGCCATCAGAATATCGGCGAAGGGGCGCCGCGGTCCGCGGACCAGCAGGTAGAACCACCACAGTGTAGCTACGGCGAATCCGACCGCCAGCAGCGCGCATACCGCGGTGAACCAGCCCGGCGCCTGCATGTGCATCGTCGTACCGCCCGCCATGTGTGCATGCAGGGCGCCGGAGGTGGGCTGAGCCGTGGCGGTCGGCAATGCGGTGTTCGGCATCATCAGCAGGCCCATCACGGCCATCGCGCCCATCATCACGCAGTGATAGACGGGGTGCGACAGGCCGGCGCCGTAGAGCGCCAGGTAGGCGAGATACAACGCGCACGCGGTGAACACCAGCACGTATAGCACCGGCGGAATCGACATACCGACCGGCCAGAGCATCGCGATCATCGCCACCGACGCCAGCGCGTGCAGGATCCGAACCTCGCGGTGCTCGAAATCGCGGCCGATGAACAACACCGCGGCCACGGCGAACACCGCGGTCAGCGCCCAGCGCAGCACGGAGTGATCGATCACAAAAGCATTAGTCGTCGGACAGCGGCGTCAGGTTCCCGCGAATTCGCGGAATTGTCGGCCCATCCCTGACAGTGTTCGGCCGTCGCAATGTCAACTTTTATTGACGGCCCCAGACCGAACACACCGGCCCTGCCGCGGCACCCGGGAGCCGACGGGCCCTAACCGGTGCTCTGGCCGTGCCCGCCGGCGCGCAGCAGATCATCACGCGCCCGGGCCACCCGCGAGCGGATGGTGCCCACCGGACAACCACACACCTCGGCGGCCTCGGCGTAGGACAACCCCAGCACCTGGGTCAGCAGCAGCGCGTCACGCCGGTCGGAGTCCAGCGCGTCCACCAGCACCCGGATCTCGACGATGTCCTCGAACCGCTCCGTCGGCGAGGCCATCTCGACCACCGGCTCGGACAGCGCCACCGTGCGCGGCCGGGCCTGCTTGCGCCGGATCTGGTCCACCACCACTCGCCGGGCGATCGACAACAACCAGGTCCGGGCCGTCGAACGGCCGGTGAACCGGGGCAGCGAACCCAAGGCCCGCAGATAGGTTTCCTGGGTCAGATCATCGGCGCTCGCGGGGTCGGCGAGGTAGGCCACGGTACGCCAGACATCGC
>Ga0153956_1001687_pt1 | contig 18559 bp, 14 predicted proteins | sample TSFL040MetaG_FD_104704 | JGI IMG/M metagenome (GOLD analysis project Ga0153956, IMG submission 104704) | Attine ant fungus gardens microbial communities from Florida, USA - TSFL040 MetaG | ecosystem: Host-associated > Fungi > Mycelium > Unclassified | place: USA: Florida, Wekiwa Springs...
ATCGGCCCCTACACCTCGATCGGTGACGAGGTGAGGGTGGTCAACTCGGAGATCGAGCACTCGATCCTGCTGACCGGTTCCTCGGTCGAGAATCTGGGCGCCCGGATCGAAGCCAGCCTGCTCGGCCGTGAGGTGAAGGTCACCCGCAGCGACTCCCTGCCGAAGACGATGCGGCTCCTGGTCGGCGACCGAGCCGAGATCGAGATCGTCTGATGAGGATCACAGTGCTCGGCGCCCAGGGCATGCTGGGCCATGACGTGATGCTGGCCGCAGAGAACGAAGGCCACGAGGTCCACGGCTACGGCCACGCCGAGGTCGACGTCACCGACCCGGAGCAGGTCGGCCGCCGGCTGCGGCTCGATCGGCCCGACGCGGTCGTCAACTGCGCCGCCTGGACGGATGTCGACGGTGCCGAGGACGAGCCCGACGGGGCGATGGCGGTGAACGGGACCGGGGCCGGAGTCGTCGCCGAGGCGGCGGCCGCGGTCGACGCCAAGGTCCTCTACGTCTCCAGCGACTACGTCTTCGACGGTGGCAAGTCCGATCCTTATGTGGAGACGGATCAGACGGGGCCGATCTCTTCCTACGGGATGTCGAAACTGGCCGGCGAAGTGGCAAGCCTGAATGCCAACCGGCGCTGCTTCGTGGTGCGCTCCTCCTGGCTTTTCGGGATCAACGGAGGCAACTTCGTCGACACGATGATCCGGCTGGGCAGCACCCAGAAGCAGGTGCTCGTGGTCCGCGATCAGGTCGGCTGCCCGACCTACACCTGGCATCTGGCCTACGGACTGGTCCGACTGCTCGACTCCGACGCGTACGGGGTCCATCACATGGCCGGCGGCGGCCACTGCTCCTGGTATGACTTCGCGAAAGAGATCTTCAAGCTTTCCGCGATGGAGGTGACCACGCTTTCGGCGACCACCGAGATGTTCAACGCGAAGGCTCCGCGACCGGCCTGGTCGGTTCTGGAGAGCGGCATCGAGCACGCGATCACCCTGCCCGTCTGGCAGGACGGGCTGGCCGCCTATCTCGATCAGCGGCGCAGCCGGGAAGGAAGCGCGTCATGAAGCTGCTCGTCACCGGAGGAGCCGGCTTCATCGGCTCCAACTTCGTCCACCACATGGTCGAGTCGGGCAAGGGCGACGGCATCGTGGTGCTGGACAAGCTGACCTACGCCGGCCGTCCCGAGAACCTCGCCGGGCTCGAGGTCGAGCTGGTCGAGGGCGACATCTGCGACCGCGACCTGGTCGGCGACCTGGTCGGCCGGGTGGATGCCGTGGTCAACTTCGCGGCCGAATCGCACGTCGACCGTTCGATCGAGTCGCCCGGCGAGTTCATCACCACCGATGTCTTCGGGACCTTCGTCCTGCTCGAGGCGGCCCGCGACGCCGGCATCCGGCACCTGCAGATCTCGACCGACGAGGTCTACGGCTCGATCGACGAGGGTTCCTTCACCGAGGCCTCGCCGATCGTCCCCTCCTCGCCGTATTCCGCCTCGAAGGCGGGCGGGGACCTGATCGTCGGGGCCTTCCAGCACACCTACGGCGCCGACACCCTGATCGCCCGGGCTTCGAACAACTACGGTCCGCAGCAGCATCCGGAGAAGCTGATCCCGCTGGCCGTGCTGAACGCCCTCCACGGCGATCCGATCCCGGTCTACGGCGACGGCAGCCAGGTTCGCAACTGGCTCTTCGTCCGCGATTTCTGCTCGGCGATCGAAAGAGTCCTCGACCAGGGCGAGGCCGGTGAGGTCTACAACGTCGGCGGACCGGACGAGCTGCCGAACCTGGAGGTGGTGCGGACCATCCTCGACCTGACCGGAGGCGACGAGTCCCTGATCACCTACGTCGGCGACCGGCTCGGCCACGACGTGCGCTACTCGCTCGCCTCGGTGAGGACCGAAGGGCTCGGCTGGCGGGCTTCGGTCGGGTTCCGCGAGGGAATCGCCCGGACGGTCGAGTGGTATCGCGAGAACGAGTCGTGGTGGGGCCCGCTCCGCTCCGGCGAGTATCGCGACTACTACCGGCGCCAGTACGGCCAGGCACTTTCGGACTGATCGTGGCCGATCGTCTCGAAACAGGCCTCGACGGCCTGACGCTGATCGAACCCCGGGTTTTCGGGGATGAGCGCGGCTTCTTCGTCGAGACCTTCAGCCGGGATGCCTGGCGGGAGCTCGGCGTCGACGCCGAGTTCGTCCAGCACAATCACTCCCGTTCGTCGGGCGGTACCCTGCGGGGCCTCCACTTCCAGACCTCGCCCGGCCAGGCCAAGCTGCTGCGTTGCCCGCGGGGCAGCATCTTCGACGTCGCGGTCGACCTGCGGAAGGGTTCGCCCACCTACGGCAAGTGGGAGGGTTACGTGCTCGACGACGAGAAGCATCGCCAGCTCTATGTGCCGGTCGGCTTCGCACACGGCTTCTGCGTGCTTTCCGAGGTCGCGGACGTGACCTATCTCGTGTCCAGCCTCTACGACCCGGACACCGAGGCGGGCATCCGCTGGGACGATCCCGAAGTCGGGGTCGAGTGGCCGGTCGCGGAACCGCTCCTGTCCGCCCGGGACATGGAGGCTCCGCTGCTCAGCGAGATCGCCGACTCGTTGCCATGGTGATCGCCAGGCTGAGCGTCAGCTTGAGTCCGATCCCCAGGTAGACGATCAGGTTGAGAAGCGCCGGGTTCAGGGGCGCGTCGAAGCGGCGGTAGAACCGTCCCATGCCCCGGTGGAAGGCGATCTCCTGCTTCGGACGGCGCCGACTCGGACTCGAACCACCCTTGATGTGGAGAGCGGTTCCGGCGGGTTCGTAGAAGACCTGCCAACCCGCTTCGGCGAAGCGCCTGCACCAGTCGAGGTCTTCCATGTAGAGCCAGTAGCCCTCGTCCAGCAGACCGACCGCTCTGACCGCCTCCGCCCGGACCAGCATGAAGGCGCCGTTGACCGCGTCGACGGCACCCGGTTCGGATTCGTCGAGCCATGTCGCCCGATACTGGGTGAGCTTTGCGGGGGCGCCCGGGAGCCGGCCGAGTCCGGTGAAATGGGCTAGGGCGGCGACCGGGGTGGGGAACGATCGCTTGGCCGCGTGGTCGAGGGTTCCGTCGGATTTCTCGAGCCGCACTCCGACCATGCCGATCCTCGGGTCCGATTCGAGCCGTTTCAGGGCCACGTCCAGGGTTCCGGCCCGTACCTTGGTGTCGGGGTTCAGCAGGAGGTAGCCGGCGGGGGCCAGGTCGAGGCCCGCCTCTCGCAGGACCTGGTTGTTGGCGGCCGAGAAGCCGACGTTCCCGAGCCGGAACAGTCGTACCTCGGGGAATTCCTCCTCGACCATGTCCGGGGTGTCGTCCACGGATCCGGAATCGACCACGGTCACCCGGGTCGGAACCGAGGCCGGATGCTCGCGCAGCGAAAGAAGGCAGTCACGGAGCAGGTCTTTCGCCCCGTGACTCACCACGATCACCTCAAGCTCGGGCCGATCCATGGACGCAGACTATTTCTCGTGCCTAGAAAGCACCGTCGCCGCGGACGACCGCACGGGGCGTCCGCAGCAGGATCTTGACGTCGCCGGTGATGGTCAGGTTGTCGACGTAGTCCCGTTCGAGAGCCAGCCGTTCTTCGAAGGTCAGCCCGCCGCGTCCGGCCACCTGCATCGGTCCCGTCAGGCCGGGCTTCACCCGAAGCCGCTGCCGCTGCCGCTGGTCGTACAGCGCGACGACCGCTTCTTCCTCAGGGCGCGGGCCGACCAGCGACATGTCGCCCTTCAGCACGTTGATGAACTGCGGGACTTCGTCGAAGCTGGAGCGGCGCAGCACTTTCCCGACCCGGGTGACGCGAGGGTCGTCGACGATCTTGAAGGCCGGCTCGTCCAGAGCGTCCAGGTCGATCAACGAGTCGAGCTGCTCTTCCGCGTCGGCGATCATGGTGCGCAGCTTGTACATGGTGAAGTCGCGTCCGTCACGGCCCACCCGCACCTGCCGGAAGAAGACCGGCCCTCGCGAGTCGAGCCTTATGGCCAGGGCGGCCAGCGCGAGCAGGGGCGCGGTCAAGGTCAGCATCGAGACCGAGACGATCAGATCCATGGTCCGTTTGATCGCCATGGTCGAGCGGGGCGGATCGCCGAACTGGAAGTCCAGCATCGGGACTTCGGCGATCCGGTTCAGCTCTGTGCCGGGCCCGAGGACGGACTGGTTGGCTGGGACCATGGTCACCGAGACGCGGGAGCTGCGGCAGGCGGCGATGATCTCGCTGACTGCTCGGGCGCTCAGCTCGTCGTCGGCGATCACCACCCGGTTGATGCGCTGTTCGTCGGCGATTCCGGCGAGTTCCCCCGGCGGCCCGAAGTAACGGGCGCCGGCGTCGGCCGGGCCGTCCAAGCTATCGCTCACGTTCTGACCGAGGTAGCCGACCAGTTCGAGATGGTCGCCGCCCTGGACGCGCAGCCGGTTCGCGACGAGCCTCGCCTTCGCTCCGGAGCCGATCACCAGGGTCCGTTCCGCGGCGGCGACCTGATGGTAGGTCCAGCGGACCGCGCTGCGAAGCAGGATCGTCACGAAGAAGGCGGCGGTGCCGATCACCAGCATCACCGAGCTGGTCAGGTGGGCGTCCAGCAGGCCGGTTATCCCCCAGGCCACGGCGATCGTGATCGCGGCGGTGGCGAGCAGCCCCGGCAGCTCGTCCAGGGTCGAGTGGCGGATTCGCCGGCTGTCCCGGTCGTAGAGGTTGTCGACCTTGGCGATCAGGATCCAGATCGGGATAGCGATCAGGGCCCAGACATGCTCGCCGCTACTCAGCGAGTCCCACTGGTCGACCAGCAGCACCCCGATCACGATCGCTGACGCATCAGCGAGAGCGAGCCCCCAGCGCCTGAATCGCTGCAGCTGCCGGACCCGATCCCGGTCGGGCCCTTGACTGGGCAGGTGGGAATGCTCGCGCGTGGTATCGGCGAGTTCGTCGGTTTCAGTGTTTGAGCGTGGTGGCTTCACACGGTTCGGCTCGTACGCGGATCCAACCTGGATGTACCCGAAGCCTCTCCCCCTATAAGCGGGAATGCCTCGGAGAGTTCCTCTCCGAGATGGATTTTCCCAGAGACCGGGATTATCCCCGTAAATTGCGTGGATGGGCCGGGCCGGCAGAACCGGGGGCGTAGCATCCGAAGATTGAAGATGCCCGCGAAACCGACCATGGAATCCCTTCCCGAGGACCCGCTCTCGCCGTTCAGCGATCAGGTCCGGCGCTGGTTCTCAGCGTCCTTCGAAGGAGCGACCCCGGCGCAGGCGCTCGGCTGGCGGTCGATCTCCTCTGGTTCCGACACTTTGATCTGCGCCCCGACCGGCTCCGGCAAGACCCTGGCCAGCTTTCTCTGGGGCATCGATCGTCTGGCTCGCAGCCACGCGGAAGTCGCGGCCGGAAAGGCTCCCGACCCCGAACCGGGGGTTCGTCTGGTCTATGTATCGCCCCTGAAAGCGCTTTCGTATGACATCGAGCGGAACCTGCGGGCGCCTCTGCGCGGAGTCGGGATCGACGTCTCGGTCGGCCTTCGGACTGGGGACACGCCCCAAAGCGAACGCAACCGGATGCGCCGGGAGCCGCCCGAGATCCTGATCACCACCCCGGAGTCGCTCTACCTGATGCTTTCCTCCGGGGCGCGGGACATCCTGACCGGCGTCGAGACGGTGATCGTCGACGAGATCCACGCGGTCGCCGCGACCAAACGGGGCGCCCATCTCGCTCTGACCCTGGAACGCCTCGACCACCTGGTCCGGGAGAACGGGGGCAGGGAGCTGCAGCGGATCGGGCTCTCCGCGACCCAGCGGCCGCTGGAGCGCATCGCCGGATTCCTCTCCGGGCCGGGCCGCGAGTGCCGGGTGGTCGACCCCGGGCAGCGCAAGGAGCTGGACCTGGAGATCGTGGTCCCGGTCGAGGACATGACCGCCCCGGAAGCCGGGCAGGACGACGGCTCGGCCGATGACGCCCCGATCCGTTCGATCTGGCCGGCGATCTACCCCGAGCTGTTGGCTCAGGTTCGCGCCCACACCTCGACCATCGTCTTCGTCAACAACCGCCGGGCGGCCGAGCGGCTCGCTCAGCGGCTCAACGATCTCGACCAGGGGACCGGTGAGGTCGAGTCGCCGAACCCGACCGCGACCGAGGGCGCGCCGGCCGACGATCGCCCGTCGCGGCCGCACGAGGTGGAGGGCCTCCCGCTCGCTCGCGCCCACCACGGTTCGCTCTCGCATGAGGAGCGGACCGAGGTCGAGGAACAGCTCAAGTCGGGCCTGATCCCCTGTCTGGTCGCGACCTCTTCGCTGGAGCTCGGCATCGACATGGGTGCCGTGGATCTCGTGATCCAGGTCGAGTCCCCCAAGTCGGTGGCCCGCGGGTTGCAGCGGATCGGCCGCGCCGGGCACGGCCTGGGGGAGACCTCGAAGGGCCGCATCTTCCCCAAGTTCCGCGGCGATCTGCTGGAGAGCGCGGTCGTCACCCGGCGCATGCGTGAGGGGCAGATCGAGGAGACGGTGATCCCCTCGAACCCGCTCGACGTGCTCGCCCAGCACCTGGTCTCGATGGCGGCGCTCGACAAATGGGACACCGGCGAGGCATACGAGTTGGTCTGTCGCACCACTCCCTTCGCCGAGCTCTCGATCGAGCAGTTCGAGAACGTGCTCGACATGCTCGACGGCCGCTATCCGTCGGACCGCTTCGCCGAGCTCCGGCCCCGCCTGGTCTGGGACCGGACCGGCAAGACCATCGAAGGGCGCAAGGGCGCCCTCTCGCTGGTCGTGACCAACGCGGGCACGATCCCCGACCGGGGCCTCTACGGGGTCCATCTGCCGGACGGCCGGCGGGTCGGTGAGCTGGACGAGGAGATGGTCTACGAGGCCAGGGCCGGTCAGGTCTTCCTGCTCGGTGCGAGCAGCTGGCGGATCCAGGAGATCACCCGTGACCGGGTGATCGTCGTCCCCGCCCCCGGGGTGCCGGGCGCGATCCCCTTCTGGAAAGGAGACGGGATCGGCCGGCCGGCCGAGCTCGGCGAGGCGATCGGCGCCTTCGCCCGGGAGGCGGTGAACGCCGATCCGGCCGAGCTGGAGAAGTCGCATGACCTCGACCCCCGCGCGGCCCGCAACCTGGTCGCGTATCTCAAAGACCAGCAGGACGCGACCCGGGTCGTTCCCTCCGATCAGACCGTCGTCGTCGAACGCTTCCGCGACGAGATCGGCGATTGGCGGCTGGTGATCCTCTCGCCGTGGGGCGGCCGGGTCCATGCCGCCTGGGGGCTGGCGATCGCCCGCAAGCTCCGCGACGAGCACGGGTTGGAGGCGGATGCGATCCATTCCGACGACGGCATCGCGGTCCATCTGCCCGACGCCGACGAGCCGCCGTCCGCCGACCTGATCCTGATCGAGCCCGACGAGTTGGAGGACCTGGTCGTCCGGGAGCTCGGCAGCTCGGCCCTCTTCGGCGCACGATTCCGCGAGAACGCCGCCCGGTCGCTGCTGATCCCCCGTGCCTACCCGGGCAAACGCACGCCGCTGTGGCAGCAGCGACTCAAGTCCCAGAGCCTGCTCGAGGTCGCCCAGGATTTCCCTCGTTTCCCGGTCATCCTCGAGACCTATCGCGAGTGCCTCCAGGACGTCTTCGACCTGCCTGCCCTCGACCGGCTGCTGCGGGGAATCCACTCGCGCGAGATCTCGCTGGTCGAGGTCGAGACCCAGACCGCGTCGCCCTTTGCGTCCTCGCTGCTCTTCGACTACGTCGCGACCTACATGTACGAGGGCGACACCCCGAACGCGGAGCGGCGCGCGACCGCGCTCTCGCTCGACCGGGAGCTGCTGCGTGAACTGCTCGGCCAGGACGAGCTGCGAGAGCTGATCGATCCCGATGCTCTGGCTGAGGTCGAAGCCTCTCTGCAGCATCTGACCGAGCAGGGGAAAGCCTCCGACCGGGATGGCCTCCAGCAGGTTCTGCGCCGGATCGGCGACCTGGCCGCCGACGAAGCGGCGGCCCGCGTGGCGGACGGCTACTCGGCCGAGTCGATGCTGGAGAACCTGGTGTCCGAGCGCCGAGCCGCCCTGGTCCGGATCAACGGCGAGGAGCGATTCATCGCCGCGGAGGACGCCGGCCTCTACCGGGACGCGCTCGGGGTATCGCCACCAGCCGGGCTGCCGGCCGGGTTCCTCGAGGAGCGCGAGGATCCGATGGTGGTTCTGCTGTCGCGCTACGCTCGCACCCACGGGCCGTTCCCGACAGCCTGGCCACGGGAGCGTTACGGGGTTGATCCGACCCCGGCCCTCAAGGAGCTCGAGGCTGACGGGGCCCTGGTCCGGGGGGAGATACGACCGGGCGGCAGTGAACGGGAATGGTGCGAGGCCGACGTTCTGCGGCGGATCCGCCGGGCCAGCCTGGCTCATCTGCGTCAGGAGGTCGAACCGGCGGACGGGGCCGCCTATGCGCGCTTCCTCGCCTCCTGGCAGGGCATCGACCGGTACCGGCCGCTCGGCGGGCGTGCCCGGCCGGGAGCGGGCACCGACCGGTTGAGGGAGATCCTCGTGCCGCTGCAGGGGGTGGCCTTGACCCAGTCGGTCTGGGAGAACGACGTACTGCCGCGGCGGCTCGGCTCGTACAGCCCGACCTGGCTGGACGAGCTCTGCACCAGCGGTGAGGTGGTCTGGATCGGCGCCGGCGCGGTCGGCCGCACCGACGGCCGTGTCGCTCTCTACTTCCGCGAGGACGTCCGGTTGGCCGGCCCACCCCCTTCCAACTCGAAGCTGAACCCGCCGGAAGGCGAGGTCCACGACGCGATCCGCGACCGGCTCGCGGCCGGCCCGGCTTTCTGGTTGGATCTGGCCCAGGAGCTCGATCACCCCTCGGAGGAGCTTCACTCGGCCCTCTGGGATCTCGCCTTCGGCGGTGAGATAACCAATGACTCCTTCGCTCCCCTGCGGGCGCCACGGCTGAGGTCGGTGCCGACCTATGAACCCGGCGGCCGTCGTTTCTCCAGGCGTCGTGCGGCGACCGGACCGACTGTCCAGGGCCGCTGGTCGCTGACCGAGACCCTGTTCCGGAACGCCCCCGCGGCCGGCCCGAAGTTGCGGGCCCAGGCCGAGCTGATGCTTGAGCGCTACGGGATCCTGACCCGGGAGATGGCTCTGGCCGAGGGCATTCCCGGCGGCTTCTCCACGCTTTATCCGGAGCTCTCGAATCTCGAAGTGCTCGGCACGGCGCGGCGAGGCTACTTCGTCGAAGGCCTGGGTGGCGCCCAGTTCGCCCTCTCGGGAGCGGTCGAGCGGCTGCGCGCCCTGCCCGCCGAGGAGAACGGGCCGGAGGATCTCACCCTGCTCGCCGCCACCGATCCCGCCAGCCCCTGGGGGTCGACTCTGCCGTGGCCGAAGCTGGAGGGAAATCGCAAAGCCGCCCGCTCCACCGGGGCCTATGTCCTGGCCCGGGCCGGGCATCCTCTGCTCTACCTCGAAAAGGGCGGCAAGGGAATCCTCCGCCTCGATCCGACCCTCGAGGGGGAAGTCCTGGCCGCCGCCCTCTCCTTCCTGATCGAGGAGGCCAACGACGGCCGGGTCGGTCAGCTCAAGATCGAGCGCTTCGACGGCGAGCCGATCCTCGGCTCCTCGTTCGAGCAGCTGCTGGTCGCCGCCGGCTTCAGCCGCCAACCCCGCCGGCTCGTCGCGCCCGCATGACGGTTTTACTCCAGCCCTCTCCGTTGCCGGCCGTGAATGGCTGAGGGGGATTCACTGGTCCGGATCGGTCGGAAGCTGCGGCCGGCTCTGACCGGCGGGGCGATCGTCTCCGCTTCGGCTCCGAATCCGCGTTCGAGCCTGCGGTCCCATGCCCGCCGTCTCGCCGGTCGTCAGGTCGAGTCGATCGAGACCCGCGGCAAGCATCTACTGATCCACTTCGAGGACGGCCTCTCGCTGCACTCGCACCTCGGCATGAACGGCAGCTGGCAGGTCGGCGACGGCCGTGGATTCGGCAAACCGGAACGGATGGCCTGGTTGCTGATGGAAGTGGCTCGGCAAGACGCGAGCGATGGGCCGGGCATCCGGGTGGCGCAGTTCGGCGGTCCGACCCTGCGGCTGGTCCGCACCGCCGAACTGGCGCGGGACCCGCGTCTGGCCTCGCTCGGCCCGGACATCCTCGATCCGCGTTTCGATCCCGAGGCGGCCGCCGCCCGGCTCCGCTCGAGCTCCGACGAGGTCGGCGTGGCCCTGCTCGACCAGAAGATCGTCTGCGGGATCGGCAACATCTTCAAGTCCGAGGCCTGTTTCGAGGCGGGCATCGATCCCTGGCGCCCGGCCCGCTCGTTGGCCGGCGGCGAGTCGGGTCCGGACCGCGACGAGGCGTCGGGCCTGCTGGCCGTGGCCCGCCGCCAGATGCTCGAGGCGGTCGAGACCGGCAGGCGCCCGGGGCGGATCTACAGGAAAGCGGGCCGTCCATGCCCTCGCTGCGCCGGCGCGGCGATCCTCTCCCGGGCCCAGGGCGATGACGGGAGGACGACCTACTGGTGCCCGAAATGCCAGTTCTGACCTCACTTGATCAGGAACGTTTTGATTTTCGACCCCGATGCGAAATACTCACCCGGTGAGTTCGGTCGAGGAGACAGCTGTTGCGCTGCTGAGGCGCGTGCCCCTTTTCGCTGAGCTCGACGAGGGCGAGCTCGAGCGGTTCTCGCGCGTGGCGATCCCTCGCTCCTATCCGGAGGGCACCCGCGTCTTCCATGAAGGGGACCATTCCGACGCCTGTTACATCGTCAAGTCGGGGACCTTCCGGGTGACCCGTGAACATCCCGACGGCCGGGCGATCACCCTCGCCACCCTGACCGAAGGCGACATCGTCGGCGAGCTGGCGATGCTCGACGGCGAGGTCCGTTCGGCGTCGGTTGAAACGCTCGGCGGCGACGGAGAGCTGCTGGCCCTGCCGGCCAGTGACGTCCGGTCGCTCTTGGAGCGCCACCCTGAGATCACGGTCAAGTTCGTGGCCGCCCTCACCCGCCGTCTGCGGGCCGCCAACGAGCGGATCTCCCGCCAGTCCTTCCAGACGGTGCCTTCGAGGGTTGCCGGCGTGCTTTCCCAGATGGTCGCCGAGGAAGGCGAGGACGGCCACCAGGTGACGATCCGGATGAATCAATCCGATCTGGCTCAGCTGGCGGGGACCTCCCGGGAAAGCGTGAGTCGTTTCCTCGCCGACCTGGAACGTTCCGGGGTGGTCAGGGCCGGTCGTGGACAAGTCACGATCCTCGAACCCGCCAAGCTCGGCAACTACATATTCTAGGTCGCCAGATGTCCGGTCTCCTGGCTCTCAACTTCTACTCGCCACTCTTCGTCGACCAGCTGAAGCGCGGTCGCAAGACGGCGACGATCCGGATCGGCGACAAGTCCGGGAAGTACCAGCGCAGCCAGATCGTCTGGGTCACCGTCGGGTCAAGGCATTCCCGTCGCGAGAAGATCTTCTCGGCCGTGATCGACGAGGTCGAGGTCAAGAAGCTTTCGGAGCTCTCGCCCCGGGACATCGAACGCGACAATCCCGAGTTCCGTCGGGTCGAGGAGACCCAGGCATTCCTCGAGAAGATCTACGATCGGCCGGTGCCGGACGAGTCGCTGATCACCGTCGTTCATTTTTCGCAGATCGTCGAGCCCGGCCTCTCGACCGGCTACGGCACCGTCTCGCCGAACTAGATGTCGGCGTCGGGCGACTCGGCGTCGTTCGAGTTCGTCTCCAGTTGGCAAGTCTCGGCCGGGCGGGAAGAGGTCTGGGACGCTCTGGTCGATTTCAAGCAGTGGCCCGTCTGGTGGCCGAGCCTGAAGAAGGTCGTGGAGACGATCCAGGGAGACCCGGACGGGATCGGGCAGAAGGCGACCGCCGTCTGGCGCGGCCCGCTCGGCTACAGGCTGAAGATGTCGATCGAGGCGGTCGAGAGGGTCCACCCGGACTTTCTCCGCGGCGTCGCCAGCGGTGACGTCCTCGGCGAGGGCAGCTGGCGGCTTGGCACGACCGAGGACGAGTGGACCTCGATCGAGCTGGACTGGAACGTGAAGGCGAACTTGAGCTGGATGGAGGCCCTGGCCCCGGTCGCCCGGCCGATCTTCGTATCCAGCCACGACCACGTGATGAAAAAGGGCGCGGATGGCCTGGCTGCCCATCTGAACGCCGATTTACGAGATTTCACAGCCTCAGTCGCCTGATTCTGTAAGGTTCTACACCGCTGGCACTCTCCCCCTAAGAGTGCCAAGGAACTGAAGAAACTCGCATTCACATCACCATCGGAGGTAATCAATGAAGCTCAAGCCCCTCGGGGACCGGCTCATCATCAAGCCGGTAGAGGAAGAGGAGACCACCGCCAGCGGTCTGGTCCTTCCCGACACCGCCAAGGAGAAGCCGCAGAAGGGCAAGGTCGTGGCAGTCGGTGACGGCGCCATCGCCGACGACGGCAGCCGCCGTCCGCTCGACGTCGCCGAGGGCGACGAGGTTCTCTACTCCAAGTACGGCGGAACCGACATCACCGTCGAGGGCGAGGACCTGCTCGTTCTCCGCGAGTCGGACATTCTCGCCAAGGTCGCCTAGCGCGCACCCGATCTCCAACCAACTTCCAGGAGGAATAGGAAAGTCATGGCTCACAAAGAGCTGAAGTTCGCAGAAGAAGCCCGTGGGGCCCTGCAGGCCGGCGTCGACGCCGTCGCCGACGCAGTCAAGGTCACCCTCGGCCCGAAGGGTCGCTACGTCGTTCTCGACAAGAAGTTCGGCGCCCCGACCATCACCAACGACGGTGTCACGATCGCCCGCGAGGTCGAGATCGAGGACGTCTTCGAGAACCAGGGCGCCCAGCTGGTGCGCGAGGTCGCGACGGCCACCAACGACGTCGCCGGTGACGGAACCACCACCGCCACCCTGCTCGCCCAGATCATCGTCCGCCAGGGACTCAAGAACGTGGCCGCCGGCGCCAACCCGCTGGCTCTCCGCCGCGGCATCGAGAAGGCCGTCGACGTCGTCGTCGCCAACCTGCGCGAGAACCAGTCGAGCGAGGTCAACGGCAAGGAGCAGATCGCTCGCGTCGCCGCCATCTCCGCTGCCGACGACGAGATCGGCAACACCATCGCCGACGCGATCGACAAGGTCGGCAAGGACGGCGTGGTCAACGTCGAAGAAGGCCAGACCTTCGGCATGGAGCTCGAGTTCACCGAGGGCATGCAGTTCGACAAGGGCTACATCTCGCCGTACATGGTCACCGACCAGGACCGGATGGAAGCCGTCCTCGAAGAGCCGTACGTGCTCATCGCCAACCAGAAGATCGGTTCCGTCCGGGAGATCCTCCCGGTGCTCGAGGCCGTGATGCAGGGTGGCAAGCCGTTGCTGATCGTCGCCGAGGACGTCGAGGGCGAGTGCCTCGCGACCCTGGTGGTCAACAAGCTGCGTGGCACCTTCACCGGTGTCGCGGTCAAGGCGCCGGGCTTCGGCGACCGCCGCAAGCGCATGCTCGAGGACATCGGCATCCTGACCGGTGGCGAGGTCATCACCGAGGAGATGGGCCTCAAGCTGGAGAACACCCAGCTGACCCAGCTCGGTCAGGCCCGTCGCGTGGTCGTCTCGAAGGACACCACCACCATCATCGACGGTGCCGGTGACGCGGAGGCCATCAAGGGCCGGATCAAGCAGATCAAGTCGGAGATCGAGAACACCGATTCCGAGTTCGACCGCGAGAAGCTCCAGGAGCGTCTCGCCAAGCTGGCCGGCGGCGTTGCCGTGGTCAAGGTCGGCGCCGCCACCGAGACCGAGATGAAGGAGAAGAAGCATCGCGTCGAGGACGCTCTCCAGGCTGCCCGTGCGGCGCTGGAAGAGGGCATCGTCCCGGGCGGCGGTGTCGCTCTCCTGAACGCCCAGACCGCGCTCGACGTCGATCAGTTCGAAGACGCCGACGAGCGCACCGGTGCGCAGATCATCCACCGCTCGCTCGAGGAGCCGGTCCGGCAGATCGCCGAGAACTCCGGTCTCGAGGGTTCGGTCGTGGTCAACAAGGTCCGCGAGCTCAAGCAGGGCGAGGGCCTCAACGCCGCGTCCGGCGAGTACGGCGACATGGTCAAGGCCGGCGTGCTCGACCCGACCGTCGTCACCCGCTCCGCGCTCCAGAACGCCGCGTCGATCGCCAAGAACATCCTGGTGACCGAGGCGATCATCGCCGAGCCCGCCGAAGAAGGTGGCGCCGGCATGCCCGCGATGCCCGACATGGGCGGAATGGGCGGCATGATGTAGCGGCCAGGGCGGGTCACCCCGCCCGCCCACCGCAGGCATTCGCCTGTCGAGGCTTCAGCCCGCGGTTCGCCGCGGCTTCGCCTCACAAGAGGGCCCCGGGAAACCGGGGCCCTCTTCGTTGTCAAGAAACGAAACCAACCGAGAACGGATTTTTCAGTAAATACGTCTGACCAATCCGTTTTCGAGACCCATAGCCTTGTCCTGTGGATTTGGCGGCTAGAAGGCTCGCGGTGCAAGGACTCGTCGGTTCGGAGCTGACCGATGTCGGGATGGTGGCCGATCGGTTGCTGGCGGTTCAGGCGCAGGACGGTCGGGGAGCCCGGCTGGCGATTCGGCCGCGGTTGACGGCGGGGGCGGATGACGTCGGGGCGTCGGTCGTCGACGCGGGGCTGGACGACGGTTCGCTGGTCATCAACTGGTTGAATCGGGGGACTCTGCATCTGGTCCGGGCCGAGGATCATGGATGGCTTCATGTGTTGACGGCTCCCCGGCAGATCAGGTCGAACCAGACTCGGCTGCGGCAGGAGGGTGTCTCCGAGAGGCAGGCCGACCAGGGCGTCGATTTGATCGTCAAGCGGCTCGGTGAGGGTCCGGCCATCCGGTCCGAGCTGCGGGACCTACTCGAATCGGCCGGTATCCCGGTGGCCGGGCAGGCGATTGTCCACATACTCTTCTTCGCCTCGCTCCAGGGCCTGATCCTTCGGGGTCCGACCGTCGGCAACGAGCATGCTTTCGCCCTGGTCGAGGATTGGCTCGGGGTGGCGCCCGCGGTCGACACCGAAGCCGCGGCGGCGGAACTGGCGCGCCGGTACCTGGCCGGCCACGGACCGGCCACCGACCGTGACCTCGCCAAGTGGGCGGGTGTGACGCTCGGAGTCGCCCGCAGGGGTCTGAAGGCAATCGCGGACGAGCTCGTCGAGGCTGATGGCATGGTCGACCTCAAGGGCAGAGCGGATCCCGGGGGCGACGCTCCGGTCCGGCTGCTCGGCTCCTTCGACCCGATCCTGCACGGGTGGGAATCACGGGAATGGGTGATCCCGGACCACGAGGTGCGACAGGTGGTCACCACCAACGGGGTCTTCCGTCCGACCATCCTCGCCGGCAACCGGATCGTCGGCACCTGGACCCTTAGCTCCGGAAAACTGGAGCTGAATCCGTTCGGGAAGCTCGATCGACAGACGACATCCTCGCTCGACGCAGAGGCCGAACGAGTCGTCAGCTATCTATCGCTTTGAGTTTCGGCGAGAGCTGAGTGGCGGGCGATAATCGCCGCCTTCGCAGACTTCGCTAAATCAGGGAGTGGGCGCAGGAGTGGGAGCCGGGGCGCGGGCGTGGAGATAGGCCCAGCTGACGTAGTCGGGATCCTTCAGCTTGTTCTTCAAGACCTGGAGGGACGCCGGGTAGTTGTAAGGGTTGTAGCGGTCCTCGGGGCCGCCGAAGCCGCGGTAGTAGACGAACATGCGGACCCGCGGACGCTTGTTCATCCAGCTGAAGAGCTGGCGGACGAAGGTGTAGTGGTCGCCGCCGGCGACTCCCCACTCGGTCAGGGCCACCGGTTTGCTCCGCCAGGGCTTGGCGCGCATGAAGTGGTTGAGATCGCGCCAGTAGGGATAGTCCGAATAGAAGTCGACTCCGGTCCAGTCGACGAACTGCGCGCCCGGCCAGTAGTTGGCCGGCCAGTTCCCTTTCGTCTTGGGCGATCCGGCGGGAAGGACGCTCCAGACGAGCGATACCGGAGCGGCGGGCATCGCAGCCGGCCGGGGCAGCTCGCCCCAGTTGACCTTGCGCATCTTCAGCCGATTCAGCTTGCGGTCGAGCTGATTGGTGGGAAGTCCACCCCGGGTGAGCACCGCAATCCGCTGGAAAGCCTTGCGATACCAGTAGCTGCCGTGATCTCCACCTCGCCGCACGCCGGAACAGGAGACCGCCGTGTACGGGTTGAGGCAGCGGTTCGGCTCACCCAGCGGACGGATGAAAGCTCGTTGGTTCTTTTCGGCGAAGAACTGGTTGATCTCGATCAGGTAATCGTCGCCGAGGCCACGGGCGATGTCCTGGGGGGTGATCAGCTCCGCTCTCGTCTCGTCGTCTGCGGTCGAGATGTGGAGCATCGGCATCACCTCCGCGTTCTGCCAGCGCTGGTAGGCGATGTCGAGTCCGTTGCCCCAGGGATGGAAGGTCTGGAGGATCGCCGGGTGCTTCCCGGTGGCCTCGGCGAAATTCGTGAACCCTTCAAGGGTGCCGTTGTCGCTCACTCCGGTCAGTTTCTGGCCGGCATGAGGCCCGAAAACGCTCGCGGCATGGACCGGTCCGGTCAAGGACAGGAAAGCGAGGAGAAGGAGCGGGATCAGCCGGTGGGCGACGGGCTTCACAACTATCTGAACAGTAGGGCGAGGCCGAGGTTGTGGCCGGATCAGATGATTTTCGGCAGTTTCTTACCGAAAACTCAGAATTGACCTCTAGCCTGTCCGCGGTGGAGCGAAACCCGAGAACCGAGTTGATTGCGGCGGCGCTGTCCGCGGCGCTGTTCGTCGTGGCGCTCTTCCTCGCTCCATCCCTGGCGGGGGCATCGGACGGTGATTCACGGGATGCGAAGGGAGCCCTCCGCGTTCCCGGTGAGGTGCTGGTCGGATTCCGTGCCGGCACCGAGTCTGCCGCCCGGCAACGAGCTCTCGACTCGGCCGGGGCCGAGCAGGTGGATGGAATCCCAGGATTGGCGAATGCCCGCAAGGTCGATCTCGAAAGCGGGCAGTCGATCGCCGACGCGCTCGCCGAGCTGCGCAGCCGCGACGACGTCGCCTGGGCGCAGCCGAACCTGATCGGCCACATCAGCGGGATCCCCAATGATCCGGAATTCGGTCGGCTGTGGGCGTTCGACAACACCGGTCAGAACGTCGCCGGAACCGTCGGCACCGCCGACGCGGACACCGACCTGACCGACGCCTGGGACATCGCCACCGGTGCCGGAGCAAAGATCGCGGTGGTGGACACCGGCGTCGACGCGACCAATCCGGATCTCGCGGATGAAGTCGACCAGGGGCTGAGCCGCAACTTCGCCCCGTCGATAGAGGCCGGCACCGTCGATCCGTCCGACTGGGAAGATCAGAACGGTCACGGAACCCACGTAGCCGGAACGATCGCCGCCGAAGGCGACAACGGCATCGGCATCGCCGGAACGAGCTGGGACACAGACCTGATCGCGCTCCGTGCCTGCGACTTCGACGGCTACTGCGACTCGGCCGATGTCGCCTCCGCCCTGGCCTACGCCGGCAGCGTCGGGGCCCGCGCGGTGAACATCAGCATCGGCTTCTCTGGCAGTTCGGTCGACGCCGGCGCGATCCGCAGCGCGATCAGCCAGTACCCGGACACGATCTACGTCGCCGCGGCCGGAAACGAAGCGAAGAACGTCGAGCAGAACCAGACCTGGCCCTGCAGCTTCGGTCTCGACAATGTGATCTGCGTGGCGGCGACCGACCAAGATGACCGTTTCGCGGCGAACTTCTCCAACTACGGTCCGGTCTCGGTCGATCTCGGCGCCCCCGGCGTGAACATCCTCAGCACGGTCCCCAACATCGTGAAGAAGACCGATGACAGCCTGAGCCACGGTCTCGCCGGGTGGACGGGGAGCCCTGCCGGGTCCTGGACCCTCAAACCGCTGAGCAACGACGATCCTTACATCCACCTCAACGTCGGTGGCAGCGCCACCAGCGCGACCTTGACCACTGACGGGCTCGACTTCTCAGGTGGCCGGAGCTGCTCGTCGGTCTATTACCTGAGCGCCAAGCTGCGGATCGGGCAGTCTCTCACCGAACAGATCTCGACCGATGGCGGCGCCACCTGGCAGAGCCCAGGCCCGGTCGGCTCGATCACGGCGACATCCGACATCGACGACAACGATTTCTACGAGATGAGCAGCTGGTTCGGAGCCGCTGACGGCGCGCATGACGTGCTGGTCCGGTTCAGCTATTCGAGTACCGGAGCTTCCTCGCAGGCCCCGGTCATCGACATCGCCTACCCGCTGGTCAGCTGCATCGAGGACCAGCCGGCATCCGGAACCTACGACGTCTACAGCGGCACGTCGATGGCCGCTCCGCAGGTGACGGGCGCGGTCGCCTTGCTGACCGGATACAAGCCGGACCTCGGCGCGGACCGGGTCCGGAAGATCCTGCTGGGGTCGGTCGACAAGCTGAGCTCGCTCTCCGGCAGGACGGTCACCGGTGGCCGCCTCAACGTCGCGGCGGCGCTTCGGGATGCGGCCAACCCCCAGACCGGCGGCGATGAAGACGATCCCGGTCCGGGCACCGGCGACGGAGGTAAAGAG
>Ga0153956_1001688_pt1 | contig 18542 bp, 12 predicted proteins | sample TSFL040MetaG_FD_104704 | JGI IMG/M metagenome (GOLD analysis project Ga0153956, IMG submission 104704) | Attine ant fungus gardens microbial communities from Florida, USA - TSFL040 MetaG | ecosystem: Host-associated > Fungi > Mycelium > Unclassified | place: USA: Florida, Wekiwa Springs...
CTCGTCGGCCTCGGCGAAAGCTGGTTCGGGTGCGCTGCCATCGAAGCGGACATTCACGATCGTATCGCGCCAGCCCTGATCGGGCAGGATGCGCGCCGCATCGAGGCGTTGAATCGCCAGATGCGTCCATATGTGGGATTCACCGGCACCAGCGCGGAGGTGCGCGCGACTTCTGCCGTTGACGTGGCTCTGTGGGACATCGCGGGAAAGGCGGCAAATCTGCCCATCTATGCGCTGCTCGGCGGAGCAACGCGCGACAGCATTCGTGTCTATAATACCTGCGCCGGCCCGAGCTATATCTCGCAGTCGTCCGACGTGAAGCCGGGAAATTTCGGCCTGCCTGCCGCGCGCGGATCGAACCGCTTCGAGGACTTGCAGGGCTTCATGACGCGTGCCGACGAGGTGGCCGCCGAATTGCTGGATATGGGTATTACTTCGATGAAGATCTGGCCGTTCGATTTCGCCGAAGGCGCGATCGACGGCGTCGATATCTCTACCGCGGACTTGAAGACGGCGATGAAGCCCTTTGAAAAGGTGAGGGCCGCGCATGGCGACAAGATGAGGTTGAAGGCCGAGCTGCACGGGATCTGGAGCCTGACCGCGGCGAAGAAGATCTGTGCCGCCCTCGAAGACATCTCGCCTGACTGGATCGAAGACCCGATCTGGATGGATCGCATCAGCGATGTCGGCGAGCTGACGCGATCGACGCGCGCCCCGCTGGCCGGCGGCGAGACGCTGGGGGCGCTCGGTCAACTCCGCGAATTGATCCAGGTCGGCCAAATCGGCACGCCGATCATCGACGTCACCTGGGGCGGTGGCATCACCTTTGCCAAAAAGGTCGGCGCACTTGCCGAAGCCTTTGCCAAGCCCGTCGCATTCCACGACTGCTCCGGACCGGTCACTCTTGCAGTCTCCACGCAACTGGCGATGGTATTCCCCAATGTGGCGGAGCAGGAAATGACGCGGGCATTCTATTTTGACTGGTACGGCGAATGTGTCGATCAGCTGCCGCCGGTCGAAAATGGCCGGATTCGCCCCGCCGAAGGTCCGGGCCATGGTCTCACGCTCGATTCGAAGATGATGACGCGCGGCGATGCCATTATCCGCGTGACGGAAGCGTAAACGCGCCGGCTGTCGCCGTACTGCTCCAAAGCGGCAGCCGCGTTTCGATCATGCGCGCGAATATGCGTGCATGGATATCTCCGTGCTGGCTCTCTCGGGCGCGCTCGGGCTGTTGACCCTGGCCCCGGAAATACTGCCCGTACATCGATCACCCATGATCTTGTCTTGAGCCTCGGTCGCGCCGTTCCGTGAACGCCTGAACGGGATGGCCCTTATGCTGGCAAAGCTGTACACTCGATGTGATTTTCATGTCAGCGCTCGCTTCACGCGTTCACCGTGGTCGACGTGGCGCATCAATATAACAGGAGGAATGCATGCCGGCTCTGCCGCTCTCGGGGATCAAGGTTATCGATATGTCGCGGGTGCTTGCCGGCCCGATCTGCGGTCAGATGCTCGGCGATCTCGGCGCTGACGTCATCAAGATCGAACGTCCCGGAACCGGCGACGACGCCCGCGCGTTCGGCCCTCCTTATCTGAACGATCCGGAAGGCAGCAGGCGGGACAATTCGTTCTATCTCTGCGCCAACCGCAACAAGAAGTCGGTCACGGTCAATGTGGCCACGGCTGAAGGCCAGGAGATCATCCGCGAACTCGCCAAGAGCGCCGACGTGCTGTTGGAGAACTACAAGGTCGGTGACCTCAAGCGCTATGGCCTGGGCTACGACGCGATCAAAGCTGTCAATCCGCGCATCGTCTATTGCTCCGTCACGGGCTTCGGACAAACCGGTCCCTATGCCACACGCGCCGGCTACGATGCGATCCTGCAGGCGATGGGCGGCCTGATGAGCGTCACCGGGCATCTCGACGGCGAGCCCGGCGAAGGCCCCATGAAGGTCGGTCCCTCGATCGTGGATTATATGACCGGCCTGAACGCCACCATCGGCGTGATGTCGGCGCTCTATCACCGCGACGCCGGTGGTGGCGAGGGACAGCATGTCGATGCTTGTCTGTTCGATACGGTGATCGCCTCGCTGTCGCATTGGCTGCAGATCTATCTCATCAACGGCAAAGTCCCACCGCGCCGCGGCACCTGGGGGAACGGCGGCATGCCTGCCGGTGTCTTCCGCTGCACCGACGGTGAGTTGATGCTCGTCTGCGGCAATGACGGCCAGTTCCAGCGGACCTGCGACGTGCTCGGTGAGCCCGGCCTCGCCAAGGATCCGCGCTTTGTGAAGAACAACGATCGCGTCGTGCATGGGAAGGAGATCATGGCCATCTTCGCCGGCCTTTTCCTGAAGCAGCCTGTCGCCTATTGGCTTGAACGTCTGGAGGCCGTCGGCGTCCCGTCCGGCCCGATCAACGATTTCGATCAGGTTTTTGCAGACCCTCATGTTCAGGCCCGCGGCATGCGCGTGAGCACAGAGCATCCCTTCGAACCGGCGCTTTCGCTCGTACGAAATCCGGTGACTTATGTGGGCACGCCGATCACCGAATATCGCGCACCGCCGCTGCTCGGCGCAAACACGGACGAAATCCTGTCGACCATCGGCTATGACGGCGAAAGGATCGGCGCGCTCAGGAAGAAGGGTATCGTCTAGATACGGTCGATCGGGAGGAGGCGCAGCGCATTGTTATCAGGTGGGATGTGCGCCGGCCGGGGCCGGCGCACCGTGCTGTTCTTCTAGCCCGTCGATGCCTTGAGGTCGGCGGCTTCGATGCCGGCGACGCAGCAGATCTCGTCATTGTCGGAGGTGTCGCCGGAAATGCCGACGGCGCCGAGCAGGGCGCCCGACTGGTCCTGAATCAGTACGCCGCCCGGCACCGGGATGAGGGCGCCACGGGCCATGGTGTTGACGGCGTCGATGAAGAACGGCTGCTCCTCGGCGCGCTTGAACAGCGCTCGCGAACCGAGGCCCATGGCCAGTGCGCCATAGGCCTTGCCGTGGGCGACTTCGTTGCGCATCAGGCTGGTGCCGTCCTGCGCGATTGACGCCTTCACGCAGCCGCGGGCATCGAGCACGGTGATGGCCATCGGCTTCAGTTTCATCTCGACCACCTTGGCGAGCGCGGCGTCGAGAATTTTGCGGGCGGTGTCGAGTGTGAGGTCGGCCATATCGGTCTTTCCTTAATGCGGGACGGAAGAATGCGTGCCCGGTGTAACGTGATCGAGGCTCATTGCAAGCACACGGGCGACATGCAGCGCTTCGCGCGGCGTGCCGTCGGCGATCTGGTGGCGGCATGACGTGCCGTCGGCGACGATGAGCGTATCCGGATCGGCTTTTCGCACGGCGGGGAGCAGGGCGGCTTCGGCCATTTGAAGCGAGACGTCATAGGTCTCAGTGCCGTAGCCGAATGCGCCGGCCATGCCGCAGCAGCTCGATTCGATGGTTTCGACCTTGAGGCCGGGGATCAGGCGCAGCGCCTTTTCCACCGGCTTGAACGCGCCGAATGATTTTTGATGGCAGTGGCCATGCACCATCGCCTTGGGGGCGATGGACTTGAGCGGCAGTTGCAGGCGTCCGGCTTCTGCTTCGCGTACGAGGAACTCCTCGAACAGCATCGCATGCGCGCTGACGGTTCGGGCTGCATCGTCGGAACGCAGCGACAGCAGTTCATCACGCAGCGTCAGCAGGCAGCTCGGCTCCAGTCCCACAATGGGGACGCCGCGCGCGGCGAACGGTGCGTAGGCGGCGACGAGGCGGTCTAGCTCAGTGCGCGCCTCGCTCACAAGACCGGCTGACAGGAACGTGCGGCCGCAGCAGAGCGGGCGCGATCTTCCGTCCGCGGGCTTCGGCAGATGGACGCGGTAACCGCCGGCGGTCAGCACCCGCAGCGCGGCATCGAGATTTTCGCGCTCATAGCTACGATTGAACGTGTCGGCGAACAGGACGACCTCGCGGCCGTCGACGGGACCGATGACGTCCGCGTCACGACGAAAGACGTCGCTGCGCCACGCGGGTAGGCTGCGCTTGGCGCTGATCCCGGTCAGGCGCTCGACAAGGCTGCGCAGCACCGGATGCTCGTTGCGCAGGTTCAGCAGCGGCGCGATTTTCGCGGCGAACGGCGCGTAGCGCGGCAGATAACCGACGAGGCGATCGCGCAGCGACAGGCCGTGTTTCCGGGCGCGGGCGGCGAGCACCTCGATCTTCATCTTCGCCATATCGACGCCGGTGGGGCATTCGTGACGGCACGCCTTGCAGGAGACGCAGAGCTTCATCGTCTCCGCCATTTCGTCCGATGTCAGCGCGTCCGGGCCGAGCTGTCCGGAAATCGCGAGGCGCAGCGTGTTGGCACGGCCGCGTGTGACATCCTTCTCGTTGCGCGTCGCGCGATAGGACGGGCACATCACGCCGCCCTCAAGCTTTCGACAGGTGCCGTTGTTGTTGCACATCTCGATGGCGCCCTGGAAGCCGCCGCCGGCGCCGGGATAGGCGGACCAGTCGAGCTCGGTTTTCAGTTCGCCGACGCGATAATCGGGCGCGTAACGGAACAGCGAACGGTCATCCATGTCTGGCGGATTGACGATCTTGCCTGGATTGAGAATGCCGTTCGGATCGAAGCGCTTCTTCACTTCCGCGAAATCGGCGATGATGCGCTCGCCGAACATCTGTTCATGGAATTCCGAGCGCACGAGGCCGTCGCCGTGCTCGCCGGAATGCGAGCCCTTGTATTCGCGCACCATCTCGAAGGCTTCCTCGGCGATGGCGCGCATCGCCTTGACGTCCTTGTCGAGCTTGAGGTTCAGCACGGGACGCACATGCAGGCAGCCTTCGGAGGCGTGTGCATACATGGTGCCGGATGTGCCGTGTCTGGCGAACACCCCGAGCAGGCGCTCGGTGTAATCGGCAAGATGCGGCAGCGGCACCGCGCAGTCCTCGATGAAGGAGACCGGCTTGCCGTCCTGCTTCATCGACATCATCACGTTGAGGCCGGCGGCACGGAATTCCGCAATACCCGATTGCAGCGCCGGCTCGGTGATCTCGACCACGCCGCCCCATTTGCGCGTCGGGTTATTCCAGCCGAAGCCGAGGTCGCCCATCAGTTCGCCGAGTTCCTTCAGCTTGGCGAGATTGGCGGCCTGGTCTTCTTCCGCGAACTCCACGATCAGCAGCGCATCGGGATCGCCGCGTACGGCGCTTGTGATGATCGGCTGGAACATGGCGATGTCGCGGCCGAGCGCGATCATGGTGCGGTCGACCAGTTCGACCGCGATCGGTTTCAGCTTGACGAGATGCTGAGTCGCATCCATCGCCTCATAGAAGCTGCCGAAGTGGCAGACGCCGAGCGCCTTGTTGCCGATCAGCGGCCACAGCTTGAGTTTGACCTGTGTGGTGAAGGCGAGAGTGCCTTCCGAGCCGACCAGCAGATGGGCGAGATTATTCCGCGTGTTGCGCGGCGTCAGTGCATCGAGATTGTAGCCGCCGACGCGGCGCTGCACTTGCGGAAAGCGTGCCGCGATTTCCCGCGCCTCGCGCTCGCCAAGCGCCAGCATGTCCCGGAACAGTGCGGGTGCGTCGTCACCCGGATCGACTTCGCCGAAATGGAGCTGCGTGCCGTCGACCAGCGCGGCGTCCATGGCGATGGTGTTGTCGCGCATGGTGCCGTAGCGCAGGGAGCGGCCGCCGCAGGAGTTGTTGCCGGCCATGCCGCCGATGGTGGCGCGCGAGGCGGTGGAGACGTCCACCGGAAACCACAGGCCGTGCTTCTTCAGTTGCCGGTTGAGGTCGTCGAGCACGATGCCGGGTTCGACGATGCAGGTGCGGTTCTCGACATCGAGGGAGACGATCCTGTTGAGGTGCTTCGACAGGTCGATGACGATGCCTTCATTCACCGTCTGGCCGCACTGCGAGGTGCCGCCGCCGCGCGGGGTGACGATGCGGCCGTCGTCGCGGCAGATCGCCATGACGCGCAGTGCCTCGTCGATGGTGCGCGGCACGACCACGCCGAGCGGCATGATCTGGTAAAATGAGGCGTCGGTGGCGTAGCGGCCGCGGTTGAAGGCGTCGAAAAAGACGTCGCCGGTGGTTGCAGCTCTGAGCGCGGCGGCCAATGCGCTGTCGGCCGCCGAACTACGAATGGTTACGGCCCGCTTGGTCGCCATCACGTGAGTCTCATGTTACGAAAGTTTGTCTTTTGCACCGAGGTTCGGCCTTGGCAAGGGAGCGCCGATCCGGCAATTCGGAGAGGGGCGCAGCGATGCCAGCGGCTGCGGCGTGTTTTGGTGCGGTGCACGATAGGAAGTGTCGTCCTGTGTCGAATGCGGACTCGAATAAATTTCTGGCATAATGTATGCCAATCTCCGGGCGGTGTCCTTCACAGGCGATGTCACGGGCATTGCATCAGGAAACGCGCGGGGAGAACGCCACATGACCGTACATACCGGAAGGCATTTTCTGCAGATACCCGGCCCGACCAATGTGCCCGACCGGGTGCTGCGGGCCATGGACATGCCGACCCTGGACCACCGTGGTCCGGAATTCGCTGAACTCGGCCTGTATGTGCTTGCTGCAATGCAGCGCGTATATCGCACCAAGCAGCCGGTGATGATCTACCCGTCGTCCGGCACCGGGGCCTGGGAAGCGGCGATCGTCAACACGCTGTCGCCGGGCGACAAGGTGCTGATGGCCGAAACGGGCCAGTTCGCCACGCTGTGGCGCAATCTTGCCGAAAAATTCAAGCTCGACATCGATTTCGTGCCGGGTGACTGGCGCCACGGCGCGGATCTTGCCGAGATCGAAAAACGGCTGTCGGCCGATAAATCGCACGCCATCAAGGCGGTGATGATCGTTCATAACGAGACGTCCACCGGCTGCGTCACCCATCCGCTCGACATCCGCAATATTCTCGACCGTGCCGGCCATCCGGCATTGCTGATGGTGGACACCGTCTCCGGCCTGGGCTCGCTGGAATACGAACACGATGCCTGGGGCGTCGACGTCTCGGTGTCGGGCTCGCAGAAGGGCCTGATGCTGCCGCCGGGCCTCGGCTTCAATGCCGTGTCGGAGAAGGCGCTGGCGGCGTCGAAGGCCAATACGTCCTTCCGTTCTTATTGGGACTGGCAGGAGATTCTGACCGCGAACAAACTCGGCTCCTGGCCCTACACGCCGGCGACCAATCTGCTCTATGCGCTGAAGGAAGCCGTGGCGATGCTGGAGGAGGAGGGGCTCGACAACGTGTTCGCCCGCCACAAGCGCCACGGCGCGGCCACGCGCGCGGCCGTGAAGGCCTGGGGCCTTGAGACCGTCTCCATCGAGCAGCGGGATCATTCGCCGGCGCTGACTGCCGTGCTGATGCCGGAAGGCCATGATGCCGATGCGTTCCGGAAGGTGGTGCTGGACAATTTCGACATGTCGCTCGGCACCGGCCTCAACAAATGGAAGGGCAGGATCTTCCGCATCGGCCATATCGGCCATTTCAACGATCTGATGCTGATGGGGACGCTGGCCGGCGTCGAGATGAGTCTCGAACTCGCCAAGGTGCCTCATCGCGCCGGCGGCGTGACGGCGGCCATGGACGTGCTCACCGGCAAGAGCGTGGTGGAACTGCCGAAGGCGGCCGTCGCCTGATCGAAATTTGACGGTTGTAGTTGCTTCACCTCTCCCCTCCGGGGAGAGGTGGCCGCATCTTCGCGGCGGGTGAAGGGGCTTCCGCAGGTGGCGTTGCTTGTGGCCCCCCTCACCCCAGCCCTCTCCCCGGTGGGGAGAGGGGGCGTTCCGCCGGTGCTCAACTTCGGCGAACAAAGATATTCCGCCGCATGCCGCCCAAGCGGCCGTGGCCTAACAATTCCGGAAAGGCTGGAGCATAGTCGCTTTAGCCTTTTTCATTCCGGCTTCAAGAAAGAGATCCATGACTGCGCCCGCTGACGACAACCTGCTGTATTCCGTTGAGAACGGCATCGCCAAGATCGTGTTCAACCGCCCGCAGGCGCGCAACGCCATGCTGTTTTCGATGTATGAGCGGATGGCGGAGATCTGTCAGGCGGCGAACGACGATCGTTCCATCAAGGCGATCATTCTGACCGGTGCCGGCGACAAGGCGTTCGCTTCCGGAACCGACATCTCGCAATTCCGCGAATTCAAGACGGCACAGGATGCCCTCGATTACGAGGCCCGCATCGACCGCGTGCTGACCGCGCTGGAAACCTGCCGGGTGCCGACCATCGCGGCGATCGCCGGCGCCTGCACCGGCGGCGGCGCGGGCATCGCCGCCTGCTGCGACCTGCGCATTGGCACCGCGGCGACGCGCATGGGCTTCCCCATCGCCCGCACGCTCGGCAATTGCCTTTCGATGTCCAATATCAGCCGCGTGATGTCGCTGGTCGGCCCTGCCCGTACCAAGGACATGATCTTCACCGCGCGCCTGATCGAGGCGGACGAGGCTCTGACGCTCGGGCTGATCAACGAGATCGTGCCGGACGTGGAGACGCTGCAGCGCCGTGCGCTCGAACTTGCGCAACTGGTGGCGAGCCATGCGCCGATCACTCTCGAAGTCACCAAGGAAGCCGTCCGCCGCCTGCGCAGGACACTGACGCGCGACGAGGGGCAGGATCTCGTGCTCAAAGCCTATATGAGTGAGGATTTTCGCGAGGGGATGGATGCGTTCCTGGGCAAGCGCAAACCGAACTGGCAGGGGAAATAAGCGGGCACAGCGCGTGCGGAGAGCCGTTCGTGCGGGAGCTTTCCGCCGCGCCTTTGACCAAAGTCGTCCCGACCATGTGTCCGGTGCGCTTGAAGTGATCCGAAATACCTCGCACAATAGACCCTACCAAAATAGCGGTGGGCATCCCAAGCCCGCCTGGGGTTACAGGGAAGAAACCATGTCCAAGTCGATTTGCGCCACCGCTGCGCTCGCAGCCGTGATGGCTGCAACCTCCGTTTTCTCACCGGCGAAAGCGTGGGAACCGACCAAGCCCATCGAGATCGTGGTCGCAGCCGGAGCCGGCGGCGCCTCCGACCAGATGGCGCGAATGATGCAGGCCGCGATTCAGAAGAACAATCTGGCCAAGGCGCCGGTGGTGGTGTCGCTGAAGGGCGCGGCCTCCGGAGCCGAAGCGCTGATCTATATGAAATCCAGCGAGGGCGATCCCAACAAGGTGCTGATCGCTTATTCGCTGATCTACATGCTGCCGCTGTCCGCCAAGATTCCATTCAACTGGCGCGATCTGACGCCGGTGTCGGTGGTGGCGATGGACCAGTTCGTGCTGTGGGACAATGCCAACGGGCCGAAGACGGTGAAGGACTTCATCGCCGCGGCGAAGGCGGCGTCCTCGCCGTTCAAGATCGGCGGCACGGGCTCGAAACGTGAAGACAATGTGCTCACGGTGTTCATGGAAAAGAAGACCGGCGCCAAGTTCTCCTATCTGCCCTACAAGTCCGGCGGCGAGGCGGCGACGCAACTCGTCGGCGAACACGCCGAGGCTAACGTCAACAACCCCAGCGAAAACCTCGAAGTCTGGCGTGCCGGTCAGGTGCGCGCGCTGTGCGTGTTCGACAAGGAACGCATCTCCTACAAGGGCAAGGTCACCGAAACCCAGTCCTGGAACGACATCCCGACCTGCAAGGAGGAAGGGCTGGACGTGCAGTATCTGATGCTGCGCGCATTGTTCCTGCCCGGCAAGGTGAGCAAGGAGCAGCAGGATTTCTACATCGACCTGTTCGAGAAGGTGACCCAGACGCCTGAATACAAGGACTACATGGAGAAGCAGGCGCTGAAACCGATCTTCCTGAAGGGCGAGGCGATGACCAAGTTCCTTGAGGAAGACGATGCGCTCAACAAGTCGCTGATGACCGAAGCTGGCTTCGTCGCGAAGTAACGCGGTGCCTTTCTTCCTTCCCTCTCCCCCGTGCGAAGCGTAGCTTCGCTAGGTGGGAGAGGGTGGATCGACCGCGTAGCGGTCGAGACGGGTGAGGGGTAACCACAGACCCTGAGCTCGATGGTTACCCCTCATCCGTCGCGGACTGCGTCCGCGCCACCTTCTCCCACCTAGCGAAACTTCGTTTCGCGCGGGGGAGAAGGAAGATCTCAGCATTTGGCTGCAACTTTCAAAATACGAAAATCGCCATGTCCAATACCGATCTCGAAATCGTCGTCGAAGACCCCACCGCGCCGGATGACGAGTCGCCTTCCGTTGCCAATCGTCGCAGTATCGAGATTGTGGTTTCGTTGCTGTTGTTGGCGCTGGCTGTTCTGCTGGGTTACGACAATTGGCGCACCGGCATTGATTGGGATTCGACCGGGCCGCAGCCCGGCTATTTCCCGTTCTATCTCTCCGTCATTCTCGGCGGCGCCAGCCTCTACGGTTTGATCGCTGCAGCGCTCTCGCAACAAGCAAAGACCGAAACCTTCGTGACGCGCGCCCAGTTGCGCCGCGTGATGCTGGTTTTCGTGCCGACGGCGCTGTTCTGTCTCGCGACCCAGTTCCTGGGCATCTATGTGGCCAGCTTCGCGCTGATCGCCGGCTTCATGCGCTGGATCGGCAGGATCGCATGGTGGAAATCGCTGCTCACCGCTTTTGTTTTCACAGCCATCATGTTCGTGACCTTCGATGTCGCCTTCGACGTGATCATGCCGAAGGGGCCGCTTGAAGCGGCGCTCGGGCGCTAGGAGGCTGACATGGAAGCATTCGGACTCCTGCTGCACGGCTTCGCCGTCCTGCTCACCTGGAAGATTCTTGCGCTGATGATGGTGGGCCTCGTGCTCGGCATCTTCGTCGGCGTGCTGCCCGGCCTCGGCGGCCCGAACGGTGTCGCGATCCTGTTGCCGCTCACCTTCACGATGGATCCGACCTCGGCCATCGTGATGCTGTCCTGCATCTATTGGGGCGCACTGTTCGGCGGCGCCATCACCTCGATCCTGTTCAACATTCCCGGCGAGGCGTGGTCGGTGGCGACGACGTTCGACGGCTACCCGATGGCGCAGCAGGGCAGGGCCGCGGAAGCGCTGACGGCAGCTTTCACCTCGTCCTTCATCGGTTCGCTGGTCGCGGTGATGCTCATCACCTTCCTCGCGCCGATGATCTCCTCCTTCGCCCTGAAATTCGGCCCGCCCGAATTCTTTGCGGTCTATCTCCTGACCTTCTGCTCCTTCGTCGGTCTCGGCCGCGAGGCCAAGCACAAGACGGTCATCTCGATGGCGCTCGGTCTTCTGATAGCCGGCATCGGTATGGATACTGTGTCCGGAAGCCTGCGCATGACCTTCGGTTCGCCGGAACTTCTGCGCGGCATCAATTTCCTCGTCGCCGTCATCGGCCTGTTCGGCATCAGCGAGATCCTGCTGACGATGGAGGAGCGCCTCGCGCTGCGCGGCCATACGGCCAAGATCAGCCTGCGCACGGTGCTGAATGTCTGGATGGATCTGCCGCGCTACTGGGCGACCCTGGTGCGCTCGTCGGTCATCGGCTGCTGGCTCGGCATCACGCCGGGCGGCGCCATCGCCGCGTCGTTCATGGGCTACAATCTCGCCAAGCGGTTTTCGAAGGATTCCGAAAGCTTCGGCAAGGGCCGTATCGAGGGCGTGTTCGCGCCGGAAACTGCCGCGCATGCTTCCGGCACCGCCGCGCTGCTGCCGATGCTGGCGCTCGGCATTCCCGGTTCCGGAACCGCCGCTATCCTGCTCGGCGGCCTGATGGTGTGGGGCCTCAATCCCGGCCCGTTGCTGTTCGTCGAGCACAAGGATTTCGTCTGGGGCCTGATCGCCTCGATGTATCTCGGCAATGTCGTCGGCCTCGTGCTGGTGCTCTCCACCGTGCCGATCTTCGCGTCGATCCTGCGCGTGCCGTTTGCGGCGGTGGCGCCGATGATCGTCGTGTCCTGCGCCATCGGCGCCTATGCGATCCAGAACGCGATGTTCGACATCTGGCTGATGCTGGGCTTCGGCGTGGTCGGCTACGTCTTCAAGAAGATCGGCATCCCGCTGGCGCCGTTCACGCTGGCCCTGGTGCTCGGCAGCCGCGCTGAAGACGCCTTTCGCCTCGCCATGATCGGCTCCGGCGGCAATATGGGCGTGTTCTGGTCCAATGGCCTGGTCGGCACCATCACGACGCTGGCGATCACGCTGCTGTTCTGGCCGGTGATCGACCGCATTTTCAGCGGCGTCGGCCGCATGCTGCGGCCGGCGCGCGCCGCGGGATAGGCGGCGTCAGACCACCTTGGCGCCCTGCAGCGCGGCGATCTCATCCGCGCTGAACCCGAATTCGGCAAGCACCTCCTCGGTCTGCTCGCCGAATTCCGGCGGCCGCGCCGCCATCCGGCTCGGCGTGCGCGACAGCGTGAACGGCTGGCCGACCAGCGTGATCTTGCGGTTCTGGTCGTTGGGCACATCCTGCGCCAGGCCGAGATGCTTGACCTGTGCATCGTCAAACATCCGGTCGATGCTGTAGATTGGCCCGCAAGGCACGCCGGCGGCGTTCAGCGTGTCGACCCAGTGTGCGGTAGTGTTCTGCGCGGTGCGCTGCTCGATCTCGGCATTCAGCGCATCGCGATTCTTCGAGCGGGCAGGGCCGGTGGCGTAGTCTGGATTCGTGATCAATTCAGGCGCACCGACGGCCTGAGCGCAGCGCTCCCAGATCTTGCCGCCGGTGGTGGCGATGTTGATGTAGCCGTCCGAGGTCTTGAACACCCCGGTCGGGATGCTGGTCGGATGGTTGTTGCCGGCCTGCTGCGGCACCTCGCCCTCCATCAGCCAGCGCGACGCCTGGAAATCCAGCATGAAAATCTGCGCCTGCAGCAGCGAGGTCTGCACCCATTGCCCCTGGCCGGAGACGTCGCGCTCCAGCAGCGCCGTCAGGATGCCCATGGCGCAGAACAGCCCGGCGGTCAGATCAGCGACGGGAATACCGACCCGCATCGGCCCCTCGCCGGGCGCCCCGGTGATCGACATCAGCCCACCCATGCCCTGCGCGATCTGATCAAAACCCGGCCGCTTGTGATAAGGGCCATCCTGCCCGAATCCGGAGATGCTGCCATAGACGATGCCCGGGTTGATCGCCTTCAGACTGTCGTAATCGATGCCGAGCCGGGCCTTCACGTCCGGCCGGAAATTCTCGACCACCACGTCGGCCTTCTCGACCAGCCGTTTGAAGACGGCGAGCCCGCGGGGGGCCTTGAGATTCAGCGTCATGGCCCGCTTGTTGCGGTGCAAATTCTGGAAGTCGGAACCTTGGCGCGGGCCGCCGGGCTGTTCCCCCGCGGCATCGTCCGACAGCGCATCGATCTTGATGACATTGGCGCCCCAATCGGCGAACTGCCGGACCGCCGTCGGGCCCGAGCGGATCCGGGTCAGGTCGAGCACGGTGAAGCGGGAGAGGGCCTGCGAGGCGCGCGGGAAGGGCATTCAGAGGGCTCCGGTGATGCCGTGGGTCGGAAGGTCTTCTTACCTTTCGCGCAAACCGGCGGGCTTGTCATGCCCGGCAATCGCAGGCGGGCCGTGCATCCCCGTCATCCTGCGCAAAAATCCAGGTGACCGGGATGCCACAGAAGAAGGTTGCAATCGCGTGGCGAATTCGCGCGACCGCTCGACGATTACATAACTGCTTGAATGCTCTGGCATTATTCAGAGTTCGCGTATGTTTGAAGGCATTTTTTGGGAAGCTATCGTTTCGCGGTTGGTTATACGCTGGCGATGCCGCCCGTAGGGCGACGACGGGACCCACCACCGTAGCAATCGTCTGCGAATGGATCAGTCGGCAGACAACTCAGTTCGCAGAAGTCAGGCCGATCATCACTTCATCTTCAATCACCTGGACGAGCTTCTCGTCATCCAATGTCGCGGGTTGCCCCTCGCTTGGCCACTTCATGAAGTCGTGACGTCGGATAAGGACGGCGGCGGCAATCTTTTCTGCCAGGATTGAGATGTCTATTTCTCCGGGATCGATGAATTTGTGTTCTGCCATCATATGCCTCACCTACGAAAGTTCGCTGATACTCAAGCCGATTTCCTCATCGAGGGGAATTGTCTCTTTAACCAAAAATCAGTCGGCGCCGTCTGCAAGCAGCTTGCGCTTCTTCCGGTACGAAAGGTCGGCCTCTGTCGCATCTTCGATCCACTCCTGGCTGTCAAACGCGAACAAGCATTTTTCCCTCGCCCTAACGCCATCGTTCGTTACCGTCCTGGATCACTGTCCGTTCCTGGGGGCAGACCTCATTGATGAGATCCAGAAGATGACGGCGGCTGCGATGCAGATAGGCCGACATGAAGGTGCGGGCGCATCAGTCGTAGCGGGTGTGGATGCGTCGCAGTCCTTGAGCCCACCGAACATGTCTTCCATCTCGTGGCGCTGGCGATAGAGAACGCGGTCGTACCCGATCGGCTTTTTTTGGTTGGATCTGGTGGGATACAGGCCGTGATGCCGCGTTCGGAGAGAGCTTGGCGGAACCGGTCGGCGTCATAGCCTTTGTCGCCGAGCACCATGATGACTAGGCGCCGCTGGCCATTGCGGACGGCGTGCAGCTTCGAGTTCAGGCGGCCTTTGGTGCGCCCGATACGCCGGGGAACAGGCCTTTTTCTAAGAAGGCTTGCAGCAGCGCGATGCGCCTTTAGATGCGTCGCATCGATCCTCGGCCGGAATGACGTGCCGGATCGAGGGCGCCGAAATGCCGGTATTCCGCCGCATCGGATCGAACCTGCTCCACATCGATGTCATCATGGGCGAGCTGCACACCACCCATTTGGCGCGCCGAATGACGCACTCGCATTACTCACGCAACACGGGTTCAATGTCGAATTGGCTGGCGACCCATCAACTCCAGCTTTCATGGCGGCACGGCACGAGGCCGCCAAATCGGCGACGCAATAAGGGTCGGTGTGCTGCGTGCGGCATGATGCGTGTGTCATGTGAGAAAGCAGAACATTGGCAAATTAATCCGCTATTCGCAGGCCAAGTTGCCGTTGCGGTTTGCAAAGCCGCGGCAGGAACGGGTATCTGCGGTGGTCTGCTGGAACTGCCCACGGGTATTGGCGCACAAGGCCGTCAGCATCGGACCCTGCATCTGCGCATTCCTGCACGAGCCATGCCACGAGCCGCCAGGGATCCGCGACTCGTCGCTGCGAAAGCCGTAGTCGCGGCGCGGCCGCGGGCGGTCATAGTCACCGTCGTCGTCGAACTGGCGCGACTGCATTCGGCGGCGACCGCCACCTCCGCCGTACTCGCAGGCGAGCTGGCCGTTGTCGTTCGAGATGCTGCTACCGCAGTTGCCAACCATAAGGCTGGTGGGCATCCGGCGACCGTAGCGATCGGCACAGACCGCGCTGAGCTGCCGACCATCGAACCTGACATTAGAGCAGCTTTGTAGGTAGCTTCCTGGAGGAACCTGCGCATGCGCCAGTGTAACCCCTCCCAATACGATCGCAGCAGTAAGAAAGGTCGTCTTCATGAATGCCCCCGAATCTGTCGGTACACTATGAGAACTATGGCGGATTAGGAAAGGCTGCAACCTTCGATCGTTTTTCATCCGGCGGGCGACTGAACTGGTTGATCAGTATGAAGGGTGGAAGCACCAGAGACGCGATCCCGCATAGGCAGGCGGCGAGGAAATAGTCCCGTCACATCTAGGAATTTTATTCCAGTGACGGATCCTACTAATTTCCGAATTGTCTCCATAATTGATTGATTATTGGTAGCTGCGAGTTTGCGTCGTCGATATTGTTTGTGGCAGAGGTTTCCGCCGTCGTAGTCTTGATGATGTCAACGGCGCGCAGCGCCTCGCGTGGCGTTCACCCAACCCGACGGCTTCTCGTGGCCCCGTCCTGTATCGTATGGTCCAGCGCTGTCTCCTGCTGCAGCTCTGCAGCTGCTGGCCCGGGCGCGAGCCGTACGAAATTGACGTTCACGACCGAGGTCTACGATCTTGACAGCACTTCACACTGATGCTCCCAACAGCCGCTGGCTGGCCTAATTTTGGGGAGCACTTCAAAATAATCAAAGGATTCTTCCCGTCGCTGGATGAAGCTTGGGGCTCAGGTCAAGATAAATGCATCCTGCTACATGACCGCTGGCGCGCTAGCGACGACGCAGAATGGCCCGCAGGTTTGGAAAAACGGTTCAGTTTACAAGGATGCTGCTGCTCAACTTACGATCGGCGCCGGCTTGGGTGCCGCCTCAGCGACCATCCAAGACGTCGCTAGCGGGATTACGAGATCTATGTGTACAGCGACCGCGCTGGATCAAAGACGGCCAATGGCTGTTTAAGTTCTTGCTGGTTTATTGGCCGATCAGGCTAACCGTTTCGCTGTTGAGCGGCTTCATTTCAACACAGGACACCTAGCGTCATGGTACTTGCGGCCGTCTCGCAGTACCCGAAGCGAAGTCGATACCGCTATCGACGTCGTCGGAGGGGTCATGCGGCGTTATTAGTTGTTTGTTAACGTGGTCGCATGAGGGTGATTCTCGACTGAGGAGAAGCAGCTGATGGCGGACTACGCTCTGGAAGGCCCGAAATGGGGTAGTTCCGGTGTTGGAACAGCGGGCGGCGTGGTGACTTGGGCGATCGATGCGACTGTTTCTGCGTCTTTCCTGGCTGATATTCGTGCAGTCTTTGCCGACTGGTCTATCTACGGGAACATCCTATTCGCAGAGGTGGCATCGACGGCGTCGTCGATGATCGATTTTACGTTCGGAGCGATCGACGGACTCAACAACGTTCTCGGCCGGACGAACTATAGCTTTTCCGGTTCGACATTGCTCTCTGCGGCGATCCAGATGGATACTGGTGAAGGCTGGCATATCTCGAATGGCCATGGCGTGAGCAATAGTGGCCTGTCGTTCTTCGTGGTGGCTGCCCATGAGATAGGACACGCGATTGGCCTAGATCACTACAATTCTACACCCGCGGTGATGAACTCGTATCTCAACACGAGTATCACTGATCTCCAGGTATCTGATATCCATGGCGTCGGCGCGCTTTACGGCGCGGCCCCCGTGACGAATTCGCTTGGCGATAGACTGGTCGATCAGGCTTTCTATTTTTCGAAGTATGCCGATGCGGCCAACAGTGGAATGAGTGCCTCAGCGCACTACGACAATCTTGGCTGGCAACAAGGCAAAGATCCGGATGCCTATTTTTCCACCAATGGCTACCTTGCGGCACATAGCGACGTCCGCGCTGCGAACTCGAATCCTTTGTTGCAATACGATCAGACCGGATGGAAGCTCGGTTACGATGCATCAGCATCATTCGACACTTCGCTTTATCTGGAGCGCAATCCGGACGTTAGAGCGGCCGGCATGGATCCACTCGCCCACTACCTAGCATATGGAAAGGCTGAGGGCAGACAAGCTTACGCGGCTGTAGGCCAAGTCTCGTCTTTCAATCACGGCTCGTTCGACGCTGAATTTTACCTTCTCAGCAATCCCGACGTCGCAAAGGCTGCTATCAACGCTGGGGGCGATTCTTTCGTTTTTGCATACAATCACTATGAGCAGTACGGTTGGCACGAAGGGCGCAATCCGAACGGTGTTTTTGATGTGAAAGGATATCTTTCGACATTTGCCGACGTTCGCGCTGCCGGCATCGATCCTCTTGCTCACTATGACACGTATGGGTGGAAAGAGGGGCGTGATCCGTCGGCGAGTTTTGATACGAAAGCGTATCTATCCCATTACGCTGACGTTGCAGCTGCGCACATCGATCCGCTTCAGCATTTTCTTGGCTACGGCATACACGAAGGACGCAGTGCTTTTCCAGATGGTCACTTGGGTTAAGCTTAGCCGCGATCTCTTTAGCCACATGTGCCGACGTGCAGATCTCATTGCTCGATCCCGCATGGCGAGTGGAGGTTGGCAACAATGATGTGAAGACGATGCTCCGCAGCATCAGCATAGCCAGCTTCCCCTATCCATAGCGCCAGGCGACCGCTGATCACCCTTTACAGCGTCGCGTCTTTCAGGGTCTGGCGCCAGGTGGCCGGCACTATTCTAGCTGGTCCATTGTAGGCTTGATGGCCCAACAGGCGATGAAGCACATAGCAATCCCCGGCGGGGCGCAAATGATGAAGGCGATTACGGTTTCCGGCATGGTGCAAATCTAGCATGGAAAGGCCGCAAAGGTACCTCTGAGAAATTCGTACCGCAGCCTTATCCGCATCCAGAACACCTCGATCGCGCTCATCTTTAGGCGCCATTCGCGGCTCATCTGCGTGTGGCAGCCCGATGCTCTGAAAGAATATTATCGTTTGGTGGCTGCTTCAGTCGATCTTCGAGATTTGGCATTGCCGACCTCATTCCTTTGTTGCCCCCGGTGCTTCCCCGAGGGTACGTCTGGGCAGCAACGTTCGGCTCTCGATATGACTTAAAACATAAATCAATAAGTTGACACATCTCCCGCTAGATGTTTGATCCCAGGTTTTGATGGGGCATCGTTGTGTGCCGAATCAAAGGATGCACTATGGGCCAGGTTCTTCATGGGAGCGCCACAACGACAGAGGCGATCCGTCGAGCGATACAGCATAGTCAAGCGAGCCTGAGGACGCTGGCCAAGCGCTACGGC
>Ga0153956_1001690_pt1 | contig 18534 bp, 18 predicted proteins | sample TSFL040MetaG_FD_104704 | JGI IMG/M metagenome (GOLD analysis project Ga0153956, IMG submission 104704) | Attine ant fungus gardens microbial communities from Florida, USA - TSFL040 MetaG | ecosystem: Host-associated > Fungi > Mycelium > Unclassified | place: USA: Florida, Wekiwa Springs...
CAACCCGTCAAGCTCAGCGCCACCGGATTGATATAAGTGATGCGGCCTTCGATGTCGGTGCAAATCACGCCGTCACCGATGGAGTTGAGCGTGATTTCCGCGCGCTCGCGTTCGGCGAACCAGATTTCCTGCGCGAGCTTGCGTTCGCTGATATCGCGCACCGCCACCGACACAAAACGCGAGGCGCCCAGTTGCAGGGGACTGAGGCTGATCTCCACCGGGAATTCGCTGCCGTCCTTGCGTTTTCCGTACAGTTCGAGTCCGGCGCCCATCGGCCGCACCCGCGCATCGTGAAAAAAACGCTGGCGGTGCCGCGCATGCCGCGCGCGGAAACGCTCGGGCACCAGCATGTCGATGCCCTGTCCGAGCAGTTCGTTGCGGGCATATCCGAACAGAGCTTCGGTCTGCGCATTGACCACCAGGATTTCGCTCGCGGCATTCACGACCACCAGCGCGTCCGGCGCCAATTCGACGATATGGCGATACAGGATTTCCACGCCGGCGGCCACCATGACTGCGTCCCCCTCCCCCCGCTTCCCACGCACGGACGAACCAGGCGGCTCGCCTGTGCGCCGTCCGGTTTTTCCGGCGCCGATCGCCGCGGCTCCGAACTGCCTGCCCGCGGCGGTTATTGCGGACCGGGCTTCTGTTGCGGGCCGAATTTTGTTGCGGGCCGAACGTCGATTGGGCGCCGCGCGCCCAACCGAATGCGCCCGCTCAGTTGACGGTCAGGCGCTTGCCCTTGCCGCCGGCTTTTTTCGGCAGCCGCAGCTCCAGCACGCCGTCCTTGTAAGAGGCCTGCGCCTTGGCTTCGTCGACATCGCTGTCGAGGCCGAAACTGCGAAACACATGGCCCTCGTAGCGCTCGCTGTGCACCACGGACTCGCCTTTCTTTTCCTCGTGCTCGGATTTCATCTGGGCGCTGATGCTGATGTGGTTGCCGTCGATATCGACGTGAATATCCTGCTTGTTCACGCCGGGCAGATCGGCGCGGACGATATAAGTTTTTTCATCCTCCGACAGATCGACGCGCACTTCATAACCGATTTCCTTGTCGAACGGCCATTCGCGCGGCAGCCAGCTCCTGAACAGGCGGTTCATCTGATTGGTCATGGGATCGAACAAGGTGATATTCGCCATCGCGCTTCCTCCCGAATTCGCTGAAGAGACCCGTTGCGTTGCGGCGATTATTTTAAACGGCGCCAGTCAAATTGACAGGGCGCGCGGCATCCAGGTCGTGGAAAAAATCACACTTTGTTATACGGGTTACCTATAAGGCGGCGCCGCGCGAGGCGATAACATTATTTGCGGCGATGCCGTAAAACGGCTGAGTGGAGTTTTTATTTTTTGTCCGCCGCCTATCGGCTGCGCCCACCTCGCCGTTCGTCGCGTAAAACCGGATCATTGGTATCGGCTCGGCGATTCTTTTCGACGGAGGGGATGAGTTGCCTTTTTTCCGTCTGGTTTTGCTATTCAGCCTGCTGTTGCTGCTGACGCTGTTCGTGCAGTTCGTCGCGGTTTCCGCCGCCTTTCAAAAACTCGGGCTGTCCCCGGGCTCGGCTTACACCCTGATGCTCACGGCGCTGGTCGACAGCGTGGTCAATCTGCCTCTGCCGCGCCTGCGCAACCCGTCGCGTTTCACGGCGTGGCAACCGGATGCGGGCCAGCCCGTGATCGCCGTCAATCTCGGCGGCGCGTTGATTCCCGCGGCCTTTTCCCTGTTCCTGTGGCGTCACAGCGCGCCCGGCTGGCAACCGGTGGCGCTGTCGGTCGCGGTGGTGAGCACCGTGGCCGGTCTGTTCAGCAGACCCATCGCCGGGCTCGGCATCGCCATGCCCATTTTGCTGGCGCCGCTCAGCGCGGAGCTGGCGGCGAACTGGATCGCGCCCGGACAGAGCGCCGCGCTGGCGTATATCAGCGGCACCATCGGCGTGTTGGTGGGCGCGGATTGATTGCGCTTCCGCGATTTGCAGCGGATCGGCGTGCCGCTGGCCTCCATCGGCGGCGCCGGCTTTTTCGACGGCATCTTTCTCACCGGCGTGGTCGCCACGCTGCTGACCTGAGCGCGAAATACTCAGCGCGGCGGATCGGACAGGCGCTGCATCAGCGGCACCCAGAACACCGGCGCGTTGCGCGCCGCGGCCAATTCGCCCGCATCGCAGCTGAACACGCAGCAGAGCTCCTCATTCGCCAGGGGATCGTGATCGGCCAGCTGGCTTTCGAATACCGCGAGGCCGGCCTCGGACGCGTCGCGCGCGCGCCGCTCGCGCTGGCGGATGCGCGCGCGCAGCAGCTCGGGTTCCGCGCTGAAATCGATAATCCAGAACGGCACGTGCAGGGCCTGCGCCACGCGCCGGAACGCATCGCGCTGTTCGCGCCGCAAAAAAGTCGCGTCGACGAACACGCTGTAACCGGCCGCGAGAATATTCTGCGCGAGATTCAACAGATGCGTGTAAGTGCGCGCGCTCGCGTCCCGCGTGTACAGGCCCTGCCCAAGCGCGGATTGCGTGCGCGCCAGCGCGGGCAGGCCGGACAGGCGCTTGCGTTCGACATCGGAGCGAATACGCACCGCGCCGATCATTTCCAGCAGCGTTTGCGAGAGCGTGGTTTTGCCGCTGCCGGAGAAGCCGTGGGCGATCATCAACACCGGCGTCGGCCGTTGCGTCAGGCTCTTCGCGCGCGCGATGTAACGGTGGTATTCGTCGAGCAGCGCCGCGCGCCGATCGCGGTGTTCCGGCGCGGTCTGCGTCAGGCCCAGGCACGCGACCTTGGCCCGCACCAAGGCGCGATAAACGCGATACAGATCCAGCACGCACAACCCGGCGTAATCGCCGGTGTGCTCGAGATAAGCATTGAGAAAACGTTGCGCGAGATCGTCGCGATCCTTGCTTTGCAGATCCATCGTCAAAAAAGCCACGTCGCTCATGACATCGGTCCAACGCAGATCGGCGTTGAATTCGAGGCAATCGAACAGGGTCACCCGGCCATCCACCAGCGCGATATTGGCCAGGTGCAGATCGCCGTGGCACTCGCGCACGAAACCCCCGCGCTTGCGCTCGACGATGGCCTCCTGCGCATGCCCGAGGGCGCGCAACGTCCACTCGCGCAACAAATCGAGATCATCGATATCCGCGGGGCTCTGCAGCAATGGCCCGACTTGCAGGAAGTTTTCCTGCATGGGCCGGCGCACGGTGCACGGCGTGCCGAAATTGTCGGTGTCCGTCGCGGCGGCGATGCGGACATGAAAATCGGCGAGCGTTTTCGCCAGCTCATCGATCATGTCCACGCTCAGCCGGTGTTCGGCCAGGCGGCGGTCGAGGCGGTCCTCCTGGGGAAAGCGCCGCATTTTCACCGCCCATTCGATCGGCTCGCCGCTGCCGCCGAGCACAGGCTCGCTCACCGATCCCGCGATCGGCACGACCTCGCGATACAACTGCGGCGCGAAACGCCGGTTCAGGCGCAGCTCTTCCCGGCAATAAAAGTGGCGCGCGGACAGCGTGCGGAAATCCAGAAATCCCAGGTCGACCGCTTTTTTGATTTTGTAAACCCAGGGGCCGGCGAGGAATAAATGGGAAATGTGCGTTTCGATGGTTTCCACCGGCCCGGCGCCGCCATACACGGCGGCGTTTTGCAGCGCCCTCGCCAATGCAGCCTGTCGCGCCGGATCGGTGGCCCGCTCGATGGAATCGTCCGTATCGGTCATCGCATTCACCCACGGTCATCGGACGGAGATCGGTCTCCGGATTGTCGAGCGAAGCGCGCCATGACGCGCTTCGCTCGACGAGTTTTTCCGCCTCGTGTTACTTGACCTCGACGGTTGCCTTTTGCGCCAATGGTTTTTCTGTTGCGACACGAGCGCGAGAACTACCGCGCACTTTTTTGGGAAACGTTTTAGCACCGGGCGATGTTCAGCGCTGCCCGATACGAACGCGGGACGCTCGGGATTGCGCGGCGAACACCGCGCGGCCGTTGATGCGGTTGGCGCGAAATGCGCTGAGTTCACCCGTGGCCAACCGCGCCCGTTCGAAAGGCGAGTTTATTGTTGCGCGGCATGCGCTTACTGCGCGCAAGCGAACAACCTCCGCGCCGGTTTTTCGATCCCGCCTTCTTCCGGCCCAGCATTTGCGCGCCGTGCGCATTTTTTATTGTTCCCCCCATTCGACATTTGCTTTCTTGCGGCGATGCGTCTTAGTTTCCTCAACAACTTTTTCCGCGACTTGTTTCTTCAGTAGGTTTTTTCTGCAACACGTTTTTCTACGACCAGGTTTTCTACAACAAGTTTTTCTGCAACAAGGGGTTTCCACGAAAACTGTTTCCGCGACAAGGTTTCGCAACGCGGTCGGCAAACGCCGCGCCCAGCGCTGCGCGCGCCCTGCTCACGGATTGCGCAGGCGCGTCTTGGCCAGGGCCGCCGGCCCGTCTAAAGACTTGCCGAAAATCATGTATAAATGTACAGTTAAACTCCTCTCGCCGTAACCGCTCAGCACAGGTATGCTCACATGACCGAACTGACTGACTCCGATTCCCAGCCATTGCTGCGCTCGCTGCCGCGCCCGGTGGTTTCCGCCGCGCTGCGCAGCCTGCCGGACGCGGCCGAGGAAGGCGCCGACGAGCGCGAGGTGGTGTTGGTCATGCGCATCACCTGCGTGCGCAAGCACTACGACGGCGGCGGCACATCGCTGCGCTATTGGGTTGCGGACCACGCCACCGTCGAGCCGGCGCCGGCCTGATAGGTCAGCCCTTCGCCACAGAACCCTGCGAACCGGAATTCGCAACGGCTCCAGCCGTTTTTTGGAGCCGATCGCTACGCATCGAACCGCCAAAAACCCATTGCACCCAAGGTCGTGCAAACCTTGCACAGTAAGGAGATCGCGTGCAGCCCATCATCAGCATTCAAAATCTGACGAAAACCTATGCTTCCGGTTTTCGCGCGCTCAACAACATCAATCTCGACATCCGGCGCGGTGAAATCTTCGCCCTGCTCGGCCCCAACGGCGCCGGCAAGACCACGCTGATCAGCATCATCTGCGGTATCGTCAATCCCGGCACCGGCACGGTGCTGGCCGACGGCCACGACATCGTGGCGGATTTTCGCGCCGCGCGCGCCAAGATCGGCCTCGTGCCCCAGGAGTTGTTCACCGAAAGTTTCGAAAGCGTCTGGGCCACGGTCAGCTTCAGCCGCGGCCTGTTCGGCAAGCCGGCCAATCCCGCCCACATCGAAAAAGTGCTGCGTTCTCTCTCGCTCTGGGACAAGCGCGACACGCGCGTCATGGCGCTGTCGGGCGGCATGAAGCGGCGCGTGCTGATCGCCAAGGCGCTGGCGCACGAGCCGCAGATTCTGTTTCTCGACGAGCCCACCGCCGGCGTCGACGTGGAATTGCGCCGCGACATGTGGGAAATGGTGCGCGGCCTGCGCGAGAGCGGCGTGACCATCATCCTCACCACCCACTACATCGAAGAGGCGGAGGAGATGGCCGACCGCATCGGCGTGATCAGCCGCGGCGAAATCATTCTGGTGGAAGAAAAAACCGTGCTGATGGAAAAACTCGGCAAGAAACAATTGACGCTGTATCTGCAAAAACCGCTGGCGCGAATTCCCGCGGAGCTGGCCAGCCCGCAGCTGGAACTGAGCGAGGACGGCAACACCCTGGTCTACATCTTCGACGCGCAACACCAGCAGACCGGCATCGCCGACCTGCTGCGCCGCCTCGACGAGCACGGCATCGACTTCAAGGACCTGCAATCGAGCCAAAGCTCCCTTGAGGAAATTTTCGTCAACCTGGTGAGGGCCCAGGCATGAACATTTACGCAATCCGCGCCATTTACAAGTTCGAGCTGGCGCGCACCTGGCGCACACTCATGCAGAGCATCGCCTCGCCGGTCATCTCGACCTCGCTGTACTTCGTCGTGTTCGGCTCCGCCATCGGCTCGCACATGGTCGAAATCGACGGCGTCAGTTACGGCGCCTTCATCGTGCCCGGCCTGATCATGCTGGCGCTGTTGACCGAAAGCATCAGCAATGCCTCGTTCGGCATTTATATGCCGCGTTATTCGGGCACGATCTACGAAGTGCTGTCCGCGCCGATTTCCTATATCGAAATCGTGGTCGGCTACGTCGGCGCGGCGGCCACCAAATCGGTCATCCTCGGCACGCTGATGCTGATCACGGCGCGGTTTTTCGTCGCCTTCAGCATCGCGCATCCGTTCTGGATGGTCGCCTTCCTGGTGCTGACCTCGGTGACCTTCAGCCTGTTCGGCTTCATCATCGGCGTGTGGGCCGACGGCTTCGAAAAACTGCAGATCGTACCGATGATGATCGTGACGCCCTTGACCTTCCTCGGCGGCAGCTTCTATTCCATTCACATGCTGCCGCCGCTGTGGCAGAAAATCACGCTGTTCAACCCCGTGGTGTATCTGATCAGCGGTTTTCGCTGGAGCTTCTACGGCGTGGCGGATGTGCATCTGGGAATCAGCGTCGGCATGACGCTGGTGTTCATGCTGCTGTGCCTTGCCGTCATCGGCTGGATTTTCAAGACCGGCTATCGCCTGAAGAACTGATCGAAGCCCGCTGCGGATGGCTCTGTTGAACCGCCATTCGCAGCTTCCATCAATCACGTTCCTGTTCTGTTCTTTTTATTCGTCCGCTCTTCGCTTCGTCACGCTCAAGCCCCAGCGCCGTAATCGCTAGTTCTTTTTCGTGTGCTGCGCCAACTGCGCCTTCAACGCCTTGGGCAAGGCGCGAATGGTCAGCGTGCCGCTGGCTTCGTCATAGATGACATGCTTGCCCAGGGTCATGGTCGAGAAACTGATGCTCAAATCCTGATCGCGGCCGAAAAAGCGCGTGTAACGCTTGAGGCGCTGCCGGTCCGGATACAGGTTCCGCACCGGCTCCTCGACGCGCTCTTCCACGAAGCGCGAAAACGCCTCGGGCGCCTCCTCGTCGAGGTGGCGCGACAACGCGCCGATTTCCACCGGCTCGCCCACGCGGCCCATATCCAGGCAGAAATCCACCACTTTCGCCCGGTATTCGTGTTCCTTCTCCGCCGGCAGCGTATCGGCGTAGCGCTCCACGACCTCCAGGAACTCGTCGGTTTTTTCCGCGCGGTCAACGCCTTCGGCGACGCCGATGAATTTTTTCCAGGCCAGAGTCATCGGCAGCTGGTTGCGCGGCGCCAGATAACTGAGACAGGTTTTCGAATCCCCGCGCCGCCAATCGCTGAAATCGATCTTCAACGCATGCTGCAAGCGACCCGGATCGATCCGGCCGGACAGGCTCACCGTCAATTGCGCGGAGAGCCGATATGCCTCCTCCTGCTCGAACACGAAGCAGTAGAGAAACTCGTCCTCGCCATTTTGCTCGATGGTGAACCAGAGGTAGACCCGCAGCGGCTGCTCGACCGCCTCCAGGCATTGCCTGAAATGCTCGGCGAGCCGCTGCCCCAGCGCCGCCATGTCGAGCTGGCCGTCGCGGTATTCGCTCAGGCACTGATGGAAAAACCGGGTTTCCGCCTCGGCATCGAAGTAGCCGAACTGCCGGCGCGAGTGTGTGTGGAACGCGGAGCGGAATGAACCGGCAACGTTGTCGTGGGTGTCGTCGCCGTTGCTATCCGGAGCGGCGGATGTCAGCGTGACAGCCTGGTCCGTGGCGCGGGTGAGTTGAAAAATACGGCTGTACTTCAAGGTCGGGTCTCGCAGGGCAGGCAAAAACGGCGCGCAGTATAACAAAACGCCCGCGCGGGCCCGACCCCGAAGCCGCTCAGGGAAGAGCGCGGCGCCGCGTCCGGGACACGGCGCCGCCATGTATCACACCACAGGCATCACACCAGGATACGGTCGATTTCCTGCAGCTCGTCGGCGCTCAAAATCCAGCCAGCTGCCTTGACGTTGTTCTGAATCTGCTGGGACTTGGTGGCGCCGGCGATGACCGAGGCCACCGCCGTGTGGCTGAGCAGCCAGGAGAAGGCCAGCTCCAGCAGCGTGTGCCCGCGATCCTGGGCGAAGGCCAGCAGCTTTTCCACCCGGTCGAGATTCGCGTCCGACAACATATCCTTGAAGTACGGTTCGGAGTCGATGCGGCTGCCGCCGGGCACCGGCTGGCCTTTGCGGTATTTGCCGGTCAGCAGACCGCTGGCCAACGGGAAATACGGCAGGAAAGCGATATGCAGCTGCTCGCAGGCGGGCAACACCGTCTGCTCCGGCTCGCGGTGCAACAGGCTGTACTGGTTCTGCACGCTGACAAAATGCGCCTTGTTCGCCGCCGCGGCCTGCGCCTCGCGCAACTGTTCAGCTGAGAAATTCGAACAGCCGATTTCACGCACCTTGCCGGCGCGCACCAGCTCGTCGAGCGCGCCCAGGGTGTCGGCAATCGGCACTTCGGGATCAGGCGTATGCAGCTGGTAAAGATCGATGTAATCGGTTTGCAGGCGTTGCAGGCTGTCCTCGACGGCGCGGCGGATGTAATCCGGTTTCGCGCCCTTGCGCTGCTCGTCCACCTGCATGCCGAACTTGGTGGCCAGCACGACGCGATCGCGGCGGCCGCGCAGCGCGCGCCCCAGGATCGACTCGCTCTGGGTGCCGCCATAAATATCGGCCGTGTCCAACAAGGTAATGCCGGCGTCGATGGCGGCGTCGATCACCTGTTTGCTGGCCGCCTCATCCTGCAACCAGCCGAAGTTGTTGCAGCCCAAGCCGACGACGGATACGTCCAGCGCTCCGATTTTTCTTTTTTCCATGATAACTCCCGATCAATGTCATGGCTGTGCCGGTACGGCAAACCTCTGATGACGGCGGCCGAAACACAACGCCGCCGCTCGCTTCTCGCTTCTCGCTTCTCGCTTCTCGCTTCTCGCTGGGGATTTGAAATCCCGGCGCGCCGAAGGTTCGTTGGGATTTCGCGCGAAGGCCTGTCCCGGCGTTCGCACGATCAAGGCCCGGCCACAGGCTCAACCCGCCAGCTGGCCACCGTCGATATTGAAAATGGTTCCGGTCACGTAACGCGCCTCGTCGGAAGCCAGGTAGGCGACCGCCGCGGCGATTTCCGAGGTTTCGCACATATCGCCGGTTTTCGGGAACAGCCGCAGCACCAGGTTCATGTCGACGCCTTCCGGCATCGGATTTTGCGCCTGCCCCGCCTTGACGCCGCCCGGAGCGATCGCATTGGCGCGAATGCCACGCGCCGCGAATTCCACCGCGATCGATTTGGTCAGCCCGATGACGCCGGCCTTGGCCGCGCAGTAAGGCGCGTTGTACGCAATGCCGATCAAGCCGGCCGCCGACGCGATATTCACGATATTGCCGCGGCTTTTTTCCAGATGCGGAATGGCCGCGCGCGACACCTGGAATACGCTGTTGAGATTGACGCGCAGCATGCGATCCCAGGTTTCATCGGAAATCTCAGTGAAATGATCCCATTTCTGCATGCCGGCGACATTGCAGACCACATCCAGGCCGGACAGGAATCGCACCGCCGAATCGACGATGCCGCGACAGGAAGCCGCATCGCCGGCATCGAACGCCACCGCGGCCGCCTTCACGCCGTACTGGGCGGAAACTTCCGCCGCCACCGCCTCGGCGCCCGCCAGATTGATATCGGCCAGCATCAGCGCCGCGCCTTCCTGCGCCAGCCGCAGGGCCGTGGCCTTGCCGATACCCGCCGCGGCGCCAGTGACCAATGCCGATTTACCTTGGAAACGCTGCATTATTTTCTCCTTGTCGACCCGGGCCGCCGCAAGGGCCCGGATGCGCTTTTTCAGTGATTTTTATATTGTCGATGCATCTCGCCCGCGCGATTTCAAAACGCCTGCGGACGCTGGTTGAGGTGGTGGCTGATATCGCCGACGAAATCGAGCAGGGAATAATCGCGATAGCTGAAACGCCACGCGCCGCTGGCGCGCTCGAAACGGTCGTGATAGCGGCCGGACGCGATCAACTGGAGCGGAAAACCCTCCAGAGCCTGGTAAACCGTGTAATACGAGCGCACGCTTGCGCTGTTCGCCGCCTCATCGATTTCGATGATGGGATTGGTGATCACATGCTTGGTGCGCGGCGTGCCGCAGGCATACAACTTGACGTGCGAGCGCCACAGCGCCAACAAATCCGCTTCCGCGAGGAACTTGGCGTCGCTCGATACTTTGACCTGCGCATGACGGAACAAGGCGGCGGCTTTTTCCAACGCCCCCCCATCGATAAATTCGGCGTACTGGTAAAGCAGGTTGGCGATTTCAACCGCGCTGTTGCTCATATCGTATGATCTCCGTGAGAGGGCGTACTCTTATGTACGCACCCTGTTATGTACGCACCCTGTTCAACCCAGAAAAAAATCGACGCGAAAGCTGTGTTTTGAATTCAGCCAACGCGAAAGTGCGCCAGCAAACCTCTGACAAACGTAGCGCGCGCCGCTGAGGCAAGAAAAAAATGGGCGAAAGACCACAGTTTATACGGTAATCAATGCGGATTTTGAGCTCATTTTTAACGCCGCATCAGCAAGCGCAGTCGTTTTTCAGGGTTCCCTAGCAGGAAACCGCGGCATTGACTTCCTCTGGCGGCAGCTGCATCTCCATGATCGGCAGACTTTCCGGCATGCCGCCCAGGCTCACCGCACAGCGGGAAGTGGCATTGAAGGTCGCGATGGAAATCGCCATGTGGCAGATCTGCTCTTCGGAAAAATGCTTGCGCAAATCAGTGATCAATTGCGGATCGAACCGATCCGGGGTGCGCAGATAGACATCGGCAAAGGCCAGCGTCAGTTTTTCGATTTCGGACAAATCGCTGTCGCTGAAGTTATCGTCGATGCGAGAGACTTTTTCCTCCGTCAGCCCATCCTGTTTGGCGACGTCGTAGCGCACGCTTTTACAGAATACGCAATTGACGGTACGCGCATTGCGCAGGCGCAACATTTCCACCAGCGACAAACGCACGCTGTTTTTGCGCCACACCGTGTTGTTCAATGCCACAATCGCGTCCACCGTTTGCGCAGCCAGCCCCAGCGCGCTATCCCGAATACTGTTGCCCGTATTGCTGCCCGAAGTGCCTACCCGTGCTTGTGCCATGACCATGACTCCTCGAAATTCAGTGCGTGCGGCGCAGCGCGTTGAACATTAATGCCAGGCGGATGCGGCCATCGATGAAGCCCAGCGCCTCCACCAGGCAAACCAGGCCCGCTTCGCCGAAATGCCGCTTGATGGCATCGGCCATGTCGTCGGAAATAGCGGCGGGATCCTGGGCATAAATTTCAGTGAAGTCCAGCACGGCCAACTCGGCGGCGCTGAAAAGCCCGGTCGAGATATTTCCAGCCAGCAGCGCTTCGATCTTCGCGGCTTCGAGGCCGTTTTCCAGGCGCAATTGCAATTCGGAATCGGCACCATGCAACTGGGCCAGGCGCAGGCGGCTCAAATCCAGAAGCGCGGCAGGCAGGTGATCCTGGCTCCATACGGCTTTCGATACCGCGTTGTAATCATCGGCCAACACGCCGCCGGCACGCAGCGCGGCGCTCAGTGTTTCCGTAGTGATGGTGGTGCTCACGACAACGTTCTCCTCAATGTGATTGTGATTTATTCGTGGGATTGGTCAGCAGGGCGAGCATCGTTTTCATCGTGGGTGCATGCAGTGATCGGAGACGGCTGTCAACAGCCAGGCCCTGCACGGAGCGAACCAGCCAGATCGCCGTATCGCGCGGGTGCAAATCCGCGCGGATGCTGCTGTCCCGCTGGCCCTGCTTGATCGCGTCGGCAAAGCAATCAGCGAGACGATCGTAATATTCGGTTATCAGGCGGTGGCAATCAGAGTCGGAATCACCCAACTCGATAGCGGTATTAGCGACAAGACATCCGCGGCGATCCGGCTCGCGTAAAACCGCCTGGAAATAGCCCCGCAGAGCAGCCAGTCCCTGCTGACGCTCGAAAATTTCGAGATAGCGCAGCGAATACTGCTCCAGGTAACGTTGCAGGACACGGAAAAACAGTCCCGACTTGCCACCAAAGGATTGATAAAGACTATGTTTGTTCAAGCCGGTTTTATCAACGATGACATCAACACTGGATCGATTGAAGCCATCGGCCCAGAACTGCTCAAGAGCCTCACTCATCACGGCTTCTTTATCGTAGCTAGTCGGTCTTGCCATCAGTCTGAACCAAGGTAACAGAAGAAAATAACAGAATAATTGTTCTTAAATGCTCACACGAGCCTCCCCTTCAAGTCAAGCGCGAAAAACAAAAAACTGGTTTTCAGAACAAGCTGGATTTTTGGGGTGACTAATACCGCTGGGTAAAATATTCACCCCCGTCACTCACAAACCGCGTCGATATTTTTTAAAAGTCACCTCAGATAATTTAGGCTCGTAGATGACTGAAAAATGGCAAAACATAACCGAACCCAGGAAAAAATCTCTGCCAACAGGAGAGGAAATGGACATTCTTTCTTTTAAACCCGGCCATGACGGCCATATCGCGCTTCTTTCGGATGGAAATCTCAAATTCTCCATAGAGGAAGAAAAAGACAGCGGACCGCGTTATGGCGAAATATCGCAAAAACTATATTTGAAAGCGCTTCAACATCTGGAGAAAGCACCTGATGTAATCGCTGCCAACGGCTGGTTCACAGATGCATTCTCCAGCGGCTATTTTGGCGAATCTGAAGAAAAAACCATTACCGAGAAAATTCACCTCGCGGGGAGAGAATTTGAATTTTTTTCATCCACTCATGAGCGATCACATATTTTATGTAGCTATGGTCTTTCACCCTTCCCGCAAGGGCAAGCTTGTTACGCTCTGGTCTGGGAGGGATTATTGGGGGCATTTTATAAGATCGATGAAAAACTCCGTATAACAAAGCTGGGGGTGCCTCTCGAAAAACCAGGACTTAAATATCAGCTCCTCTATGCCATTGCAGACAAGTCGCTTCCACATGGTGCCCAAATGCGCATGGAAGATGCAGGCAAGCTGATGGCACTCGTAAGCTACGGAAAATCCGGCCCTCCCAACCAATCCGAAGCGGACCTGATTAACCATATATTTGCGAAACAAGACTTCGCCTACACGGCCAACAAAGCGGAATTTTCCCAAAACCCCTTTTGTAACGTCGGGATAGAAAGTCCTATTTTTAAACAAGTAGCGCGCAAATTCTCCGATGCGCTTTTTGAAAGATTCCTCCATTTTGCCCAGGAAAATTTGAATGAAAACCTTCCGTTGCTCATTTCCGGCGGATGCGGACTTAACTGTGACTGGAACAGTAATTGGAAGAAATCTGGGCTCTTCAGCGACGTATTTGTTCCACCTTGCACCAACGACTCCGGTGCCGCAATAGGCACAGCGATTGACGCACAGCGCCACTACACGGGATCCGCAAAAGTCGAATGGAATGCCTATGCTGGGGAGCCCTTCGTAGAGGATAACGCTGACATGAGCGGCATAATCATTACTGATCTCGATTTGCGAGAACTCGCCCGCTTTTTACAGCAGGGCAATGTAATAGCCTGGGTTCAGGGCCGCTATGAAATTGGTCCGAGGGCACTGGGCAACCGTTCCATCATCGCCATGCCGTTTTCCTCGGATATTCACCAGCGTCTAAATGCCATCAAGGAGCGCGAGGGTTTTCGCCCAATAGCCCCTATCTGTATCGAGGAAGATATCGATAAATATTTTGAAAATCATGGTCCAAGCCCGCACATGCTCTACTTTCAGCGTGTTTTAACCCCGAACCTTCCAGCGATAACCCATGTCGATGGTTCCGCAAGATTGCAGTCAGTCAACGCCCAGCAGAATCCGGAAGCCTACGCTCTTCTAAGAGCCTTTAAAGAATTAACCGGCTACGGCGTCCTCTGCAACACATCGCTTAACTTTAAAGGGCGTGGATTCATCAACCGCATGAGCGACCTGGTCGCTTACTGCAAGAACCGAGATCTTGATGGTTTTGTAGTAGGAAAAAAGTTTTATCGAATAGAGAGGAAAATTGGCTGACAAACATCATGGGGGCATCTCGCCACCTGGGCGAGATGCTTCCGGCAATCATCATTTATCAACCACAGCCAGGGCTGCCCGCCTTTCCAAGTCGTCGTAAATTTTATTGGCCTCTTGAACTCTCAATGCCAACAACATTTTTTGTCTTGGCCAGTTTTCCTTGTTCGGTAACCGGGTATCCCAAAGTTCGATATCTTTATCCTCGTTGCCAGACTCCAGCGCCACCTGCATTGCCGATCTCATCCGAGCAACGATGGATGGAACAGCCGACGGCTTCCAGAACCCCTTCCCATTCACACTGATATAAATGGGTGCACTCATCGCGACAGTTCCCTCCTCCTTTTTTTGTGTCCCGTAAGCACGTATAACAAACCAGGTTCCGTGCGCCGCGGAAAACTCATGATGAAGATCTAAATTCACAACGCCATCCTTCGCAGCGACCGTTTTTATCACTGTGCCTTGCTCGATCAACTCCAGCCTGGTCAAACGATCAATATCCGGGTTTATGGTTGCTCGAGCATTGAGCACCATGCGTTCCCCCTGTTTGACATTCAACTCCGACCCAATGCCAGCCCTATTGACTGACATCTCCAACATGGGCCCCGTGGTCACGAATACTCGTCCCGCCTTCAAACCGTCGAACCACGCCTGCGACTTGAACAAGCTGCCCGCATAAACATAGCAACGCACTGACCCAGGCACGCTGACATAAGGAAAATCAGAGCCGGCGGTTGGTGTTATCTTGTATCCCAAGTTGAGAAAATCAAACCAGGTCCCTGTACTGGCGAGTCCAGCATTCATAACTTCCGCAAAATCGACCAAATCGAATGGCACATCAATTGCCATTCCATGTAGATGCCCCATCCCCTCATAGCCTCTCTCCCCATCCCAAACATGGGCATAGCCTACGACCGCGCCTTGTTTGCGAGTTTTTTTGAATACCTCATGATATTGCAGGTAGTTATCGGGATCGTGCACTGGCTCCCTGAGATTCAAATGTATTGTGTGACCACGGCGGGAGCTACGCGGGTCTTCCTGACCGGGAACCAGTACCGGTACTCGATCGAGCCCTCGCACGGTCTCCCACTTGTATTGTCGGAAGTATACATTTCCGCTATTGCCCATCTGCAGGATATTAGCCACTTGTAAATCCTCAGCCTGCGCTAATTTCAGCATGACTGTGTCATCCGCCGCACTTTCCCGCGAGTAATGGACATGGTCATCTCCGGAATACCAGCCCTTCGCCTGAAGATTGTCCCAGCGCTGTAATTTCAGTCGGATCCGGGATACCTGATTGCTAGCGACATCAAAAAACTGCCGGGCGAAGCGATACTCCAAACCCTTCGACAAAACAACCTCATATCGTCCAACCGGTAATTTCGCCTGATACTGACCATCGATGTAGAAAATAGACTTGTTCTCTATCGGCCAGCTCTTATCGTAGGATGCCAGAGTCATCGTCCGCACGATGTCATTGAAATATCGCAGCGCGATGGCTCCATTGTCAGGATTTTGAAGCCTTCCCTGTTTGTCATAAATTCCAGCTCTAACCGGCGTTGGCCTCCCATTTTCGTCCAACGCATCGATTATCACTGTCCCGAAATCATGGGGAACGGGCGTGCTATAGCTGCGAACCAATGAAACACCACAGACGGTAAGCTCCTCCCCATCCACCCCCTCCCCACGAACACCTAATGTAAAATCGCTACCAAAGTGACCTCGGTTAGCGAAGCGTGCGCGATTCAGCAAGAACTCCTCGGTTCTCCACGGAACGCCAGCTTTTGCGGGGATTTCGATGCGGCTAATGGCATTGACATTGTCACTTTTATCGTATGCGAGATAAGCCGGTATATTTTTTTCCGGCAAAAAGAAGTCGACTTTGAGACGGACATCCTCATCGATATCAAACGCAAAGTTATCGCGCACATTGAAGCTAAAGTCATTGCCCACAATGCATCTTTTCCCCTCGATAACTGCAATGCGACTGCTAGAATCCTTCACTCCTCCACCAATAACACGACTGATTTGTTCGGTCTGCCACTCGAGAGGTATCTCCCCTCTAGGACCTATCGGGTGAGCTGAAAGAATAGAGCTGAATAAAATAAAAGCCATCGTGAGAAGAGATTTTCCAACACGGATGAACATCGACACCCTCCACGAATTTATATGTACCTGCCATAAGGAGTTCTTATTCAGGAGATCTGTGCTCTCGAATAAATATTTTCGAAAAACCATATTATTATTTGACACCCACATTTAGACGAAATGTCTTTGCAGACTAATTCTTAAAGATACCCTTCTATTTCGCTAAAAAATTCAACGTAGAATTTCAGATTACCAACCCAAATTCGATCACAATTCAACACGGTCCCTTATACATTTTCGCTCAGAGCTCCTCGCACCTAATCAATGAGGAAAAAAAGTTTTTACTTACCAAATGTATTGCCGCAGACAAATAATCACCAAAATCCGTTACCAGATGGCATATTAAAATTCGGCTCCAATCGATGACAGAAGAGAAAATTTAGTCCGCCAATAACTCTATTCTTATGCTACTGCCACCCCATTTAGGAGCACCTGCAAGTAAAAAAAATGGAAGACCAACTGAAATAATTTCTATAGAAGAAAAACCCAAATAGCTATCTGTACCGCACAGAGGCAATCTTTCACCAGTGCACAGCAAGTTCTATTAAGAGGTTGACGCAGGTCCTTACACGTAAAAACCGCCAGCTTTCAACACCAGCCCGGCATCGGTGATTGCAATGATTTCTTGCCACTGGTTATCGTTATCCTGAAGCTTTACTCGACAGACAAAGTGCACTCATCCAATCGAAAATAGAACAAACGAAGTGTTCACACCCCCAGAATAACTAACCCAGCAGCACGTATCTAACTCGACAGAAGGATAGATAAAAATCATTTATAAAATTCAAAATATTGTCACAAAAAATTAAAATTCATACCCGAAAACAAATGGAAAAACTATCATCCCCCGACATTACTTTGGCGAAATTTCACTATGAAAAAATATCACATAGCTTTTTTTCCTCGCCCGGCCCATGCACATATTAATGCGACACTAGCAATCGCTTCTGAACTCGCTAAACGTAATCATTACGTGAGCTATGCCACTACAGAATATTTCGCACCTAAAATCTCTCAAACTGGCGCAGAAACCATAACTTATCACCCTGTTGAGCTGACCACATGGGAAGCACCGAACGGAGGGAAAAGGCTGGCTCCTGAAGACCCAAAGGCATGGGAGTGGTTTTTAGCCAATATGCCGCAGTTCTACACTGTCAATGCGGTTAGAATCCTCTCACAAATAACCCCATTTTATGAGTCCAATAAGCCAGACCTTATTATTTATGACTCCACGGAGTACACCGGTCGAATATTGGCAAGCATGTGGGGAATCCCAGCAATTCAGATATGTCCACACCTTGCTTTTTATAATGAATTTTTCTCTAAAACGAAAGGCGCTTGGTGCAAGCCACTACCGACAGATGAACTTTGCAAAAAAATGGATAATTTCTTTCGGATTTTCTTCCCAATAGAACAAAAGAACATATTTTTTATCCCTAGATCCTTCCAACAGCACGGCGATAGCTTTGATGATAGATTCTTTTTTCCCGGCCCCTGCATCCCCCCCAAAAATCATAAAAACTATCTTGATAAAAAACCAAATGATCAGCCGCTTATACTTGTCTCAACAACAACTGCCATTGAGGTAGACTCAGAATATTTCAAAATATTTGTTCATGCGCTTTCCGAATCAAAATTTCGCGTAGTACTTTCAATTGGCGATCAAATCGATCCAATTTCTATTGGATCTCTTCCACCAAACTTCGAAATAAATCAATATAAATCTCATCACGAGATACTACCCGAAGCATCCTTATTTATTGGCGGTGGAGGAATATCCAGCACAATGGAATCGCTATATTATGGAGTCCCCATGATCCTCATTCCATTAAGCATATTCCACCTGGATGCCGCTTATCGCGCGGCACAGCTAGGCTTGGCACTAGTTCTTGAAAAATCCAATCTTACTGTAGAAACTTTGAAAAATGCGATTATCAACGCAACGGAAGACCCCAACATGAAAAACAGTGTAAGAAATATGCAAAAAAACATTATAAACGCAGGAGGCACAGCAATTGTCATCGAAGAAATAGAAAAGAATTTAAAGTCAATTAATTCGAATAGCTAAGCCTCACTGATTTTCGCTAAACGATTCTCCTTATTTTCCATAACAGGTGCTCCACATCATTTCTCTATGATTTTTACCGTCGAGCATCCAGCAGAAAAGGCCAAAGAATAATAATTTTTCTGAATTATTTTATTGTCGGCCATATAGGATTCATATGCCAAGAATCGAGTTTCTTCAGTACAGCTTCTTGCCCTTGGGCTCGAAGGGAAACTCCTAATAGCGCCTAACAAAATGAAAAATATCTCCTAACAGCCTGTTGAAATTCCCACGAGCCAGCACCGCGAATACAATGCGCCGATAAGACATTGAGAATCAGGACATATCGATGCGCGGACCAGACATAAGCCAACCGAAATTATTCGTGACCAA
>Ga0153956_1001691_pt1 | contig 18529 bp, 17 predicted proteins | sample TSFL040MetaG_FD_104704 | JGI IMG/M metagenome (GOLD analysis project Ga0153956, IMG submission 104704) | Attine ant fungus gardens microbial communities from Florida, USA - TSFL040 MetaG | ecosystem: Host-associated > Fungi > Mycelium > Unclassified | place: USA: Florida, Wekiwa Springs...
AAGCGCTCAAAAATTCTGTCTCATTGGTAATGCAACCTACAGACGACCGGTACTATATAGATAAAGTTAAAAATGGCGAACCGGCTTCGTACGCATTCCTTGTAAATAAATATAAGGATATGGTTTACAGCATCGCCCTCAAAATTCTGCGCGATGCAGATGATGCCCAAGATATGGCGCAGGAGTGTTTTATTAAAGCTTACCAGCAGATTCACACCTTTCAGGGCAATGCTAAATTTTCGACATGGTTATATACTATTGCATATCGCACCACAATAAGCCATTTAAAGGCAAACAAGGTAAGCCTGGTAACGCTTGATGAAGAAACGCAAGAGGTGCCCGACAGCCTACCCGGACAGTTTGAGCAACTGCAAACCCGGCAGGTAAAACAGCAGGTGCAGGCGGCCATACAAAAGTTGCCCGAAATAGATGCCCTGCTAGTGACCCTATATTATATTAATGATTTGCCGATAAAAGAAATTGAAGAAATCACCGGCTTATCAAAAGCTAATGTTAAAATAAAACTGTACCGCGCGCGTAAAGTGTTAGAGAAAGATTTAAGTTATTTGTTGGAGGGAAATTAATATGGCTGATAAAAACGACAAACTAAAGCAACTGCTTAAACAAGCCGGCGCAGACAAACCTGCCGAGGGCTTTACAGATTCGATCATGAGCATCATCGAGGCAGATGTCGCGCGCGAAGCAGCCCTGAAAACCTTACTGAAACAGCAGCCGGCCGAAGGTCCATCTTTTGACTTTACGGCATCGGTAATGCGGCAGGTATCCGCGCAGCGCAAACCATTGATTTTTCAGCCTATCATCAGCAAAAAAGCGTGGTATGTTATTGCAACGGTTTTTATGCTGATGATCGCAGCGTCATTTGTTGGCTCGGAGTCAAGTCGTCTTCAAGACATATCCGGAAACAGCCGTATTACCTCAATTATGAATGAGATACATGTCATACCCGCCATTTATGTATTGGCCGCAGTTTCGGTGGCGATATTGCTATTGGGTGATTATTTGCTCACGCAACGTAAAAAAGCGGTATTGAATTAGGCACAAGCAAAAGTTCTTGCGCGAGGCCTGCGCTTTTAATGCCATTACTCCACCGGCACCACCTTCAGGCACACGGCCGATGCTACCTTGATAGCCTGGCGGGCGCCTAATAATTTGCCGGTAACTTTGTCTATCCTGAAAACAAAAACATAGCTCTTGGTACCCACTAGCATAAAATTACCGGCGGGGTCAATCATAAAGTTGCGCGGATTTTCGCCAACTGTCGACCAGCTGCCTATTTTGTTGAGCTTGCCGGTTACCTGGTCAATAGCAAAACCGACGATCACATTGGCGGTACCGCGGTTACTGGCATACAGGTAACGCCCATCCGGCGATACGTGGATATCGGCCGCGCCGTTATCGCCATTAAAATCATCAGGCATCATTTTAATGGTTTGCAGTTCTTTTACTTTTCCATTATCGTAAGTATAAGCAGTAACGGTAGCTTTCATTTCCTGCACGTTATACATAAACTTACCGTTAGGCGTAAATGCTATATGGCGCGGGCCGCTACCCGGTGCCGTACTCACAGAAGCCGGATCGGCAGGTGTCAGGGCAGGCACTTTTGATGATTTATAACGATAGATATTGATCTTATCTAACCCAAGGTCAGACACCATTATATATTTCTCATCGGGCGAAAAGAAAGCCGAATGCACATGCGGTTCAGTCTGCCGGTTAACGTCAGGACCTTTACCGGTGTATTGTATGGTTTGGTTAGCCGGAGCTATCGAGCCATCCTGATTTAACGGGAATACCTGCAGGTTACCGCCGCCATAATTAGATACAATGATATTTTTACGCTCTTTATCAACGCTGATGTGTGCCGGCGAGCCCTTGGTTTTTTGCTGGTTGATCAGATCGAGCGCGCCGCTTTGCTTGTTAAATTTAAAAGCACTCACCCCGCCCGACCCATCGGCATTGTTTTCGTTTACTGCGTACACAAAATTGCCATCGTCGGTAACCGTTAAAAACGATGGATTATCAGTATCTACCTCGCTCATTTCGGCAACTTCGCCACGCTCGGCATAATAGCGGTACACATAAATACCTTTGCTTGAGCTGGCATCTTTGCCAGTGTAGGTGCCTATCAGCAAGTCAAACACTTTATACCCATTTTTAGGCTGCTTTTGCGCCGTACTAACCAAGGGTAAGGCCAGCACGGCGATCAATAATAATTTTTTCATATAACAGTTGGTTTTTGATAATGAGTGGATGAGTGATTGAGTGAATGGAATTGCTTAGTAAGCTTGCAAGGTAGCAAATTCCATAAAAAAGCCCCGCGGTTGCAGGGCTTATAATTTATTTTATCAAGTGCTTTAGCTGGATAACCTCTTTTTCATCAAGATATCGCCAGCGGCCTCTTGGCAGGTCTTTTTTGGTAAGGTTGGCATACACTACGCGGTCAAGCTTTACCACCTCATAGCCCAGATGTTCAAACATACGGCGCACAATGCGGTTTTTGCCGCTGTGTATCTGCACACCAATTTCTTTTTTGGTGCCGCCGGTTACGTATTGTACCGAGTCGGGTTTAATGACGCCATCTTCCAGCTCAACACCAAACTGCAGTTTGTTCAGGTCGCCCTGCGTTAAGCTTTTACTTAGCTCAACCTGGTATATTTTGGTGATGTTGCTGCGCGGATGCGAAAGTTTATCGGCCAGATCGCCGTCATTGGTCATGAGCAGCAAGCCGGTTGTATTACGGTCTAAACGGCCGATAGGATAAATACGCTCACGACTGGCTTTTTCAACCAGGTGCATCACGGTACGGCGCTCCTGCGGGTCGTCTGTCGTAGTGATATAATCTTTTGGCTTATTTAACAGCACATAAACGTTTTTTTCGCGTTTAAGGGTTTCACCATTGTAACGTATCTCGTCTTTAGTTGGGTCAACTTTTAAGCCCAGCTCATTTACCACTACACCATTTACAGATACCACACCAGCGGTGATCAGTTCGTCGGCCTTACGGCGTGAGCAAATACCTGCATTGGCAATGTAGCGGTTAAGGCGTATCAGCCCGTCATCAGCCTTTTTAGGGGCCGATTTTTTAGCACGCAGCGTTGGTTTTGACGGAGCTTCCTTATCGCGGTACGGTTTATCAAATGCCGGCCTGTCGAATGATTTACGGAAAGGCTTATCGCCGCCGTCACGCTTCTTAAAATCGCCGCCTGGTTTTGAGCCTTCAAACTTGCGTCCTCTCGGCGCGTCGGCACCAAAGCTTTTTCTCGCCGGGCGGTCGCCGTTATCAAAATCTCTTTTTGCAGGGCGATCGCTGTCAAAACTTGGGCGGCCACTATATGGCTTGCTTTTGCCGCCGCGGGCGCCAGCCTGTTCACCATAGCTACGTTTTGGTTTATCGTCGCCATCGGTAGGGCGGCCGCTGTAAGGTTTGCGCGGTGCACCACCTTTTTTATCGGCTGCGCCAGATGAAAAAGAACTGCGTTCAGCAGCCGGGCCACTGCCGTATCTTTTTCCGGACGTTTTGTTGAAAATTTTATCCGCGTCTTTCGGGTCTTTTCCGCGGGGGGCTGATGATCTTTTACTATCACCACTTTTTGAGGCTCCGGTTGATTTTTTTGGTCGTCCGTCGCGGTTGTTTTCTGGTCTTTTAAATACCATAGTTTTGGGGTTAGCGCTTTCGCAGCGTGAGGGGCAAAGGTACACTTTTTACATATCCAAGCATCTAAAATCTCAACTTTTTTTGCCGGTTCAAAAACTGCGTTTAAACATATTTAAAGGGCGATTTTTAGACTATTTTAAAATTCTCAAAACACTAAGGGGGTGGTAATTGTTTGACAATCTGACTTATACACCGTACCTTTGTACAACATTTACCAAAATGGACAGTTCTATGAATAGAGTAAAAATGATTAAAAAACACCGTTTTACGTGCTCCGTAATCCTTGTGCTGGCAGTCATTTTAAAGCTAAACATTTACAGCGTCAACTTTGTAAAACCGGCTTCTGTACCGGTATCCAAACACATTAATTTTGTATCATACATCAATTATAGTGCCGCTGAAAAAACAGAGTATAGCTTTGCCAATGAAAAGATCCCTGTGAGTAAAAAAGTATATCACAAATTGCAGTATACTTTAAATAAACACACTTACAAAAAAGTTCATTCGCATATTTTACAGGTCAAGGCCGAAAAGATCTTCCCGATCATTGTGCCTATTTTAAAGGCCTATGGCATACCGCTTGACTTTAAGTACTTACCCCTGGTTGAATCAGGCTTAAAAGAAGGAACATCGCCAAAAGGCGCATCAGGAGTTTGGCAGTTTATGCCGGGCACCGCACGCACCTACGGCTTAAAAGTAGGCCATGGTGTTGACGAGCGACTTAACCTGCGTAAAGCAACCATTGCTGCCTGCCGCTACATTCGCGACCTGCACAATGAGTTTAACAGCTGGACGCTGGCGGCAGCAGCTTACAACAATGGCTCAATCAAGTTGGCGCGGGCCATCAGACGCCAAAGCGAAGACAACTACTACCGAATGAAACTGAACCGCGAAACCGGCAGTTACGTATACAACCTTATTGCCATGAAGGCGGTTATTAACCACCCTGAAAAATATGGCTATAAAGAGGGGTACAAAGACGAGTATAAAGATTACTATGCTTATGTACAGTCAAAAAACTTTATCATGTATAACTAACATATAAGGGTAAAATTTTATTACGGAGCACTTTAAGCCCGGTCTGCACACCCGCAGACCGGGCTTTTTTCATTACCTTTGCGGGCTGATTTTCAATGAGTGAATTAGCGATTGTGTGAATGAGTTCGGAATGACAGAAGCCGAAACCGATACGATGGAAAAAAACATTCACTCAATCACTCATCCACTCATTCACTAATTAAATTACATGAGCGAAAAACATATAGATCTGGGCGAACAAAGTGAGGTTGAGGTTTACGGCGCGCGGGTACATAACTTAAAAAACATTGATGTTTCATTTCCGCGCAACCAGTTGGTTGTGATCACGGGCTTGAGCGGCAGCGGTAAATCGTCGTTGGCGTTTGATACCATTTATGCCGAAGGGCAGCGCCGTTATATGGAGACATTTTCGGCCTACTCTCGCCAGTTTATGGGCGGCATGGAGCGGCCTGACGTAGATAAGGTTTCAGGCCTGAGCCCGGTTATTGCCATCGAGCAAAAAACCACCAGCAAAAACCCGCGCTCAACCGTAGGCACCATCACCGAGATATATGATTTTATGCGTTTGCTGTACGCCCGTACCGGCGATGCTTATTCGTACGTAACCGGCGAAAAGATGGAGCGCATGAGCGAAGACCAGATCCTGAAAACCATTACCGAGAAGTTTAAAGATCAGCCGGTAAACATTCTAGCCCCCGTGGTAAAAGCCCGTAAAGGCCACTACCGCGAGCTGTTTGAGCAAATACGCAAGCAAGGTTACCTGAAAGTTTGGATTGATGGCGCTATCGCGGATGTTGAACCCAAAATGCAGCTGGACCGCTACAAAATTCACGATATCGATATTGTGGTCGACCGCCTGCAGATCAATGAGGAAAACGGTAAGCGTTTGTATACTTCCATCCAATCGGCACTGAAAATTGCCAAAGGCATTATCCGCATTGCAGATAAGGATAATAATGTATCTTATTTCAGTAAGTATTTGATGGACCCGGTTTCAGGCATCTCATATGATGAGCCGCAGCCTAACACCTTCTCGTTCAATTCGCCCTATGGCGCGTGCGAAAGATGTAATGGCCTGGGTTATATTTTTGAAGTGGATGAAGCCTCGGTCATTCCCAACCCAAAACTAAGTATATTAAACGGCGGCCTGGCCCCACTGGGCGAGTACCGCGAAACCTGGATATTCCAGGTACTGAAAGCGCTGGGCAAGAAATATGATTTCTCGCTGTCGACACCGCTGGAAAAACTGGAGAAGGAAAAACTGGACATCATTCTGAATGGCACCAACGAGATGGTGAACGTTGCCGTTGAGTATAATAAATGGAACGTACAAAACTACCAGATCACTTTTGACGGTATTATCCGTATGCTTGAGGAGCAGCAGGAGCGCCGCGGCGATGAAGGCATGGACGATATGGAAAACTATCGCGTATTAAAAACCTGCCCTACCTGTAATGGTGCGAGGCTGAAAAAGGAGTCGCTAAACTTTAAGGTTGACGGTAAAAATATATTTGAGCTGGCTTGTATGGATATCCGTACGCTGCAGGTTTGGTTTGATAACCTTGAGGACAGGCTAAGCGAGCGCCAGAACGTCATCGCCAAAGAAATATTGAAAGAAATACGTGCACGCATTGTGTTTTTGATGGATGTGGGCCTAAGCTACCTCACGCTCGACCGTACGGCCAAAACGCTGTCGGGCGGCGAGGCACAGCGTATCCGCCTGGCTACGCAGATAGGCTCACAGCTGATGAATGTAATGTACATTTTGGACGAGCCGAGCATTGGCCTGCACCAGCGCGACAACGAACGCCTCATCAATGCCTTAAAAAACCTGCGCGACCTGGGCAATACCGTTTTGGTGGTGGAGCACGACAAGGACATGATCCTGGAAGCCGACCACGTGATAGATATGGGCCCGGCGGCGGGTGTGCATGGTGGTGCCGTTGTAGCCCAGGGCACCCCAAAGGAGCTGATGTCGCACCAAACGTTAACTACGTCGTATATCAACGGTAAAAAAGAGATCGAGATCCCTAAAAAACGCCGCGAGGGTAATGGCAAGGTGCTGTCGCTAAAAAAAGCTACCGGCCATAATTTGAAAAAGGTGAGTGTGGAGTTCCCTTTAGGTAAGTTAATTGGTATCACCGGGGTGTCAGGAAGTGGTAAATCAAGCCTGATCACGGAGACTTTATACCCTATATTGAATCACCACTTTTTCAGAGCCAAAAAACAGCCGTTGCCTTACGACAAAATAGAGGGACTGGAACATATCGATAAAGTAATTGAGATTGACCAGACGCCGATTGGACGCACACCGCGCTCAAACCCGGCTACTTATACCGGGGTGTTTTCCGACATCCGTAATTTATACGTGGCCTTGCCTGAATCGAAAATCCGCGGATATAAACCAGGCCGATTCTCGTTTAACGTAAAAGGCGGGCGTTGCGAAACCTGCCAGGGCGCAGGTATGAAAGTGATCGAAATGAACTTTTTGCCTGATGTGCAAGTACCTTGCGAAGAATGCGGCGGCCGTCGCTATAACCGCGAAACCCTTGAAGTTAGGTATAAAGGCAAATCTATAAGCGATGTGCTGGACATGAGTATTGAGGATGCCGTACCGTTTTTTGAGCATATTCCATCAATCTACCGTAAGGTAAAAACCTTACTGGATGTGGGCCTGGGATATATTACACTGGGGCAGGCATCAACCACGCTATCGGGTGGCGAAGCGCAACGTGTTAAACTGGCAACCGAGCTTTCCAAAAAAGATACCGGCAACACTTTCTATATCCTTGACGAACCTACAACCGGTTTGCATTTTGAGGATATCAACGTACTGTTAGGCGTGCTTTATCAACTGGTTGATAAAGGCAATACCGTGCTGGTTATTGAGCATAACCTGGATGTTGTCAAGGTAGTTGACCATGTGATTGACCTGGGTCCTGAAGGCGGATCAGGCGGCGGTACCATATTGTACAGCGGCACGCCCGAAGGCTTATGCAAAGTGAAGAATAGTTTTACCGGCCAGTTTTTGAAAAAGGAGATGGGGTTGTAATAAAACATGTACAGATATTTGTACATGTTTTATTATTTGCTTATCTTCACCAAAAATCATTATGCAGATTACCACATACACCTCATTTAGGCAACAGCTAAAAGCTTACCTCGATAAAGTTAGAAGTAATCATACACCGCTTTTTGTAACCAGCGCCAATGGCGAAGATGTAGTTGTACTTTCAAAATCTGATTATGAAAGTATGCAAGAGACTTTCTATTTGCTAAAAAGCCCTAATAATGCAGCTCGATTGCTAAAAGGTATAAAAGATTATGAAAAAGGCTTAGGTACGGAAAGGTCTTTAATAGAAGAATGAAAATAGTCTTTCTTGATCAGGGCTGGGAAGACTACCTGTATTGGCAAACCACCGATAAAACTCTGCTGGAAAAGATCAATTCGCTAATAAAAGAAATAGAGCGGCAACCTTTCGAGGGAAGTGGCAAGCCCGAGGCTTTAAGGCATAATCTAGCGGGCTGGTGGTCGCGCCGAATTAATCTCGAACATCGTATAGTTTACAAAATTGATAATGGGTCTATTATTATTTTGCAGTGCCGCTATCATTACTAAATCAAACAAAACCCCTATCTATATTGTATAGTACACCGGGCAAGCCAACAGCTTGCCCGGCTTTTTTTGTAACATTGTACAAAATTTACCCTATTGCTAACCACTATCGCCAAAAAGTTTTTCTCGTACCTGTTTAAAGGTTCTATACTGGTATTGGCGTTTGTTTTTATTTATCACCAGTACCTTATTAAAGGCGATAACCTGAAAGAGTTTGAAAAAGCATTAAACAGGCTTAGCCGTGCTGAGGTTACTATAGTGATGGCCTCGGTAGTGATACTTATGCTGGCCAACTGGCTTACCGAGTGCCTGAAATGGCAGCATCTAACCAGCCGCCTGGTTAAAATAAGTTTATGGCAAAGCATTGAAGGCGTTTTCTGCGGGTTAACCTGGGCCATATTTACCCCAAACCGCATCGGCGAATACGGTGGCCGGGTGATGTTTTTACCGCCGCGCAGGCGCATTCACGGCGTGTTTGCTATGGCTGTAGGCTCATTTGGACAAAACGTGATTACCAATGTTTTAGGCCTGGCAGCCTTTACCTGGTTTTGCTTTACCTTTTTGCATTGGAATGGCTGGGCATTGGCCGGCATCAGTGTTTTTTGTGCAGTGTTTATGGCGCTGTTTCTGATTGCCTTTTTCAGGATAGGCTTGTTGGTAAAGCTATTGAACAAGGTTTCCTTTCTGCGTAAATACCATCGCTTTTTTGATATCATGGCCGATTACCAATTTATTGACCTGGTAAAAATTATGTGTTTCTGTTTAACCCGGTTCTTTATTTTTTCATTTCAATATTACCTGGTTATTCACCTGCTTATTCCTGAAATAGCTTTTATGGATGTGATATTAATGGTTTTTATTGTATTTTTTATACAGTCGGCCCTGCCATCGCTTGATTTACTGGACGTACCCGTTCGCGCCACTGCTTCGGCTACGCTTTTTGCATACGTTACCACGCAACAGGTGGCTGTTATTGCTGCTTTTACATCTATCTGGCTTATTAATTTAATTATTCCCGCTATTTTAGGCTCTGTTTTCATTTTTAATTTAAAATTCTTTGATCGCAGTGTATAGTATAATTTGTGCAGGGCTTACCGCAGGCTACTTGTTGCTGGTACTATATCTTATTAAAGGATGGGTAAGCCTGAAACGCCCCCGGCTCAAAGCCGGCAATTTTAAAACCCGGGTAACAGTAATGATAGCCGCCCGCAATGAAGAGGAGCGCATTCATTTAACTATTGAAGACATCCTGGCTCAGGATTACCCTAAAGAGCTTACCGAAATTATTATTGTTGATGACCACTCGACAGACAGCACTGCACAAATTATTGCCGGTTATGCCGGCCAGGGTGTCAAACTACTGCAACTTAATGAAGCCGAACCGCTTAACTCATATAAGAAAAAAGCTATTGCCAAAGCCATTGGCCTCTCAACCGGCGATTTAATGGTAGCAACCGATGCCGACTGCCGCATGGGCCCGCAATGGTTATCATCCATAGTGGGCTATTTTGAAGAAAATGAGCTGGTGATGATCTCATCGCCGGTAATATTTTTTGAAGAAAAATCGCTGTTTGAACGCATGCAGACACTGGAGTTTTCATTCCTGATTGGTATTGGTGCTTCGTTTATCGGCAACAAACGGGCGTCGACCTGTAATGGAGCAAACCTGGCTTATCGAAAAGATATTTTTTATGAAGTAGGCGGATTTACCGGTATAGATGAACTGGCATCGGGCGATGATGAGCTTTTGTTACAAAAAGTAGCCGAGCGCTTTCCCGGCAAAATTGGCTTCCTGAACAGTAATGACGCCATAGTTTATACACATGCCAAGCCTAACCTTAAAGCGTTTTTAGAACAACGGCGGCGCTGGGCATCAAAATCAACCAAGTATAAAGACAAAAGGGTGATAGGCGTAGCCATATTTATATGGTTGTTTAACATGACCATGCTGGTTAACCTGATGCTGGGCATTTTCAACACCATTTATATCCGGATATTTTTAGCGCAGTTTGGTTTAAAATACCTGATAGAGGTTGTTTTTTTATACCTGGTTTGCTCATTTTTTAACCGTACAAAATTGCTGCAGCTGCTTGTTATTGTAGCACCCTTGCATATAATATACCTGGCCTACTTAGGGCTGAAAGGCCCCACCCGCCGGTACCAGTGGAAAGGCAGGCTGGTAAGATAATACCTAACACGATATAAGATCGAAGGATTGGCAAGATGATGTTTGGAGAGATCCGGATTAGTCCATAAATATCACTGGACTACCGGGCAAAGCCTTATCATCACTAAATTTTAAATTGTATTAACAAATCCCATAATCGTGTCAACTTAAATTCTGAACTATCCATTAATCCATCAATCATGTTATATTTAGCCAAATACTATATACTTGGCAGACACCAGCCCAACACAACGCACCTGGAAACTTTTTAAGCGCAATAAATTTGCGGTTGCGGGGACGTTGTTTATCGCGGTTTGTGTGATTATGGCTATACTGGGGTATTTGATCATGCCCGATGCTACACCGCAGGCCAATAACCAGACTATCCAGCTTAGTATTAAAAAACCGGGAGCTACCTTTATGATGCTGCGACTTGAAAAAACGGAGCATGTAGATACCGTAGGGTGGTTTATCAAAATGCTGTATGGGCAGCCGGCCTTTTATAGCGATATCCCCATTACCGGGTATAAGTTATCCGGCGATAGCGTAACCGTCAGCGAATATATAGGCGATGAGGATAAGCCGGAGTTAAAAACGTATAAACTATCCTCTGCACAAGTTACCGAAGGACCATCATCCTATATTATTCATAAAACTTTTTGGTTGGGTACAGATGTTTATGGCCGCGATATGCTGAGCCGCTTAATTCTGGGTGCGCGTGTATCACTTTCGGTGGGTTTAATGGCAGTGATCATCAGTTTAATTATAGGGGTAACCGTGGGGGCTGTTGCCGGGTATTTTGGCGGCTGGGCAGATGCCGCCTTAAGCTGGTTAATGAATATTTTGTGGGCTTTGCCGGCATTGCTGCTGGTTATAGCCATTTCATTTGCCCTGGGCAAAGGCTTGTGGCAAATATATGTTGCAGTGGGTTTATCTATGTGGGTTGAGGTAGCGCGGCTGGTGCGCGGGCAAGTAATCAGCATTAAACAAACCGAATATATTGAAGCGGCGCGATCATTAGGTTACACCAATTTTCGCATTATCGGCAAACATATATTACCCAACATTGCCGGCCCTGTCCTGGTGATGGCGGCCTCTAATTTCGCTTCGGCTATTTTACTGGAGGCGGGTTTGAGTTTCCTGGGATTTGGCGCACAGCCGCCCATGCCTACCTGGGGCAGCATGATCAAAGAACATTACGGTTATATCATTATGGATGCCGCTTACTTGTCTATAACACCCGGGTTAGCTATCATGCTGATAGTGTATGCGTTTAACCTGGTGACGGTTGGCCTGCGTGATGCATTTGATATAAAATCGGCCGGCACCCGCCTTTAAGTTGTATTTTTTCTCTAATTTAGTCTCACCGAGACTCAGCAATGCAAAACAATGTACCCTCGTCAGGCGAGGATGAACTGATAAGGCTGCTGTTAAAAAGGCAGTCGGAATTGAACTCTTTATTAGAGGTAACTCGTGCTATCAACAAAAACGCCGCCACCTCTGTATTGATTCAGATGCTCGAAGTGATTTTGCAAAATTACCTGCAGGTGGGCGCCTTCAGATTTTTGATAGAGAAGGACGGTGCCTACGCCTGCATATCTAAATACGGGGGCGATTTTGAACCTGTCGGGATGCTTAACAAGGCCTGCCTTACGCTCAACAAGGTCAAAGCCCCCGAGTCGCTGGAGAGCAGTACTGATCCTGTCTTAAAAAAATACGACTATTTTATCCCTATTTATCATAAAAGTAAAGCACTGGCTTTTGCGTTGATAGGCGAGTTCAAAACCTCCGGCGAGATGCTGAATAATGATCTGAATTTTATCCAGACCATGATCAACGTAGTGGTGGTAGCATTGGAAAATAAAAAACTGTTTCGCGAGCGTTTGCAGTCCGAGCGTTTGCAGCGCGAAATGGAACTGGCTGCCGAGGTGCAGAACATGCTTATCCCTCTGCGCGTGCACAAAGATGAAAGCGTAGAAGTTGGCGCCAAATACCTGCCGCATCAAAACATCGGCGGCGATTATTATGATTTTATCCGCCTTAACGACCATGAGTTTCTTTGGTGTATTGCCGACGTATCGGGCAAGGGCGTTTCGGCGGCACTGCTTATGGCCAACTTTCAGGCCAGCCTGCATGCCTGGGCCACGGTTGAGGACGACCTGACCAACATCATTGACCGGCTTAACAAAAAAGTGATCTCAAACACCCAGGGCGAACGTTTTATCACGCTGTTCCTTGCCAAATATAATGAGCAAACCCGCAAGCTTAATTATATCAACGCGGGGCATAATGCTACCGTTTTATATGCTGACGGCGAAGTGGTACGGCTTAAACTGGGCACCACAATGGTTGGCGCTTTTGAGCAGCTGCCTTTTTTAAACGAAGGAGAAATAGATATTGAACCCGGCACACTGCTGGTAAACTATACAGACGGCCTGCTTGATTTTGAGCCCTATGGCGACAAAGTTTGGGACGAAGAAGCCCTGATAGATTTTATAGCCGATAACGGCGAACTATCGCCCGACGGTTTTAACCAAAGCCTGATGGACCATTTAAATATGGGCATTAAAGGCAAGCCGATCGATGATATTACCATTTTGACGCTAAGGATATTTTAAGGGCCTCAAACCTGCCCTCTCCAAAGATGAGGTGTTGATAACTCCCTAAAAACCTCGCATAGCAAAATAATAGCTTTGCATTTATCGTTTAATCAATCAAATGTTATCAGCCAGATTTCAGCGTGAGTTATTAGAGGCAGGTTGCGACGAAGCCGGTCGGGGCTGCCTGGCAGGCCCTGTGTTTGCCGCTGCTGTTATTTTGCCGCATGATTTTGAGCATGAATTGCTGAACGACTCCAAACAAATTGCCGAAGACCTGAGATACGCCCTGCGGGCAGAAATTGAAACCCGGGCCATTGCCTTTGCTGTTGCCTCGGTTGATAATATCGAGATCGACGAGATCAATATTTTGAATGCTTCTTTTTTGGCTATGCACCGGGCTATTGAAAAATTACATCTGCAGCCCCAATTTTTAATTATCGACGGTAACCGTTTCAACAAACACCCAACCATTCCCCATGCGTGTATTGTACAGGGCGATGGCAAGTATTTCAGCATTGCGGCCGCATCCATCCTCGCCAAAACCTACCGCGACGACTACATGAAGCAAATAGCAGCCGAGCATCCTGAATACGATTGGCATAACAATAAGGGCTATGGCACGCTTAAACATCGAAAATCCATCCTCAAAAATGGATATACGCCTTATCATCGCCGCTCATTCAGCGTGAGCCTTGAGACAGACGGCGTACACATACAGGTGTTGTAATATTACCTAAATATTATTATTCAGTACGCGCCGCGCCTTGTTACTGTAACCCCAGAATATTATTTTTGGTAAAATCCGTAATCCATTGAAAATTCTGATCTTAAGCTATCGTGTTCCATTCCCGCAAAATGGCGGCTACGCTATTGTGGTAGCCAATACTATTAAAGGGTTGGTTAATGAGGGGCACGAGGTATCGCTGGTGGCGCTCAACGCCAAACGCAATAGCCATGACAGCAGCCTGCCCAATGAGGATTTGATGGGCAAGATCAACTATCGCGCCTATGACATTGACACCACGGTTACCATGCTGGGCGTAGCCATGAATTTATTCAAAAAAACCTCATTTAATATTGACCGGTATTATGATGCTGAATTTGAAGATTCGCTGATTCGTGAACTACACAATAACGAATATGATATCATTCAGTTTGAGGGCTTATTTGTGACACTGTACATGCCCGCGGTACGTAAGCACTCAAAAGCCAAACTTATATATCGGGCACATAATATTGAAAACCAGATATGGTGGCGCCTGGCTCAGCAAAAGATCGATCCGTTTAAAAAATCATACCTGCGCATGCACGCGCGCCGAATTAAAAATTACGAGCGACAGCGCTTAAATATGTTTGATGCCATTACCGTGTTTACCAGCCAGGACAAGATCAAGCTGACTGAATACGGCATTGAGGTCCCCATTGAGATTTTACCGGTAGGCCTGCGCCTGGAAAAATATAAGCCCAATATCAGCAAAATTGAGTTTCCCAGCTTATTCTTTCTCGGATCATTGGACTGGCTGCCTAACCGCGAGGGCATGGAGTGGTTTCTGGAATCATTTATTGGCGACATTACAAACGGCGATCTGCCTGTAAAGCTTTACGTGGCCGGCAATGATATCCCCGAACGGTTTGACGACTACGAAGCGTTAGGTAAAATATTTATCCAGGGCGAGGTAGACGATGCGCTGGAGTTTGTAAACAGAAAATCGATCATGATCGTGCCGCTGCTGTCAAGCGGAGGCATGCGCGTAAAAATTGTAGAAGGCATGGCCATGCAGAAATGTATCATCTCCACCTCGTTGGGTGCCGAGGGCATTAATTTCACCAACGGTCAGGATATTTTGATTGCCAATACCCGTGATGAGTTTTATCACGCCATACAGCAATGCGTCCGTGATGAGGAGTTTTGTATCCGGCTGGGTAAAAATGCCCGCCTATTGGCCGAAAGGGAACACGATATTAATGTAGTTATCAAAAATTTGGTGGCGTTTTACCAGGATTGCTGCAATAACTTATAGCTGCGTTATTAAAAAATGCCAGCTTATTCTAAATCCCCAAGGCATTTTGCTACCTTTATGCCAAATAAAATTTCGCGCATGAAAAATACCGCCCTTACTCAAACCCATATTGATCTTGGTGCCAAGATGGTACCCTTTGCCGGTTACAATATGCCCGTGCAATATGCAGGAATAAATGCAGAACATGAAACCGTGCGCAAAGGCGTTGGCGTATTTGATGTAAGCCACATGGGCGAGTTTATTTTAAAAGGCGACAAAGCGCTCGACCTGATTCAACGTGTTACCAGCAACGACGCCTCAAAGCTTTATGACGGCAAAGTGCAATACTCATGCCTGCCAAACAATGATGGCGGTATTGTTGACGATTTACTGGTTTATCGCCTGGATGAGCAAACCTATATGCTGGTAGTAAACGCCTCAAATATTGAAAAAGACTGGAACTGGATAAGCCGGTTCAATACAGAAGGCGTATCAATGAAAGATATATCCGACCGCACCTCGTTATTTGCCGTTCAGGGTCCAAAAGCTGCTGAAGCACTGCAAAGCCTTACCGATATTGATCTGGGCTCAATGGAATATTACAGCTTTAAAAAAGGTGTATTTGCAGGTATTAATAATGTACTGGTATCGGCAACGGGATATACCGGCGCAGGTGGATTTGAGTTATATGTTGATAACGAGCACGCGCAGGAAATATGGACCGCGGTATTCAAAGCCGGCGAGCCGTTTGGCATTAAACCCATTGGCCTGGGTGCCCGCGATACTTTACGCCTGGAAATGGGTTTCTGTTTGTATGGAAATGATATTGACGATAAAACCTCACCGCTGGAAGCCGGCCTGGGCTGGGTAACCAAATTCAATAAAGAGTTTACCAACTCGGCAGCTTTGGCCAATCAAAAGTCTGCCGGTGTGAGCCAAAAGCTGGTGGGTTTTGAAATGATAGATCGCGGCATCCCGCGTCATGATTATGAGATTGTCGATGCTGACGGTAACAACATTGGTAAAGTAACCTCTGGCACACAATCGCCATCATTGCAAAAAGCTATTGGCCTGGGTTACGTAAAAACCGGCTTTGCTAAGGAAGGTACCGAGATCTTTATCAAGATCCGCGATAACGCAGTTAAGGCTAAGATAGTTAAGCCGCCTTTTTATAAAGCGTAAACCCCTTACCCCTGTAGGTGGAACAATAATTTATAATGAACAGCAATATGCCAGATAACATTACCCCTTCAGGGGGAAGGGGGCCTCGCTTAGAAGTTTGCCTTACACCGGCATTGATACCGCTTTATAATGTAAAGGATTACATTGTTGTGGTGATCGATGTTTTTCGTGCTACTACCTCTATCTGTTATGGTATAGAAAACGGTGCCGAAGCTATTATCCCCGTATCGCAGGTTGAAGAGTGCAGCGCCTACCTGGAAAAAGGATTTGACTACCTGCTGGCTGCCGAGCGTAACGGCGAGGTAGTTGCAGGTTTTGATTTTGGTAATTCGCCTTTTTCGTATACCAGAGAAAAGGTTGCAGGCAAAACCATTGTGCTAACTACTACCAATGGCACGCACGCCTTGCACCTATCGCGCGAAGCAAAAAAAATTGTGATCGGTGCGTTTATTAATCTTACGTCAATTTGCAACTGGCTAAAGCAGCAGGCCGAGAACATCCTGCTGGTGTGCTCTGGTTGGAAAAACAATTTTAACCTGGAAGATACCCTGTTTGCCGGCGCTGTGGTTGAGCAGTTAAAAGGTTCCGGTTTTGTACTTGACGACCCGGCCATAGCCGCTAATGATCTGTATCAGATAGCTAAAGACAACCTGAACGAATACCTCAAAAAAACATCGCATAGCGAACGCCTGAAAAAACTGGGCATTGAGGCCGATATTGAGTTTTGTTTGAATGTTGATATGACTACGGCTATCCCGGTATTAGAAGGCGAACGCTTAATAAAATTGAATTAAGCAAAAAATTTGTCATTGCGAGGAGGAATGACGAAGCAATCGCACGCTGCAAAGTTCGCAATTGCCGCGCTACGCTCGCAATGACAAAAAATCACCTCAGCTTCTCATTGTTTTTATGCCTGTCGGCATCGCGGATGCTTTTCTTTTCCAGGTTTTTTTCCAGGGCTTCGGTTAGGTTTATGCCGGTTTGATTGGCCAGGCATATCAGCACAAACAGTACGTCGGCCATTTCATCGGCTAGGTTAACTTCGCGGTCAGATCTTTTAAATGATTGCTCGCCATATTGCCGCGCCATAATGCGGGCCACTTCGCCCACTTCTTCCATCAACATCGCTGTATTGGTAAGCTCATTAAAATAGCGGATACCGGTGGTATTTATCCATTTATCAACCAGTTGTTGTGCTTCTTCTATAGTCATGCTGCTAAAATTAAAAATTTATGTTTAGCTATCGCGATAAACAAAAACGGTAAAATCCTCCGGGTCGTAATCGCTCTTCAGTACAACCCGGTCGCTCAGGCTCCGGCAAAAGGCTATGATGTCTGCCGGCTCATATTTAGCCAGCAAACCTTCATTGGCCACAAACTTAAGCAGGTTAAAGCCAAGCCCGCATCGCGACAGCTTAAACAAATGGCTAATGGCATTATAAATATAACCCGGTTCGGCGTTGGCATAATTCAATGAACCGCTGGCAAATACATAATCGGCCACGGGCAAAACTGTCGACATAAAACTTACCGGCCAGAACGTGGCTTTGGGCGATGTTACCCTTTCGCGTGCCTCGTCAATCATCTCAGGTATAAAATCCACGCCGGTATAACTCTTAACAGCCGGATACCTATTCATCAAAAAACTGAACATATCCCCGGTACCGCAGCCGGCCTCTAAAACCGAGCAGCCGTTTAAATTGGCAATGTCCATCAGCGCATCAAACCTTACCAGTTGGCTTCGCTTATCGCGCCAGCCTAAAGCCAGGTTACTATCGGCACCAAAGCGAGCCAGCATTTCGCGATGGTATTTAAATATTGCCGATGATTCCATATCCAAATTTAGCGCGATTGTAAACTTATCTGCATAAAAATCTGTTTATTTAACCATGTATTTCGTTATTGTCATCCCCATCCTGGCGCTGCTGGCCTGGATCATCTTTCGCAAAAAGAACAAACCTGATCTGGCACCGGCCAAATTAAAGCTGCTCAACCCCGCACTGGTTAAACTGTTGGGCAGCCACATAAACTATTACCACCGCTTACCAGCGGTAGATAAGAAACGCTTTGAATCGCAGATAGCCGGTTTTCTTGATTATGTACGGATTGAAGGTATCGACACCGAAATTTCTGACCTTGATAAGGTCATGATCGCTTCGGCAGCCATTATACCAATATTTGGTTTGGGCGAATGGGAATATGGCAACCTTACCAATGTTATACTGTACCCTGACATTTTTGACCATGAGTA
>Ga0153956_1001692_pt1 | contig 18498 bp, 14 predicted proteins | sample TSFL040MetaG_FD_104704 | JGI IMG/M metagenome (GOLD analysis project Ga0153956, IMG submission 104704) | Attine ant fungus gardens microbial communities from Florida, USA - TSFL040 MetaG | ecosystem: Host-associated > Fungi > Mycelium > Unclassified | place: USA: Florida, Wekiwa Springs...
ACAGAATCATCTGCTCGATGGTCGAGGTCAGGCCGCACATGAAGCTCGCGCCGGTGAATCCGGCTGCCGAGATCGCGAACAGAAGCCGGGTGCCGAGCGCGCGCGACAGGAATCCCGACAGCGGAATCGCGATCACTTCCGCAATCAGATAAGCCGTCTGCACCCACGAGACTTCGCTCGAGCTTGCGGACAGACCGGCCTGAATTTCGGATAACGACGCCGAGACGATCTGAATGTCCAGAATGGACATGAACATCCCGAACACCATGATCAGAAACGCGATCAGCCGCCTCGTGCTGATCGTCTCCGGCATGGCGGGCGCGGCCGGGATACCATCCATGGTCGATGTGGTGGACGCCATTGGCTGTTCCTATGGCACGAGCCGCGCGCCGATCAGCGCGCCGTGATCGGATCGACGCCGCCGGGTTCGGGTTTGGTGTTGATGGTCGTGATCACCGACATGCCGGGCCGCAGCAGGTTTTCCCGCGCCACGGAGAACGGCACACGGATGCGAACCGGAACGCGCTGCACCACCTTGGTGAAGTTGCCGGTGGCGTTGTCCGGCGGCAGCAACGTGAATATGGAGCCCGACGCCGGTGCGAGACTGTCGACCACACCCTTGATGGTGCGCCCGGAGACGGCGTCCACGGTGATCGAAACCGGCTGGCCCGGCTTCAGCCGGCCAAGCTGCGTTTCCTTGTAGTTGGCGTCGATATAGACGTCGTCGAGCGGCACGACATTGGCGAGACGCTGGCCCGGCTGGACGTAGTCACCGACATTGACCATGCGGTTGGAGAAAATACCGTCGACCGGCGCGCGCACTTCCGTGAACGCCAGATCGCGGATCGCCTTGGCGAGCGCTGCGCGCAATTCCTGCAACTGGCCTTCGGCCTCGGCCTTTTGTGCCTTGATGACATCGACCTGCGCCTGGGCGGCGGCCAGCGTCGCCCGCGCGCCCTGCACCGCGGCAACGGCCTGATCGCGACCGGCCTGCGACACATCGAACGTGGCTTTCGACGCGAAGCCCTTGCTGCTCAGTTCTTCCTGGCGTGCGAAATCCGCCTGCGCGCGCTTTGTCGCGGCTTCGGCGGAAACAAGCTGTGACTGCGCCTGATCGACGGCGCTTTGCTGCGCGGTCGCCTGACGGTCGATGCGCGCGATGGTGGCTTCCTGCGTCGCGACCTTCGCCTGCGCGCTTTCGACCGCGAGCCGGTAATCGCCCTCGTCGATCCTGAAAACAATGTTGCCCGCACCGACGCGCGTGTTGTCGCCCGGAAGAATCTTGGAAATGTGTCCGGCGATCTTCGCGCCCATGGTGGTGTTGTTGGCGCGCACATAAGCGTCGTCGGTCGACACCATGTAACGGCCCACCAGCATGTAATGAACGCCGAAGTAGATCGCACCGAGCGCGGCCAGCGCGCCGACGCCGGTCAGGATTTTGCTGCGCAGCGCGGATTTCGGCTTTGCGGTCTCGCCTGCGGACGTTGCAGAAGGCTGAGCTTCCGTTGTGTGCTCTTCGGCCGGGCGCGCGCGCAATTCCTGCGTCTTCGCGGAATGTGAGACCTCGGATTCGGACGCGTCGGGCTCCGGGTGAACGACCCTTGCAACCTGATCTCGGGCAGGCACGGCCATCACGGCCTCCTTCAAATGACAAAGCAATGCGCCGGCGGCAAAATGCCGGCTACGCCATTCCGGCGTACATCAAAATTACCATTGACCGAACCGTTCGGTCAATGGTAATTTATGGCGTATTGGGATACCGCATTCGGGGTTCGAACATCCTTTCCGGAGGCGAGGTCCACAACGAAACGAAAAAACAGGCTGAACGAATGGTCGCCACCGTTCCAATAACGTTGCCCCATTCCGGGGACGAGGACAGCGCCAAGCGCCAGCAGATCATGGATGGCGCCCGGCGGGTCTTCATGGATCTGGGCTTCGACGGCGCCAGCATGAACGAAATCGCCCGGGCCGCCGGAGTCTCCAAAGGCACCCTGTATGTCTATTTCGCCGACAAGCATTCGCTGTTCGAGGCGACCGTCGAGCAGGAATGCCTTTCCCATGGACGTCTGGCTTTCAACTTCGATCCGGCCCGCGACACGAAAACCACGTTGCTTGACTTCGGCCGCGCCTACATCGAAGTGCTTTGCCGGCCGGATGGCGGTTCGGCCGTCAGAACCGTAATGGCGATCGCCGAGCGGATGCCCGACGTCGGACGCCGCTTCTACGAGAACGTCATTGCACTGACGATGCATCGCCTCGCCACCTATCTCGGAGAGAAGGTGAAAAGGGGCGAACTTGCAATTGACGACTGCGAACTGGCTGCCGCGCAATTCACGATGATGTGCCAGGCCACGCTATTCCAGCCCTACGTGTTTCAGGTAAGGCCGGCCCCCTCGCCCGCGCAGATCACCGCTGTGGTTGAAAGCGCAACGCGAATGTTTCTGACGCACTATCAGGCCAGAAGTTGACGGCGCTTTTTCGTCTTCGCAATTGAGCCACCCTGGCCTCCGGGTGCATGCATGCCGGTTCCATCGTCATGAAACCGGACGCATTCGCCGTTAGCGCGATCGTATCCCCCTGTCGAAATCACAGGCTTGATCGTTTCACGAAAACCGTGGACACTTTTCGCGGAATTCGGCTGGGAATGCTTTTGATGATCAATATTGATCCCGGGCACCTGTCCCGCGTCATGACCGACATTTATGAAGCCGCTTACAATCCGGGCACATGGAATGTCGCCGTGGAGCGCCTGTGCGATCTATTCCACGGTTCCAAGGCATGTCTTGCCCGGATCGGCCCCGATCTTCAGCCGGACGACGCCATCACAACCAGCTTCGATCCGAAATATCATCAGCTTTACATCGATGAGCTTTCCGACATTTCCAATCCGCTGATCGATGCGGTGTTCGTCGCGCCGGTGGGAACCGTTTATCACGACCACGCTCTGGTCGGCGAACGGTTGAAGCGAAGCATCTTCTGGAACGAGTGGATGGCGCCGCAGAACATGTATGGCGGTATCGCCAGCAAGCTGATGGCTTCGGGACCTTCGTTCTGGATTTTCGACATACAGCGCGGACGACACCAGAACCAGTTCGACAGCAAGGACGCCGCGTTGCTGCAATATCTGGCGCCGCATATAACACGCGCAGCGCAGATCAGCCGTCAGTTCAAGCTGACACGACCAATGGCAGCGGCATTCTCCCATCTGCCGTTCGGCGTCGTTCTGGTTGACGGTTACATGCAAATCCTCGAACTGAATGCCGCCGCCGATGCCCTGCTATCGCGTCCGGGCAGCGCACTGGTCCGTAAGTCCGACACGCTGGTGGTGGCTGACGCCGCAAACGCATCGCTGTTGCGCAAACTTGTCGAACAGGCGTGTAATTTGAAGGATGGCGCCGTGCCCGGCATCGGCGGCGATCTCCTGATCCGCAACGCCGGCACGGGCGCCGCCATCTCCCTGTCGGTGGGGCCGCTTCCCCAAACACAGATCGCAGGCGGTCCGTTCCTTCAGCCCTGCGCGGCCATTTTCATGCGCGAGGTCAATCTCGACGTGCAGGCCGGATTCATACAGCAAACCCGCAACCTGTTCGGCCTCACCGCGCGCGAAGCCAGCCTCGCGGCCTCTCTTGCATCCGGACGCTCGGTGAGAGAGGCCGCCGAAGACGCCGGCATCGCCTACAGCACCATGCGTTCGAATCTGGAGAGCGTGTTCCGCAAGACGGAGACGCGGCAACAGAGCCAGCTTGTGGCCCTGCTGAGAAGCCTGCAGCCGCCGCTCGGAAACTGACTGCATTGAAATGCCGGACCACGCTTCCCGGCAAATGCCGGATTTTATTCGCGCCGGCTTGATGCAATGTGGGAAACCGAAAATAACCCGACGCCGAGACAGCTTTCACGGACAGCCAAATCTGCTGTTTTTCTCCAGAAAACTTAAAGCCCGGCTCGCGCCGGGCTTTTTTGTCACGGAGGTTATGACCCACGCATTATCTGACGCGCGACTCGTCCTCGATCGTGTCCTGATCTTCCTTCGACAGCGGTCCCTTGGCGAAGATGCGCTTCACCCGCTGGCCGATCGATCCGGTGATGCCGCCATCGCGTCCGGCATATCCGCGCGGCGCGGCGCGTGCGGCGATCTCCTCGCCGGACACGGCCGCGGGCTGGCAGATGATGCGCCCCGAAGCCCGGCGCATCAGATCGACGTGAATGTGATCGTAGTGATAGACGTTCGAACCCGGCGCCAGCACGGTGTTGAACTGCTGGCACGCCGCGCCCTGCACGTCGCGCAGGAAACCCTGCTCCTCAGGCATTCCCTTCCATCCGGTTTTCACCGAAATCCGGCGTCCGTCGGCCAGCACGAAAGCTGCGATGTCGAGCGCATTGCCGAAGGCATGTTCGGAAATATGCGCGCGCGAATTGCCGTTCATGCCGCGGCACGAGTAAGCCGAAATCTGCTTGATCTCCACCACGGGCGATCCGAACCAGCGCTGCGCGGCGGGTTGCACAGAATCCGCCAGCCAGCGGTCCAGCACCGACACGATCGGACACGCCAGCGTCGCCGCGGGTTTCAGCGCAACCGGACCGACGCCACTGACCGGAGATCCCTGCGCCGGACCGAGCCGCGGCGGCGTATACGGCTGACCCGCCGGATAGGATTGCGCCGCATAGGGAGCGCGGGTCTGCGGCGGGCGGCTCATCGGCGGTGACGCCGCATCGGAACCCGCTTCAACGTCTTCTTCGTCAGGCGGCGCAACACCGGGTGCATTCAACGGCATCGGCGCGGCGGATGGTGCAGGATATGGCGCGACCCGCGATGCCTGATAGGGCTGCGGCGGTGGATAAGACGGTGCGCCCGTCTGCATGTAGGGTTGCTGCGAGGGATAGGATGGCGGTCGCGACACCGGCCAGCGCGGCTGATTGCCGATGCCCGCCGGAGGGCGCAGATCGTCAGCATAGCCGAGGCTGCTGTTGCTCTCCCCGAGCGCGGCCACCTTGAGCGGAAATTCGGCACCGCAGGCGCCGGGCCCGGAAATCGGATCGATACGGACGAGATCGGCGCTCTCACGGACTGCACCGGATTTCAGGCATGCCTTCTCCGCCTCGGCCCGCCAGGGTTCGCGTTCCGCAGTCATGAAACCGCGGCCGCAACCCGCCAGAGCGACGAGGACACAGGAGCCGACTACAAACAAACTTACTCCGCGCGTCATTTACGCAAAGTCGCCGAAGATCATTAAAGACTCTTCAACGCATTGTTATTCAAGGTTTTTTAACCATACCGAGATGGCCGAGGAACGAAGCGGCAGCGGTCCTGACTTTTCCCGCGCGGAACGACTTGGTAGCCTTGGCCGTTACTTGACCAGCGTTGAGCCAAGGGGGCTTCCCATGACCATCGTCGGGCCTCTAAGTATCGCTGCCGCGTATGCTTCGCTCTTTTTCGTCGCTGCCGTCGTATTAGGAATGTTCTAGCGGCCATCGTCCAGCCTGGAACGACCGGCTTTGATTGCGCATCGTTTTTGCGCGATAATGTGTCATGATTTTCCGGCAGCTTTTCGACACCACATCCAGCACCTACACGTATCTCCTGGCCAGCCGCAGAGGCGGCGAGGCGCTGATTATCGATCCCGTGGTTGAAAAGCTGGATCACTATCTGCGCCTGCTGCGCGAACTCGACCTGCGCCTCATCAAGGCGATCGACACCCACATTCACGCCGATCATGTCAGTGCGCTCGGCGCGCTGCGCGATCATACGCATTGCATCACCGTGATGGGCGAGCAGAGTGGCGTCGATGTCGTCTCGATGCGCGTGTCGGACGGCGACCGCATCGATGTCGACGGCATCGATCTCGACGTGATCTACACGCCCGGCCATACCGACGATTCCTACAGCTTCGTAATGCCGGACCGGGTCTTCACCGGCGACACGCTGCTGATCCGCGGCACCGGCCGCACCGATTTTCAGAACGGCGACGCCCGCGCCCAATATGACTCGATCTTCAACCGGCTGCTGAAGCTGCCGGAACACACATTGGTCTATCCCGCCCACGACTATAAGGGCGACACCGTTTCCACCATCGGCGAGGAGAAACGCTGCAATCCGCGCCTTCAGGTGTCATCCATCGACCAGTATGTCGAGCTGATGGCCAACCTGCACTTGCCCAATCCGAAGATGATGGATGTGGCAGTACCGGCCAACCTGCACATGGGTCTCGCTCAGGATAACGTCGCGCAGCGAGGCTGGGCGCTTTCGCCCTCGCAGGCCATGACGATGCTCGGCCAGCCCGGCATTCTGCTGATCGATCTGCGGGAGCAAGGCGAGCGGAGGAAACACGGCGTCATCCCGGGATCGGTTCACGCGCCCTATCCCGACCTCGCAAACAATGTGCAGCCTGGCGGCATCCTGCATCAACTCGGGACCATGTCCGGCAACAACCTGCTGTTCTATTGCGCATTCGGCGAACGCTCTGCGATGGCTGTGCAGGCAGCGCAGGAGTCCGGCCTCTCCGCGGCCCGCCATATCGAGGGCGGGCTGGACGGCTGGCGCAAGGCCGGCGGGCCGATCACCGCCTCATAACAGGCGCGCGACCACGCCGATTCCATCAACAATGCAACGAATATATCGCTACCCCCTGGTCGCGGCATTGCATCCGCGCGGCGACCCTGCCAACAATCGCGGTTCGCAGTGTCCATTTTCCGATCAGGTATTTCTCTCGTGAAAATTCGTGACGGCCTGTTTCTCGCATCGATGCTGTGCGGCATCGTTCTCGTGCATGCGGCGCACGCGCAATCCAATCCGCCGGTTGCGCAGACCGCGCCCGCGGAACCACAACCGTCGGCTCCCGCACCTGCCGACAATCCGCCGACGCAGCCCGCAGCCGCGCCATCGCAGGCCACCACCGATCCGGCACAGACACCCGATACCGAAGAACCCGCCGGCAACGTCGCGACCCTGAAGGGCACCGCGACTGTCACGCGCAACGGCATGACCGGACCGCTGAAAATTCAGGATGAAATCTATAAGGGCGACATCCTGCAGACCGGCAAGAATTCGACGCTCGGCGTGACATTCAGCGACGACACCACGCTCAACCTCTCAGCGACATCTCGTGTGGTCGTCGATAATTTCGTCTATCAGAACGGCGGCAAGGACAACGCCGCGCTGATCAATGTGACGCGCGGCACCATGGCCTTCGTCGCCGCCGCCGTCGCCAAGACCGGCGATATGAAAATCGAGACACCGACGGCGACGCTCGGCATTCGCGGCACGACAGGCGTGGTCGAGGTTCCGGAAAACACCGACGCCGCCGGGACAAGCGCCAACAATGTCGGGGTGAAGCTTTATCCGGATGCCGACGGCAAGGTTGGACGGATCGAGGTCAAAGCCCGCGATGGCGCGCCGCTCGGCATGCTGACGCAGGGCGCGAGCGGCTTTACCGTGCGCGGCACGATGGTCAGCGGATTCGGCATGCGTATGACCGCGACGCCCATGGTGATGTCGGCCCAGGTGATCGCGCGCGACCGCGCCTTCACGCAACGCGTCTTCGCCATGCAGGGCATCGGGCGCAACATCGTCATGCAGCAACGCAATTTCCGCATGCAGAATCCGAACCGTCCGCCGGCCTTCGGTCGACCTGGCTTCAATCAGCGCGATGGCTTCAACCAGCGCGGCGGATTCAATCAGCCGGGGCTGCGCGGACAGCCGGGCCTGAACAACCACGCGGGGCAACCAAACGCACCCGGCAAGTTCAATCGTCCGGGAATCAATCACCCCGGGTCGCGACAACCGGGCCTGCAACATCAGCCGGGGCAACGCGGCAGCCTGCAGCCAAACACGGGCATGCCGGGACGCGCAGGTCTTCCGCATCAGAACGGATTGCCGAGAACGCCGGGGACACCGGGTCAATTCGGACAAAGAGCCGGAACGCCGAACCAACTCGGAGGACGACAACAACTCGCGCCGGGACAAAACACCCTGCCGCGGCAGACCGGAATGCCCGGCGGATTCCAGCGGCCATCGGGCATGCCCAGCATTCCCGGCGTATCGGGCGCCGCGGGCGGCATTTTGAATCGCCTCGGCGTTCCCAACAGTGCCCGCATCCCGCAGGCGCCCGGGCAGCAGATGCCAACGGCATCGCCGCGGGCGGGACAGCGCGGACTGCCGGGCGTGCAAAAGAGATTGCCGCAGGGACCAAAGCCAGAAGATCCGCGCAACCTGAGGTAATTCAATCCGGATCGTACCGCACGCGGGTTGGCACGCATGCGGTGTCGGCGGTAGCATCGCCGTCATGATGCGACCGGATTCGACATGCGTATAAAAGTGATCCTGCTGGGCCTCGTGGCGCTGGTCGTGTCGTTCGCGGTCAGCCTCTCTGCGATGAATACGTTCTGGCCGGTCACGGTGGAAAAGCCGGTGCTCGCGAAACTGCCGCCGTTACCGCCGGTCGCGCGCAATTCGGAAATCCTGACTCCGATTGCGGTGTCGATCACAGCATTGCGCGACGCGCTGGACCGCGCGGCGCCGCGCAATCTCGGCGGCAAGGCGGAAAATCCCGTCAGCCAGATCCTGCAGAACGCCGATATCAACTGGACCGTTTCGCGCGGACCGATCGCCGCATCCGGCGCGCAGAACGCACTCGCGCTGTCGACGCCGCTCGACGGCAAGCTCACGGTGCTGGGATCACTCTCCGCCGCGAGCGGAACCGCGCTCGGCAACGCACTGGGCAACGTGCTCGGCAACAACGCGGTCAAGCAGCTCGGCAGCGTGTCGATCAAGTCGCTGAATGCCAATGCGACGATTCACGGCAATGTCGGAGTGACCTCCCGGCCTGAAGTTCTGCGGGAATGGCGGATCGATCCGAAGCTGACCGCGCAGGTCAGCATCGGCGACAGCAGCCTCACCGTCGCGGGCGCCAAGGTTGCCGTCCCCGCACAGGTCAAGCCCGTGATCGACAAGACGGTGAACGAACAACTGGCGCTGTTGCAGCAGCGTCTGCGCAATGACCGCACGCTCGAACAAAATGCGCGGCGGGAATGGGCGAAGCTGTGTCGCTCGATGCCGCTGCCGCCGGCCGCACCCGGCATGCCGGTGCTGTGGCTCGAAATGCGCCCCGTGCGCGCGGTGGCGGCACAACCGCGCATCGACGCCAGCAACGTCAACCTGATGCTCGGCCTGCAGGCGGAGACCCGCGTGCTGCCATCGGAAACCAAGCCCGACTGTCCCTTCCCCGCCACGCTCGACATCGTCGCGCCGACCGACCGGGGGCGTGTCACCATCGGCGTGCCGATCGATCTGCCCTTCACCGAAGTGAACAAGATCGTCGAAGTGCAATTGAAAGGCCGCACCTTCCCGGAAGACGGCAGCGGCTCCGTCGACGTCACCGTGAAAAGCGCAAGCGTTTCCGCAGCCGGACAGCGGCTGCTGATTTCGCTGCTCGTCAACGCCAAGGAAAAGAAAAGCTGGTTCGGCTTCGGCGGCGAAGCGACGATTCATATCTGGGGCCGGCCCGTACTGGATCAGGCGACGCAGGTTCTGCGGCTGACCGATCTCGAACTCGCCGTTGAATCCGATTCCGCATTCGGCCTGCTCGGCGCCGCCGCGCGTCCCGCTATTCCATACGTGCAGCGCGCACTCGAACAACGCGCGACCATCGACCTCAAGACATTCGCCGCCAATGCACAGCAGAAACTCTCAGCGGTCGTCGCGGATTTCCGGAAGAGCGAAAGCGGCATCCGCGTCGATGCGGCGGTGACGGGCATCCGCCTCGGCAGCATCGCCTTCGACTCCAACACGCTGCGTGTGATTGCGGAAGCGGAAGGCACGATGAGCGTGGCCGTGACCGCAATTCCAAATCTGTAGACGCCACGAATCCTGCCGCGTAAAGCGCACGCCGCTGTTCGGCCTATGTTCCATCCGTTCATCATGATCGCCGGTGATGGAACCCGCGATGACATGATCTGCCCACATTTCAGCGTCATGGAACTTTCATGCGCCCGTTGCCGTTGAGCCGGGCCGTTCGTCGCGCCGGCCTGTTGCGTCCGCGTTGAATTCACTTCCCAACGATCGCCGAGGATAGACATCATGAAGCGCATTTTGCTCGCCGCAGCAGCGGCGATGATGCTGATTCATCCTGCCAGCGCACAGCGCGCGGACTACGAACAAATGGTCGCCACCCACGCAGCCGCCAACGGCGTGCCCGTCGAGCTGGTTCATCGCGTCATCATGCGCGAGAGCCGCTACAACCCGCGCGCCGTGAGCCGCGGCAATTACGGCATGATGCAGATCAAGCTCGCGACCGCGCGCGGCCTCGGCTACACCGGCACCGCGCAGGGCCTGCTCGATCCGGACACCAACCTCACCTACGCCGTGAAGTATCTCGCGGGCGCTTATCGTGCCGCGGGCGGCAATCATAACCGCGCGGTTGCTTACTATGCGGGCGGTTACTACTACGCCGCGAAGCGCCAGGGCTTGCTGCCGGTTCAGCAGGCGGCGGCCGAGCGGGACATCACGCTGTTCGACGCCAATGCGCAGGAAATTCCGCGGCGGCATCGGCGACACCGCCACTGACGATCTATTGAAACAGCCTGTCTCAGTTTGAGGTCGGCTTTATTTCAGGATCGGCAGAATGGACAGCATCCGCATCGCGGACGTGAACGACGACACGATCGTCGATGAAAATCTTCTGCCAACCGTCAAGATGATCCAGCATCCGCGCCGCCGGGGCATTCCGGCTCAGCAAGGTCGCATCGATCCCGTGACGAGCCAGCAGATCGAGGAACACGCCGGGCTTCAGCAATTGCCGCGCGGCGTTGTATTCCAGCGCGAACTTTTCGCCATACAATTCAGCGCGGCCATCAATGTACGGCGCAAGCCCCTTCGAGATCATGTAGCCGCCGAAATTGTAGTCATTGAAAATGCGCTTTGCGCGATTGGCTTTTAGGGCTGCAACTGCCGCTTCCGGCGCGATCCACCTGCCTGGATGATATCGGCCCGCGACGCATGCGAAAATCGTCATTCCCGCGAACACCATGGCCGCGCCTGACAGCACGACATTCCTGCGCCGTGGAAAAGTCCATGTCAGTTTATCGGCGTGCGCTCCGAACTGATCCGCGAGCGGTGTCGCAACGACCAGCGGAGCCAGAAGAGCAAACACATCCGCATTTCGAAAATGCGCCATTGCCATATAGAGCAACCCGACAAACAGCACGTTGCGCGTGAGTGGCAGTTTCACGCCCCCGAAAAGCACACAAGCGAAGATCAGGAAGATACCGATTTGAATCGGCCCCACGATTCCGAAATCAAGGGGCGCCCATTCGCGGATCAATTTCAGCGCCGTGCCGAGATCGAGAATCGCATGTGCCGCGCGGAACGCATTCCATCCATAGGGCGTGACACAGCACGCCGCCGTCGCAACAATCCCGAACAGAAACCAGCGCCGCAGCAATCGCCACCGCTCCGATGAATCCGCGCCGAGCGCCGCATCAGCCGCAATCGGGGCGATCAGCAGCAGGCCAAAAATGAAACCGCCGTGCAGGTTGACCCACAGCGCCATGAGCGCGGCGACCACAAGGGAAGGCGCCTGACGCCGCTCGGCCGCTGAAAGCAGTGCGCAGACCCAGGCCACCATCACCGGCAACGCCAGCACATGCGGTCGTGCATAGAGATGCGACCTGGCGATCAGGAGCGACAGCGCCAGCATCGGCAACACCCACAAGACGCCGAGACGGAGGACCAGAAAGCGGGCGACAATCATATAGGCCAGCGCGGTCGCCAGCGACGCGACGATCACCGGACCTGCCCAACCGAACCACGCGTAAGTCTGGCCGTAGAATACCAGCGCCAGCCACTGCGAGGACATCCAGGGCTTGCCCTGCATGGTGAAGGAATAGATATCCGTCCACGGCACCGCGCGATGATCGACGATCCATTGGCCAACAGCGATCTGCCAGTAAATGTCCGGATCGAGCAGAAGCCGATTCCCTTCGGCAAGCACCACGGCATAGACGACAATGCCCGCGCACAGCGGAAACATATTGCGCGTTTTCGACGCGCCCTCGCCCGCAGCGTCAGTCATGGCCGCGCGTCATCCGTGCTCTTGATCCTCCCACCGCCTTGCGCTGCCGATGTACGGACATGAACGACCGATAAATCGTCCGCATAAATCCGCTTCCAGCCATCAAGACGATCCATCAGACCGGCAGCCGGCGTCGAAGGCGTCAGCAACGTAGCATCGATCTTGTAGTCCTTCAGAAGATCCAAAAATGAGTCCACGTTCTTGAGTGCGAGCGCATCGAAGACCTCGACCAGAAACTCGCTGCCATAGAGTTCGCCCCGGCCGTCGAAAAATACCGGGATGTCCTGCGTGATGAGATAACCGCCGAACCCCGCATTGTGGAGAATTCGTTCCGCCTTGCGCTCCTTCAACAGTTCGACCGCCCTCACCGGCGTGAATACCCGCATCGGCGTGAAGGTGTAATACGCGGCGAAGATCCAGGTTGCGATGCCGGCCCCGACAAGAACGGCCGCGATTCCTGCCTTGCTATCGGATACTGGCCTGCCGCTGGCGCGACCGAACCGCACGGACAGCGGCTTGGCCAGCACCAGCGGCGCCAGCAGCGCAAAGATTTCGATGCTGCGTACATGGGACAGCGCCATATACAGCAATCCCAGCACCAGCAGGATGCGCGGCGGCGACAGCACGATGCCGCGCCAGAGTGTGAGGCCCAACGCCGCAAGCAGGCAGATGACGAATGGTCCGAGGCTGCTGAAATCCACCGGCCGCCATTCGGCAATCTGCGCCATGGCGTCGCCGAGATCGAGAATCCTGCGCGAAGCCAGCAGCGATTCCCAGCCGTAGGGCGTGACGCAGCTTGCCGCCAGCGCGCAAAGGCCGAACACGATCCAGCGCCTGGCAAACGACACACGCTGCGAGGCATCCGCATTCCACAGCGCATCGAGCGCAAAGGGCGCGACCAGCGCGACGCCCAGGACAAACCCGCCATGAAGATTGGCCCACAGCGTGATCAGCGGCAGCAGCCAGAATGACGGCGCGCGCCGCTCGTCGGCGGCGTTCACCAGACCGAGAACCCAGGCGACCATCACCGGCAGCGCGAGAAGATGAGGGCGTGCGATGAAGTGGTGCGCGGACACGATTGTCGCGACGATTGCAATAATCACGGCATGGATCGGAGCAAACCGCCGCGTCAGGCTGCGCGCCAGCAACGCGAAGGCGGCCGCGGTTCCAAGCCCGGCAAGGATAACCGGTCCGGCCCATCCGGCGATCCGATAAGCGATGGCGTAAAGAACCTGCGCCAGCCACGACGATGAAATCCATGGCTCGCCCTTCCGGGTGAAGGAATAGATGTCGACGGCAGGCATCGCATGGTGATCGATGATCCATTGCCCGATCACCGTCTGCCAATAGGTGTCCGCATCCTGCAGCGACCGATTGCCGGCGATCACAAACAGCAGGAACAGGCCAGCGCCGAACCATAGCCATGCCGGCACGCGGCCCAGCGCGCTGTCACGCGCGCCCGGCTGATGCCCGATACCGTCATAACCGGCGATGCTCATGGTGCAGTCCTGCAGAGGAAGAGACCTCGCGACCTAACCATCGGCGGCATAATTCCGGGTAAACTCAGCCATCGGGCAAGCTTGGTAAAAATGGCGGAATCAGCCGAAATCGCCGCGCTTCGGTTTCCAACAGGGTCAACGAAGCCTTACCGGCTAATCCGGCACAACGATTCCGTTGCAGCGCGAGATGCGAAAACGCGCCACCACGATGCGAAAAAGCCGTGCCGGAGCGCTGCACCGGCATTGAACCCCTGGGACATCGGGTTTATTGTAAGGACATGTTCCGAGGGGTGCTCCGGCAGGGAGCTGAGATACCGCGTCGCGCGGTGACCCTTTGAACCTGATCCGGGTCATGCCGGCGAAGGGACAGGGATGCTACAGAAAGCCAAGTCTCCGCGAGGAGAGTCTCCAGTCAATATTGTAGGTGCAGGCATTGCCGGCGCATGGCAGGCGCTGCTGTTCGCGCGCGCGGGCTACGCCGTGACATTGCACGAGCGCAGTGACGCGGCGATGACTGAGGCCACGAGCCACTGGGCCGGCGGCATGCTGGCGCCATGGTGCGAGCGGGAAGGCTCCGAGCCGGTGATCACGCGCCTCGGCATCCGCTCGCTGGACCTGTGGCGCGAGCAACTCCCCGATACGTCCTTCAACGGTTCGCTGGTCGTCGCGCATCCGCGCGACCGCGCCGATTTCGAGCGCTTCGCCAAGCTGACCACCGACCACGAGCGGCTCGATGCCGCCGGCATCGCCGAACTCGAGCCATCGCTGGATGGCCGATTCCGAGACGCGCTGTTTTTCGCGGGCGAAGGTCACGTCGAACCACGAAGCGTGTTGCCGACGCTTCACAAAAAGCTGACTGAGGCCGGCGCGACGATTCAATTCGAAAGCGATATCCAGCCGGACAGCATATCCGACGGCATTGTGATCGATTGCCGCGGCCTTGGCGCACGCGACAAACATCGCGATCTGCGCGGCGTCAAAGGCGAGATGATCATCATCGAGACGGCCGAGGTGCAGCTCTCACGCCCGGTGCGGTTCCTTCATCCGCGCTGGACGCTCTACATCATTCCGCGTCCGAACAACCGCTTCATGCTCGGCGCCACCTCGATCGAAAGCGAAGACACCGGCGTCAGCGTCCGCTCGGCGCTTGAACTGCTGAGCGCTGCCTATGCCGTACATCCGGCGTTCGGCGAAGCGCGCATCATAGAATTCGGCGCGGGTCTGCGCCCTGCTTTTCCGGATAACCTGCCGCGCATTGCGATCAACGACAGGCAGATCTCCGTCAACGGGCTCTATCGGCACGGCTTCCTGCTGGCCCCTGCCCTTGCGGAACTGACGCTGGCCTATGTCGAGCGCGGCGCGATCGATAACGAGGTGATGCAATGTTCCTGACCGTCAACGGCGAGCGGATCGAAACCAAAGCCACGCATGTCGATGCGCTGCTGAACGAACTCGCTTACGAGGGCACGCATCTGGCGGTCGCGGTAAACTACGACGTTGTGCCCCGGGCACGCTGGGCTAACACGCCGCTCAACGACAATGACTCGGTGGAAATCCTCACGCCCCGGCAGGGAGGATGATGATGGCTTACGTCCCGTCGTCCCGGCGAAGGCCGGGATCTCCCTGTCACCTCTCCCAGTTTACGGGGAGAGGTCGGAGACTGAGCGCAGCGAAGGCTCCGGGTGAGGGGCGAAATCACGCGCAGTCTTTCGCCCCTCACCCCACCCCTCTCCCCGCAAGCGGGGAGAGGGAGCAGATGGTGCTCCCATGCTGAAATTCTACGGCCGCGAATTCTCCTCACGCCTCCTGATCGGCAGCGCGCTCTATCCGTCGCCGAAGATCATGCAGGACGCGATCCGCGCCGCCGGCAGCGAGATCGTCACCGTTTCGGTGCGCCGCGAGACCGCGGGCGGCAAGACCGGTGATCAGTTCTGGTCGCTGATCCGCGAACTCGATGTCACCGTTCTGCCCAATACGGCAGGCTGCAAATCAGTGCGCGAGGCCGTCACAACCGCAAAACTTGCGCGCGAACTGTTCAACACGCCGTGGATCAAACTGGAAGTCATCGCCGACGACGAGACGCTGCAGCCCGATGTGGTCGGCCTCGTGGAAGCTGCGAATATTCTCATCAAGGACGGTTTCGAGGTATTCCCTTATTGCACCGAGGATCTTTCCGTCGCGCAGCGCCTGGCCGATGCCGGTTGCAAGGTCGTGATGCCATGGGCCTCCCCCATCGGCAGCGCGCGCGGAATCACCAGCCCCGATGCGCTGAAGCTGCTGCGCGCCCGCCTGCCCGACATCACGCTGGTGGTTGACGCCGGTATCGGCGCGCCGTCGCATGCCGCCGAAGCGCTCGAACTCGGCTTCGACGCCGTCTTGCTGAACACCGCCGTCGCGAAAGCTGAATATCCAGTCAAGATGGCAAAAGCGTTCCGGCTTGCCATCGAGGCCGGACGCACCGGCTATGAAGCGGGCCTCATGGGCGCGCGCGATTTCGCCTCTCCTTCAACCCCTGTCGTTGGGACACCGTTCTGGCATGCCGTATCCTGATCGTTTCTATCCCGTGGTCGATACCGTCGCGTGGGTCGAGCGCCTGACGAAGCTCGGCGCCGGTACCATTCAGCTGCGTGCGAAGAATCTCGATGATGCCGCTGCGCTCGGCATCGTCCGCGAGGCACTGGCAGTGACCAAAGGCACGCAGGCCAAGCTGATCGTGAATGATTATTGGCGCGCGGCCATCGATGCGGGCGCGCAGCACCTGCATCTCGGACAGGAAGACCTCGATACGGCGGACGTGCCCGCGATCCGCCGCGCCGGGCTGACCCTCGGCATTTCGACCCATGACGAGAACGAACTCGACAATGCGCTGGCCTACAAGCCGGATTACATCGCGCTCGGCCCGATTTATGAAACCACGCTGAAGAAAATGCGGTTCGCGCCCCAGGGCATCGAGCGCATTACCGCCTGGAAACTCCTGATCGGCGAAATCCCGCTGGTCGCCATCGGCGGCATCAAGCTCGAACAGGCCGAAGCAATTTTCGCCGCGGGCGCCAATTCCATCGCCGTCGTCAGCGACGTTACTCAGAACGCCGATCCGGATGCGCGCGTGCGCGCCTGGCTCACCGATTATCCCAACGATCTCACAAAAGCTGCCTGAGACTCAAAGCGACCCACAAGGAGGACGCCATGAATATTCGTTCAAATCCGGACACCACGCTCCCGGCCGTCACCACCGGCGGCCTGCCCTCGTCGCGCAAGATTTATTCGGTGCCCGACACTGCGCCGGACCTGCGCGTGCCGCTGCGCGAAATCATCCTCTCGCCCGAAGCGAAAGAACCGAACCTGCCGGTCTATGATACTTCAGGTCCGTACACCGATCCGAACGTCATCATCGACGTCAACACCGGCCTGCCACGCAGCCGTATCGCATGGGTGAAGGAGCGCGGTGGCATCGAAGAATATGAAGGCCGTCAGATCAAGCCGGAAGACAACGGCAATGTCAGCGCATCGCATGCAGCCGCGGCCTTCAAGGCGCATCACAATCCGATCCGCGGCCTTGACGGGCACAAGATCACACAGCTCGAATTCGCGCGCGCCGGCATCATCACCAAGGAGATGATCTATGTCGCCGAGCGCGAGAACCTCGGGCGCAAGCAGCAACTCGAGCGCGCCGAGGCCGCGCTGAAAGACGGCGAGTCGTTCGGCGCATCGGTGCCCGCGTTCATCACGCCGGAATTCGTCCGCGACGAGATCGCACGCGGTCGTGCGATCATTCCCTGCAACATCAATCATGCCGAACTTGAGCCGATGATCATCGGCCGGAACTTCCTGACCAAGATCAACGCCAATATCGGCAACTCCGCCGTAACGTCGTCGGTCGAGGAAGAAGTGGACAAGATGGTATGGGCGATCCGCTGGGGCGCCGACACCGTGATGGACCTCTCCACCGGCCGCAACATCCATACCACCCGTGAATGGATCCTGCGCAACGCGCCGATCCCGATCGGAACCGTGCCGATCTATCAGGCACTGGAGAAGTGCGACGGCGACCCCGTCAAGCTGACCTGGGAGCTGTATCGCGACACGCTGATCGAGCAGTGCGAACAGGGTGTGGACTATTTCACCATCCATGCCGGCGTGCGCCTCGCCTACATCCATCTCACCGCCAACCGCGTTACCGGCATCGTGTCGCGCGGCGGCTCGATCATGGCCAAGTGGTGCCTCGCGCACCACAAGGAGAGCTTCCTTTACACCCACTTCGACGAAATCTGCGATCTCATGCGCAAGTATGACGTCTCGTTCTCCCTTGGCGACGGCCTGCGTCCGGGTTCGATTGCCGACGCCAACGACCGCGCGCAGTTCGCCGAACTCGAAACGCTGGGTGAACTGACCAAGATCGCTTGGGACAAGGGCTGCCAGGTGATGATCGAAGGCCCCGGCCACGTGCCGATGCACAAGATCAAGATCAACATGGACAAGCAGCTCAAGGAGTGCGGCGAAGCGCCGTTCTATACGCTTGGGCCTCTGACCACGGACATCGCACCGGGCTACGATCACATCACCTCCGGAATCGGCGCGGCGATGATCGGCTGGTTCGGCTGCGCCATGCTCTGCTATGTCACGCCGAAGGAACATCTTGGCCTTCCGAACCGTGACGACGTCAAGGTCGGCGTGATCACCTACAAGATCGCGGCGCACGCCTCCGATCTCGCCAAGGGCCATCCGGCAGCACAACTTCGTGACGACGCGCTTTCGCGCGCACGTTTCGATTTCCGCTGGCAGGACCAGTTCAACCTCGGCCTCGATCCGGATACGGCACAGCTCTATCATGACGAGACGTTGCCGAAGGAAGCACACAAGGTCGCGCATTTCTGCTCGATGTGCGGCCCGAAGTTCTGCTCGATGAAGATCACGCAGGACGTGCGCGACTATGC
>Ga0153956_1001693_pt1 | contig 18488 bp, 13 predicted proteins | sample TSFL040MetaG_FD_104704 | JGI IMG/M metagenome (GOLD analysis project Ga0153956, IMG submission 104704) | Attine ant fungus gardens microbial communities from Florida, USA - TSFL040 MetaG | ecosystem: Host-associated > Fungi > Mycelium > Unclassified | place: USA: Florida, Wekiwa Springs...
AACACTCACGGTATTCATCGATAAATGTTTGTTTCTTGTGATGTTCTTCCTGACTTTCAATATATCGGTAAATGTTTGTTATTTGCGATTGACTATAAGAAAACACACCATAGCCTTCCTGCCATTCAAAGCGGCTGGAGGTTAAAGCTTTATCGTTGACGTATTTGGATGATTTTGCCTTGACCGTTTTCATTAATTCAGAAACAGACATAACCGGTTTTAAACCGATAAGGCAATGTACATGATCTTCAACACCGTTTACGATGATTGTTTTGCAATTATTTTCATTGATCAAATTGCCTATCACACCAAATATTTCGGGTTGCCACTCTTTCTTAATTACGGCTGCTCGATACTTAACTGCGAAAATGATATGTAAATAAATTTGGTGATAGGCGTTTGCCATGTGATATGTGTCGAACCTACGGTTCTTTGGGTTTAGTGTTTATAGGTAACGGGTTGAAATCCAACTTAAAAAGAGCCAAGAGGCCTCGATGTATTTTGCAGCAACTTAACATCTTATATGTGTCGAACCTACGGTTCTTTGGTTTAGTGTTTACAGGCAACGGATTGAAATTCGTTGTTACAATATTGTGGAGGCTATGCCTCTTACCGGGTTGCAGTTAATTAAATTAAAAAAGCAGAAGGCTCGATGAATACTTTAGCAACTTGTCATCTATATGTATCCATCTACGGTCTCTGTTTGTTTGCGTTTAATTCAACGTGTTGAAACCCATTGCTGCAATATTTATCGAAACACGCCTCTTGCCTGTTTACACGTTAGTTTAAATAATTGCCGTTTTTAAATTAATTGAAACTTTAAATTAAAAAGAGCCATAGGCTCAACGTATTTTGTAGCAACGGATTTTAATCCGTTGAAAATTGTAGGCGTGATCCATAAAGTGTCGTAGACACGATGCATAACTATGCGGTTGCCGCATCAAACAAAAAAAGGCTGACGAATCAAATCGACAGCCTCATATTTAAATCATCTGCACATCAATCTCACGTCCCAAACTCGGGCGTAGTCACCTCGCTTTCCTCAAATTCATAATCTGTCAGCGGAGGGCAAGAACAGATCAGCGTGCGATCGCCATAAGTATCATTAACACGACCAACCGACGGCCAGAATTTGTAGGCCGCAACATAAGGCAGCGGGAAGCCCGCCTTTTGGCGGCTGTATGGGCGACTCCACTCGTCGCCGGTAATAACAGCAGCGGTATGTGGTGCGTTTTTAAGCGGATTGTTGGATTTGTCGGCTTCGCCTTTTTCAACTTCGGCAATTTCTTTGCGTATAGCGATCATGGCATCGCAAAAGCGATCAAGCTCGTGTTTAGGCTCAGACTCGGTAGGCTCAACCATTACCGTACCTGCAACCGGGAAGGATACTGTAGGTGCGTGGAAGCCATAGTCCATTAAGCGTTTGGCAATATCAACTACCTCAATGCCGGCAGCTTTAAATGACCGGCAGTCCAATATCATTTCGTGAGCACAACGGCCGTGCGAGCCGGTGTATAATACCGGGTAATGATTCTCTAAACGGGCTTTGATATAGTTAGCGTTCAGAATAGCAAAACGGGTAGAGTTGGTCAAACCTTCGGCACCCATCATTGCAATATAAGCGTGTGATATGATCAGTATTGAAGCTGAACCCCATGGCGCAGCCGATACTGCGTGGATAGCCTTTCCATTATCAATATCAACTACAGCATGGCCGGGCAGGTAAGGCACCAGGTGCTTAGCTACGCCAATAGGGCCCATGCCCGGGCCGCCGCCACCGTGGGGGATACAGAATGTTTTATGCAAGTTCAGGTGGCAAACATCGGCACCAATAGTGGCCGGACTAGTTAAGCCTACCTGGGCATTCATGTTAGCCCCATCCATATAAACCTGGCCGCCATTGTCATGAATGATCTGGCAAATATCGATGATCGATTCCTCGAATACACCATGTGTAGATGGATAGGTTACCATCAGGCATGACAGGTCGTCTTTATGCTCTTCGGCTTTAGCTTTCAGGTCAGCTACGTCAATGTTTCCGTTGTCGTCGCATTTTACTACGATGATCTTCATGCCGGCCATAGCTGCAGAGGCTGGGTTTGTACCATGTGCCGACGATGGGATCAATACCACATTACGGTGAGTATCGCCACGATCAATATGGTAAGCACGGATAACCATTAAACCGGCATACTCGCCTTGCGCACCAGCATTGGGCTGTAAGCTCATGGCCGCAAAGCCGGTGATCTCGCTTAACCAGCGGTTCAGTTCATCAAATAGCTGCATGTAGCCGCCGGTCTGGTCGACAGGGGCAAATGGATGCATGCGGCTAAACTCGGCCCAGGTAACCGGTACCATTTCGGTAGTTGCATTCAGTTTCATGGTGCATGAACCTAAGGCAATCATCGAATGGCAAAGCGAAAGGTCTTTTGTTTCCAGCGATTTGATGTAGCGCAGCATTTCATGCTCTGAATGATGTCTGTTGAAAACAGCGTGTGTCAGGAAAGCTGAGCTACGTTGTAAGCCAGTTGGGATCACCGTTTCCAGGTTAGCCTGCAAGCCGTCAAAATCAATATCGTTAACAGATTTCCCTTTTACTTTGGCGAAAAGCTGCACCAGGGTTTTAATGTCCTCTGGTGTGGTTGTTTCATCGACAGCAATAGTAACCACCGGGCCGTTATAGTTCAGGTTAATATCATTATTCAAGGCTTCTGAATGGATTGAATCCACCAGGTCGCCCAGATCTAACTTAATGGTATCAAAATAAGCATCATTTACTTGTTTGTAGCCTAATTGCCCCAGGCTTTGGCTTAGCAGGATAGACAGGCCATGAATGCGCTCGGCAATTAATTTCAAACCTTGCGGACCGTGGTACACCGCATACATGCCAGCCATAATTGCTAACAAAGCCTGCGCAGTACAAATGTTTGAGGTTGCTTTATCTCTGCGGATATGCTGCTCGCGGGTTTGCAGGGCCATACGCAGGGCGTAGTTGTCGGCACTGTCAATAGTTACACCGATGATACGGCCTGGAATTGAGCGTTTATATTCTTCCTTAGTGGCAAAAAAAGCAGCATGCGGGCCGCCAAAGCCCATTGGCACGCCAAAGCGCTGGCTTGAGCCAACCACAATGTCGGCACCCCACTCGCCCGGAGGCGTTAATAATACCAGGCTCATTATATCGGCAACAACAGTAGTTTTAATGCCTTTGTCGTGGCCTCTGGCTACAAAGTCGGTATAGTTATATACCTGGCCGTTGCCGGCAGGGTATTGCACAATGGCGCCAAACATATCGTCGGTTAACTCAACGCTGCGGTGGTCGCCTATTTGCAGGGTTATGCCATAAGGCTCGGCCCTTAGTTTTAAAATATCTATCGTTTGCGGGAAAAGCTCTTCAGATACGAAGAACACTTTGGCCGAGTCTTTTTTACGCAGGGTATATTGCATAAACATGGCCTCGGCAGCAGCGGTACCTTCGTCCAATAGCGATGCATTGGCAATTTCCATACCGGTAAGATCAATAATCATGGTCTGGAAATTCAGCAAAGCCTGTAGGCGGCCTTGGGCAATCTCTGCCTGGTAAGGGGTATACTGCGTATACCATCCAGGGTTTTCAAGGATATTGCGCTGAATAACGCCCGGCAAAATCACATCGTAATAACCCTGGCCAATATAACTGCGGAACACCTTATTTTTGGATGCGGTTTGTTTAAGGTCCTTAAGGTAGGTAAACTCGCTTTTTGCCGCCGGCAGGTTAAGCGGTTTTTTCAATCTGATCTTGGCCGGCACCGTTTGGTCTATCAGCTCATCAAGCGTTTTAACGCCCGTAGCCTTTAACATTTCCGTTGTGTCTGCCTCATTTGGGGCGATGTGCCTGCCCTCAAATTTTTCCTCGTACTTGGTGTTTAATTTCATGTTTACCTGCTTAATAGTATTCCCCGCCAAAGTTACGGAATATAGATTTTTTATTGTATTAAGATGTTTGTATCGGTAAATTTTTCTGTAGAAATTAATATTTTTATGAAAAATATCTTTACAAGGATTTGATAGGCCATTAACACAGAAAAATATCCCCCATGGAAAGTATTGACGAAATTGACAAAAACATATTGCGCGAATTACAGAAAAACGCCAAGATAACCACCAAAGAGCTGGCCTCTAAACTCAACCTCACCATATCGCCTATTTATGAGCGTATTAAACGTTTGGAAAATGCAGGTTATATCAAAGAATACGTAGCTATTCTGGACAAAAATCTGGTCAATAATTCATTTACCAGCTATTGCCAGGTATCCATGCGTTACCATGAGGAATATATTGATAAGTTTGAAGAGGAAATATTAAAGCTGGATGAGGTGCAGGAATGCTATCACATAGCCGGGCAGATTGATTTCTTGCTCAAAATAAACGTAGGAAGTATTGATGAGTATCACGATTTTATCCGCTACAAATTATCCAAGATCAATAACATTGGCTTGCTCAACAGCGCCTTTGTGTTGAAGGAGATTAAGAAAACGTATGCATATAATATTTGATGTTACGTTTTGTAGAGACGCGATGCTTCGCGTCTAATACGCTAATATTTGAACGCGATTCGGAGACGCGAAGCTTCACGTCTCTAAAAGGTGGGTGGTTTTACGCCAATTGCCTCAAATACATCTGCACCGTATTTTCCAAACCATAATATAAAGCATCGCTTACCAAAGCATGGCCAATACTCACCTCATCTAACCCAATAATATTTTCGGCAAAAAATTTCAGATTATTTAAATCCAGATCATGGCCCGAGTTAATGCCAAGGCCTAGTTGATGCGCGGTTTCGGCAGCTTTGATGTACGGGGCTATTGCCACATCTTTATTGTTTAAATACTGATGAGCGTAAGCCTCGGTGTACAACTCAATGCGGTCGGTACCGGTGGTAGCTGCTGCCTCAACCATTTCAACAACCGGGTCAACAAATATCGACACGCGGATGCCTGCATTTTTAAACACCAGGATGATCTCTTTCAGGTAGTCCTGGTTTTTGATGGTATCCCAGCCATGGTTTGAGGTGATCTGGCCCAGCGCATCGGGCACCAGGGTAACCTGTTCGGGTTTTACGGCTAGTACCAGGTCAATAAATTTTTGCTCCTGGCAATTGCCCTCAATATTAAATTCAGTGGCGACCACCTTTTTCAACTCGTAAACGTCAGTATATCTTATGTGGCGCTCATCTGGGCGGGGGTGTACGGTAATGCCCTGCGCACCAAAGCGTTCGCAATCTTTAGCAACTTGTATCAAATCAGGATTATTGCCGCCGCGCGAATTGCGCAGCGTGGCTATTTTGTTGATGTTGACAGATAATCTGGTCATGGCAGCTTGATTAAAAATCAAATATCACTAATAGTTATTTAATAGACCAAACATTTATGCTTGTATTTGTTGTAATGGGCGTATTGAAGTTTGCAGGTAGCCAACTGAATTAACGCCGGCTGGCGTGACGAAATAAATTGCATTATTTTGCTGATAATGTTGATTTTATAGCCGCATAATGTAACAATTATGGTATTATAGAACCTTTTGCACACCACTATGTAACAATAGTATTATTCATAATTGTTATAAGTAATTTAATTGAACCTTTGCGTGCAAATGATTTTTTAGCCTGAAAGTTTGACAACTAAACGTACCACAAAACCCATGAAATCTATTTTAATTCCCCTATTACTGATCTTTTTACTGGCGGGAACGGCATCTGCGCAGTCAGTGCACAACGTGAAAGGCACGATTGTCGATACCGCGAAGCTGGGCCTGCCCGGTAGCATCGTTAAACTAAAATCTGACGTTGGCGATAGCCTTCAGGTTGGTACCGATATTGAAGGTAAATTTGCGCTAAATGGCATCAAAGGCACTAAAATAACTTTATATATATCATCGCTTGGTTACCAGGCTATTATTAAACATTATAGCTTTTCGCCAACCGACAGTACTACATTAGTAGTGCCAACGGTTATATTGAGATCTGAAAGCAAGTTAATTAAAGAGGTAACCGTTGTTGGCGTTAATCCTATTAAATTTAAAGAAGATACGGTTGACTATAAAATAGCGGCCTACCCTGTGCGTGAGAACGCTCCCGTTGAAGATGTGCTTAAGAAAATGCCGGGTGTTGATGTCGACGTAAATGGTAATGTTAGCGTTCAGGGTAAATCAGTAACTAAAGTGCGCATTAACGGCAAGGATTTTATGGCGGGCGACGTGCAGTCGGTAACTAAAAACTTTCCGGCCGATTTATTGGAAAGCGCCCAGATCATTGACGATTATGGCGATCAGGCCAATCTTACCGGCATCAAAACCGGCGAGCCTAACAAGATATTGAACTTTGTTATCCGTGCCGATAAAAACTATGGCTATTCATTGCAAACCACTGCCGGTATCGGTCGTGATGCCTTACCTCAGCCAACGGTTTCAGGCAATAATCCTAACGTATCCGCGATACAGTCGGTTGACAATGCTACCCGATATATGGGCTCGGTAAACTTCATGAACTTTAAAGGCGCACGCCAGATTACTGTTTTAGGTAACATCAACAACACCAATACCAACACCTTTAATTTTGGCGGCGGTGGTGGTGGCGGCAACTTTAACGGCGGCGGCGGTGGTAACGGCGGTGGTGGTGGTGGCCGTGCACAAAGAGGCGGCAGCAACGGCCTGGCCAGCAGTAAAGATGGCATTACCATAGCACGTGCTATTGGTGCCAACTATCGCGACCAATGGGGTAAATATATCTCGGTTTATGGCAGCTATAGCTTTTCTGATAACTCCACTTTTACGCAAAACAACAGTTTTCGTACCAACAACGGCGCAAACACCGATAACACCAACAATACTACCGCTAACGACAACCCTGTTAACCACCGCTTCAACTTTAATCTTGAGTATAAGCCTGATACTGTTAACTACTTAAAAATATCACCTAGTTTCAGCTACTCAAGTACCAATTCAAGCTCATTAGAGGATGTGATAGCGCATGAGGATGATGCAGTATCAAGAGCGTATAAAACCAATATTTTAAGCAACTCAAGCTCGCCGACATTAGGTGTTAACCTGTTGTATAACCACAGGTTTGCTAAATCTGGCCGAAACTTTAGCTTATACGCCCAGGTAAGTAATTCAAATTCCAACTCGTTCAGCAATAATGTGGTTAATAATACAGTGGGTACATCAAACGTACCGCTTAATCAAAATATCATATCTGATAACCACACCACCACTTATGGCGGTAACCTGTCATACTTAGAGCCATTGGGTAAAATATCATATCTGGAGCTAAACTATAACTATAACCACTCCTATACATCAAACGATAAAGAAACAGATACGCTGAACAACGGTGTTTATGATTATTACGCACACTTAAGCAATAACTATAATTACACTTTTGTTACCAATAGGGTAGGTTTAAACTTTAGGGTGATTGACACTAAGTATAACTATACTTTAGGTTTAGGTCTGCAGCCGTCAACATTAGATGGCTACTCTATCACCAATGATATTACTACGCACAGAAACCAGGTAAACCTGGTGCCGGCGGCGCGTTTTATTTACAACTTTTCGCGCAATGAAACCTTTAGCGTAAACTACAACGGTTCGGCAAGTGCACCTTCATTTACGCAATTGCAGCCTGTTGTCGATCTGTCGAGCGCATCTTACCCGGTACAGGGTAATCCTGATCTGAAACAGCAATTTACCAATAACTTGTTTATCCGTTATAACTCGTTCGGCCTGGCGTCTGGTAATATTTTGTTTGTGAATGCGCAGTTTAACCAAATTAACGATTACGTTGCAACCCGCACCACTACTTACCGTAAACTAAGCGACGCGGTGCTAACAGCAAACCCCGGTTTGAAAGACTTTAGCAGCACTACTTTAACCCGCTATTTAAATACTGACGAGCTTTACCAGGCAGTAAACTTACAGGGTTTATTTTCAAAGCCATGGGATGATCGCAGATACACGCTTTCATTTACAGGCGGTGTCAGCTACGCTAAATATCCCGGATTTGTAGATGTGGTGGACGAAAATAATGTGCAAAGTCCTACTCAAAAAAACATTGCTAAATCATTAACATTTACACCTGGCACCCGCTTCAGGTTAGACTTAAACGATATTGTTGATGCACAAGCAAGTGTAAACTATGCTATCACTAAAACAGATAACTCATTAACCGGTGCCGGTATTGAAAATACCAACGTGCGTTCATTAACCATGGGCCTTGCCGGCCGCAACTATTTTGGCGATTGGACCTTAAGTTATGATTACTCTAAGCAGATCAACACCGGCTACACTATACCCGTTACTAACCCTAACATACTAAGTATGTATTTAGAGCGTAGGTTTTTACCACAAAACCGCGCCACTATACGTTTAGCTGCTTACGATTTGTTTAACCAGAACACCGGCTTCTCTGTTACTACTGATGGGGCCAGCACAACCCAGACCAGCGTAAACCGCCTGGGCCGTTATTATATGCTTACCTTCTCGCTGCGTTTGCAAAAATTTGCAGGCCGTGCGCCAATTCAGGACGGCGACCGCGACTTTAGAGGCGGCCGCGGTGGCGACCGTGGCGATAGGAGCGACAGAGACCGGGGCGGTGACAGACCACCTCGTGGCGATCGCCAGCGTGGTGGTGGGGGTGGTTTCGGCGGCGGTCCGCAATAAACCTATCTCGCCAACATTATAATAAACAAAGACAGAACATCAATGAAAAGTCTTTCCTAATTGTTCAGGAAAGGCTTTTCATTGATATGCCCTTTACCCGCATTGTCATGGCCAACGAGAGAGAGATTTTACGCGCGGCAAATGGCATACAAGATTTTCCATCAGGTTGACAGTGGGTTTAGTTATATTGCATCATCAATTTTCTCAATCATGAAAATCAACCAAACATCTATACTGCTCATTGCTGCTTTTTTGCTCAGCAGCTTCACCATCTTCAAAGACAAAAAAGATCTTAATGTCGTTTTCATCGGCGATAGCATTACCTACGGTGCAGGTTTGCCTGACCGCGGCACCCAGGCCCCGCCGGTAATTTGTGCTAACTATTTAAAGGGCGAGGGTAGTTTCGGTAATGTCGACTTTTCAAACCAGGGCCATAGCGGCTACACCACGCTCGACTGGCTGCCCGATACCAAAGCCTTTAAAGAGGCCGAAGCTGCAGCCAAAGCATTCAGCAATCAAAACGCCCAGCTGATCTTCTCAATCAAGATAGGCACAAACGACAGCGCCATGCAGGGTACACACGGTGCCCCGGTATCAGTTACTAACTACGCCGCCAACCTTAAGATCATTATCGATCAGCTATTAAAAGATTTTCCCGGCTGCAAAATAGTGGTCGAACATCCTATCTGGTATAGCCCCAATACTTACAACGGTTCTATGTATTTACAGGAAGGCTTAACCCGCCTGCAAACTTACATCCCGGCTATGGACAAGCTGATAACCGATTATAAAGCCAGCAACCCTAAACATGTTTTTATTGGCGATACCCGGGCTTTTAACTATTTCAAGAAAAACGCCGAAACCGATTTTCAGCATGAGCAAGGCCAGCAAGGTGTTTTTTACCTGCATCCAAACCCTAAAGGCGCCATAGCACTGGGCGAGTATTGGGGAAAAGCTATAGCGAAGGTGGTAAAGTAATCTCTTGCATAATAGCTATAACCGCCCTGTACTTTGTTTATATCTCTTTTATCAGCGCTTCCAGAAACTTCCCGGCAACTTCAATGTGCGGGATATGCTTGCAATTGCCAAACTCAACCAGTTTACAATTGCGCATTTCTCCCGCAGTTTGAGGGCCTAACAGTTTATATTGGCCGTGCATCAGTTTTTGCTGAGGCGTAAGCAGCGCTTTGCCAATAATGGTATTGTCCTCTTTGCCCATAAATAATACCGCAGGTACGCTTATGCGGTCAAATTCATAACAAACCGGCTGTTCGTATATCATAGTGTAGGTGAGCGCAGCTACCTTGGCATATCGCTTAAAATTACGGCTTTTACCGGGGCCGGCGGCGATATTAACCAGGTAATCATACTCAGGTTTCCAACGGGTAAAGTATGATTCGCTGTAGTATTTTTTAACGCTTTGATAATTGGTTTTTAGCTCGGTTTGATATTCTTGGTCTATAGTAACATACGGTACAAATGTGCGGTAATCTTCCAATCCTATGGGGTCTTCAAGCAAAAGCTTGTTAACCCGGTTTGGATACATCAGCGTGAAACGCGTAGCCAGCATACCACCCATTGAATGGCCCATTAACGTTACTTTTTCAATATGAAGCAGGTCAAGCAACTGCTTGTTAAACATTGCCAGTAAATGAAAGCTGTAATGGATCAATGCTTTGTCTGATTTGCCAAAGCCAACCTGATCAGGCACCACAACCCTGTAACCACGGGCATTAAGCGCTTTGATAACGGTGGTCCAATAATAACCGCCAAAGTTTTTGCCATGAAAAAGCATCACCGTTTTGCCGTTGGGGCGGGGCGGCGCAATGTCCATATAAGCCATGCGGATGTTTTGCCCTCCGGCTTTTACTGTCAAAAATTTAACCGGATACGGGTATTTCAGATTAGACAGATTGATAGACAAACTATCCTGTGCCAAGCTATTAAAAGTGCTCAATAGCGCAATGGCTATAATTAAAACTAATCGCTTCATATTGAAATTACAGCGTGCGAGGCTAAAAGTTTTCAATGTGCCTGTTAAATAAATCGTCCATTATTGCTAACTTTGCCCGCGTATTAAAACGGAAATGGTGTCTTCCGTATTCAAACCGCCAGCCAACCGGCTGGCTGATGGCGCCTACAGAAACTGAATGATCGGCGGTAAAATCCGCTGTGTGTAATTTTTGTAGGATTTATATCATGAGAAACAAATTTTTTAAGTCTACCCAATTTCTTACCCTTAAGCACTTAATTCGTTGGACGCTGATTACCGTACCTATTGCTTTTGTAATTGGCTGCATGATCACGCTTTTTTTGTGGCTGCTTAACCTGGCTATCGATTATCGCTTTGGCCATCAATGGGTACTTTACCTGTTGCCCCTTGCCGGTATTGCTATCTATTTTTCGTACAAATGGTGGGGAAGCACGGCGGCAGGCGGCAATAACCTGATCATGGATGAGATCCATAATCCGGGTGGTGGCGTACCCAAAGCTATGGCTCCGCTCATTCTTATCTCCACGGTAGTTACTCAATTGTTTGGCGGCTCGGTAGGGCGTGAGGGTTCGGCAGTGCAAATTGGCGGCAGCATATCGCAAATGTTTAGCAAATGGTTTAAACTATCGGCCGAAGATAACCGCGTTATCTTAACCGCCGGTATTGCCGCAGGTTTCGGTGCGGTGTTTGGCACGCCGCTAACCGGCGCCATCTTTGCCATGGAGGTGCTCACTATAGGCCGTATTCAATATACCGCGCTAATACCCTGCCTGGTAGCCGCCATCGTAGGCGACGTTACGGTATTGACCTGGGGGGTGCATCACGAAACCTATCATATCGCCATCGTTCCGCAAGGCAGCAATATTTTGTCGGTAAACTTGCCTTTAGATGTATTTTTGCTGGGTAAAGTAATCCTGGCCTCTATAGCTTTCGGCCTTACCAGTTACCTGTTTGCCGAGGCTGTACACGGCGTTAAAAACATATTTAATCGCTTTATTGAACAAAAATGGCTGATACCTTTTGTGGGTGGTTTAATTGTTATTACGCTTACGCTGATTATTAATAAACCAGATTACCTGGGTTTAGGTGTAAAGGCACCCTATCCGGGGGCAATTACAATCTCATCTGCTTTTAATCCGGGGGGTGCCCACCCCATGAGCTGGCTTTGGAAAACCATTTACACTACCCTAACCCTGGGCGCCGGCTTTAAGGGCGGCGAGGTTACGCCTTTGTTTTACATCGGCTCAACCTTAGGCAATACTTTATCAACACTGATGAATGCGCCGGTGAGTTTATTTGCCGCCCTGGGCTTTATAGCTGTATTTGCCGGCGCAACAAACACCCCATTGGCCAGCACCATTATGGGCATTGAGTTATTTGGCAGCGAATATGCTCTGTTTTTTGCGGTAGCTTGCTTTACGGCGTATCTGTTTAGCGGTGAGTCAGGTATCTACAGTTCACAACGTATAGCGGTGCCCAAGATATTTGACGATGAAGCTGAGCCCACCGAAAGCATTGCCGACGCCGAGCATCGCAGGCAAAAATATGTGCGAAAAAAAATCGCTAAATATCGCGTCAGCAAAAAAAAATAAATACGTAATACCATAATTGGTTGAAATGCCGGCCAATTTTGTTTCTTTGTTGCCTGTTTTTATCACAATTATGGGTTCCTCTAAACAAATTGTCGCCAATATGCTGGCAGCCGGCGGTATTGCGCTCAACGGCACCAACCCCTGGGATATGCAAGTGCATAACCAAAAGCTTTATGACAGAATTCTCAGCGACGGTTCGCTGGGATTTGGTGAAGCCTATATGGATGGTTGGTGGGACTGCCCCTCTCTGGATGAATTGTTTTTCAGAATTCAGTACCATCGTATTGATAAACAAATTCCGCGCGATTTGAATACCTTGCTGTATTATTTGAGATCAAAGTATTTTAATATGCAGACTAAAGACCGCGCAAAAAAAGTGGCGCGCCGGCATTATGATATACGCGAAGATGTTTTTGAAAAAACGCTCGATAAACGGATGCTGTACTCATGCGGATATTGGAAAAACATGACCAATCTTGACGATGCGCAGGAGCACAAACTCGATCTGATATGCCGCAAACTGAAGCTTGAACCGGGCATGAGGGTGCTTGATATGGGTTGTGGCTGGGGTGGCTTTGCCAACTTTGCTGCCGAAAAATATAAGGTGAATGTGGTGGGTATTACCATATCAGAGCAGCAGGCAGCTTACGCACGTAAGATTAACCGGGATTTGCCTGTCGAGATCATTGTCAAAGATTACCGCGACCTGCACGATAAGTTTGACCGTATAGCCGCAATAGCCATGACCGAGCACATTGGTTACAGAAACTATCGCGCGCAGATGGAGGTGCTAAGCAGAAATTTAGTCGATGATGGTATTTGCCTGCTGCATACTATTGGTGGCAATTACCCGGCAAAAACAACCGACCCGTGGATCGATAAATATATATTTCCTAACGGCATGCTACCCTCGGCCGGTCAGTTGGCCGACGCCTGGAAAGGTCTGTTTATTTTGGAAGACTGGCATAACTTTGGCCCGGATTACGACCTTACCTGCATGGCCTGGCGTAAAAAGTTTGAAGATAACTGGCACGAGCTGAGCGCTCATTACAACGAAAGTTTTTACCGTATGTGGCGTTATTACCTAAGCGCAAGTGCGGCATCTTTCAGGTCGAGGAAAAACCACCTTTGGCAAATAATTTTAACCAAACCAACCAAACTGGGCCTGTACGAAGCCGTACGGTAGGATAATACACCTAAATTTTTACATAAACTTTGCATTTAAGCAGCGCTTTTAAACGTTTGTAAGCTAACTTTACAAATTGTAGCCTTAGCCGTAAATAATGTTTGGCGCGCTATTTTTACTAAAACATAAACCAATGATTGCCTTCGTTATTATAAACGTTATCTTCTGCCTGTCGTTCCTGGTATTTGCTTATCTGAACTTAAACGATATAGACTGGTACCTGTGGGTGCCCATTTATGGGGCTGTTGCCGCCTGCTGCGGGTTGGCATGTTTCGGTATGTATTACCCAAACATCTACCTGGGTTTAACCGCCTTTTACCTGATCTATGCCGTGAAGCTATATTTTGAAAAAGACGGCGTGCGCGACTGGATCATTAAATACCGCCGCCCAAGCCTGGTTGAAAGCATGAAGGCCGAGAAACCATTTATTGAAAACACCCGCGAGTTTTTTGGTTTGCTCATCATATCGGCGGCGTTAGTTATTGATTATTTTGTGGTGATACACGTATAAAACCATCGCCATGTCTGATATAAAATCTACCATAAAACAAATATTACGGGCCAATATTTCTCCGGAGGTTTTTATCTGGATAGAAGAAGACCGGCCGTTAAATAGCTTATTTATGTTGTTGCCTCGTAAAACCGGCAAGGCGGCTTTAACTATCACTCCCGCTCAAAGCATGGCCATCAGCCAGGCTATTCCCGGTTTTTCTGTGGATGACTGGACGGTCGACCGCCTGGGCCGTGCCTACCTGCTAATGAACCTGGACAGCTCAGACAAAGACGATTATTTCCGCAAAATAGAAAGCCTGTTTATGGCTGCCGAAATGGGCGAGCAGGTAGCTTTGTATTCCAGCTTGCCGCTGCTGGACTACCCTGAGCTTTGGGTTAAACGCTGCGCCGAAGGCATACGCAGTAACATTGGTATTGTGCTGGAGGCCATTATGTACAATAACCCATACCCGGCTCAAAACCTGGAGCAAGCCGCCTGGAACCAGCTGGTTTTAAAAGCCTTTTTTACCGACAAGGACATTAGCAAGATCATTGGTATTGATGATCGGGCTAACAAAGACCTGGCATATATCATCAGCGATTACGCGCATGAGCGCTGGGCTGCCGGTCGTGAGCTTAACCCCAATATGTGGCGACTTGTTGGTCGCTTTATAGACGATAAATTGTTTGAAGACATTAAACGCCTGTTTGACAACGGCAAACTAACCGACCGACGCGCCGCAGGGCTGGCCATAGCCGCCTCAAACTACGCTCCCGCAAAAGCGTTATTAACTAAATACCCCGAGCTTGAAAGAGCCATTGAAAATAAAGACTTAAGCTGGCAGACCATCGCCGGCTAAAATATAGACAGATATGTGTTGTACCCATTCGTTTGAAGAAGTTAAGAATGAGCCGCTTTCGCCGCCTGTAAGTTTGGACGGCATTAAAGGCATGAAATTTTTTGATCCGCACGTGCACATGACCTCGCGCACTACTGACGATTATCAGGCCATGGCCGACGCGGGCATTGTTGCGCTTATAGAGCCAGCCTTTTGGCTGGGCCAGCCGCGCACGGGCCTGGATAGCTTTCGCGATTATTACAGCAGCCTGTTGGGCTGGGAGCGTTTCCGTTCATCGCAATTTGGTATTAAGCATTACTGCACCATTGGCCTTAACAGCCGCGAGGCCAACAACGAAGCCCTGGCCGAGCAGGTGATGGAAATGCTGCCGCTCTTCATCTATAAAGAAGGTGTAGTAGGCATAGGCGAAATTGGCTTTGACGACCAAACCGCTGCCGAGGAAAAGTATTACCGCGCGCAACTGGAGCTGGCCAAAGAGTCAGGCTTGCCGGTGCAGATACACACCCCTCACCGCGACAAAAAAGGCGGTACACGCCGCAGCATGGATATTGCTTTAGAGCATGGGCTGGACCCTTATAAAGTCATCGTCGACCATAATAATGAGGAAACGGTTAAAGAAGTGCTTGACCGTGGTTTCTGGGCGGCATTTACTATTTATCCGTTTACCAAAATGGGTAATGAGCGTATGGTAGAAATAGCCAAGCAATACGGTTCAGAGCGTATCATGGTAAACTCGGCGGCCGATTGGGGTATCAGCGACCCACTTGCTGTTCCAAAAACCGCGGCCCTGATGAAGATCCGTGGTATTAGCGATGTTGATATCGAGCTGATTACGTATCGTAACGCTATCACGGCATTTGCCCAAAGCGGCCAGATAGACGAGGCTGATTTTGGTATGGTGAGTGGCAATATCGACCAAAGCCAAAAATTTGAAGGCAATACCATTTTACGCGGAGGCCAACAACCACGTATTGATAAATCGTCAATTATAATTAGCTAACGCGATATGGCAGGTAAACTAACCCTATATTTAAGGCTGATGCGCCCGGCAAACATTGTCACTTCGGTGGCCGATGTGCTGGCAGGCATCGCTATGGCCGGTTATTTTTACCATCTTACATTTAACGCCACCAGCTTTTACCCGGTGATATTACTTTGCCTGTCAACCATGGGTTTATATGGCGGCGGCATTGTTTTTAACGACGTTTTTGATGCCGAGTTGGATAAAGTAGAGCGCCCGGAACGTGCCATCCCCAGCGGGGCGGTTACCCTGCGCGAGGCCACTTACCTGGGCATATTTTTATTGCTATGGGGTATAGGTTTTGCTTTTTCATATAGTACCACTGCCGGTTGTTTAGCTATCGCGATAGCACTTGCAGCGCTACTGTACAATAAGGTAAGCAAGCATCATGGCTTTGTTGGTCCGCTGAATATGGGCCTTTGCCGAGGGTTAAACTTGCTGCTGGGTATTAGTATTTCGGTACCTATGCTGCGCGATCTATATTTTCTGGCTGTAGTGCCCATCATTTACATATTCTCTATCACTATGATAAGTCAGGGTGAGGTTCATGGTGGCAACAAGCGCAACTTGTATATTGGCGGCGTGTTGTATGCTATTGTGATTGGCACCATTGCTTATTTTATTGTGGCCTATGAAAAATCAGAAGCCTTTCTATTCCTGATCCCTTTCGCCTGGCTTATTTATCAGTCGCTGTGGCATGCTATTAAAGACCCCATTGGCCCCAATATTGGTAAGGCGGTTAAAGCCGGCGTTATTTCTTTGATCTTGATGGATGCCGCTTGGGCAGCGTCATTCGGCGCGTTTTGGGCTGCTATATTTATTGCCTGTTTGTTGCCGGTATCAAGGCAGTTTGCTAAGATGTTTGCGGTTACGTAATACTTGTTTCCAATCGTAGAGACGTGATGCATCGCGTCTCAATCATGTATATAGTTTTGCGCCCGCCTTCAGATGCGATGCATCGCGTCTCTACAATCTATGATCGATATTCTGCCTGTAGAGACACAAAACTTTGTGTCTACTGCTTATCTGTCCTCTGCAATAACCTCAATATTTCCGTCAAATTTTTGATATCTGATCTTATTTAAATTAATGTTTTAGATATTCGCTTTTTGATATGGAATATTTACAGCAGTCGTTTAGTGTGAAGTTTGAGTACAAGACCTTTTTTACTTCGGGTCTTTTTGAGTTGTCAAACACAGGTTTAAATGATTTTATTGCGGCCAATTCAACATCGGCCTCAATAAAAAAGATTTTGTTTGTGGTTGATCAGGATGTGATGAAGGCTAACCTGGGGCTTGCTGACCAAATACGCCGTTATTTCGACGCTCATAAAGCAGCGCAATTGATTCCTGAGATTGTAGCCATGCCGGGCGGCGAGATCATCAAAAACGACGAAAGCTATTTCAGCAAAGTATTAGAAATCATTAACCAATATAATATTGACCGACATAGTTATGTGGCGGCTGTTGGCGGTGGCTCCATACTGGATATGGTGGGCTATGCTTCGGCAGTGGCGCATCGTGGGGTAAAACATATCCGTATACCTACTACCGTTTTGTCGCAAAACGACTCGGGCGTGGGGGTAAAAAACAGCATTAACTACTTCGGCAAAAAAAATTTTCTGGGGACGTTTGTTCCGCCGGTGGCTGTATTTAATGACGACCAGTTTTTGCTGACTTTAAGCGACCGTGATTATCGCTCGGGTATTGCCGAAGCGATCAAAGTGTCCCTGATTAAAGATGCTGCGTTTTTCGAATGGCTGGAAGCTAATGCCGATGCCCTGGTGGCCCGCGACATGCCGACCATGAAATACCTGATTAAGCGTTGCGCCGAGCTGCACTTAAATCACATAGCCAGCCTTGATCCGTTTGAAAAAGGATCATCTCGCCCGTTGGATTTTGGCCATTGGAGCGCCCACAAACTAGAGCAACTAACTAATTTTAAAGTGCTGCACGGCGAAGCTGTTGCCATGGGTATAGCACTGGATACGGTATATTCAAACCTGTCTGGCAGAATAGCTGCCGATGAAGCCAACCGCGTAGTGAACCTGATCAAAAAGATAGGTTTTGAAATCACTCACCCATTGCTGGAAGTGGCAGGTGACGACAGCCCGATACTGATTGGCCTGCAGGAGTTCCGCGAGCATTTGGGCGGCGAGCTAACCATAATGCTGCTGGAACGTATTGGTGTAGGCATTGAAGTGCATGAAATGGATGCCGAGCTGATCAAAAAAGCCGGCGAGATATTGAAGAATGAACACGTTGCGCTAAGCGCAGTGTAGGCCAACATAATAAATGACAACGTTTATGTAGTAAACACGCTACCATCTATGAAAACCAATGATCGCCTTACCAATTAGCGGTCAAAAAATTGTTGTATGCAAACATCAATCGGACATTTAACCTATTGTACGAACATTCATCCCGGCGAGAACTGGCCGGCGCATTTTGCGGCGCTGAAGCAGAATTTCCCGGGCATAAAAAGGCAATTATCGCCTGATGCGCCTATGGGGCTTGGTTTGCGCCTTTCAAACGTGGCCAGTACTGAGCTTGACCAGTTTACCGCCATGGCCGAGTTTAAACACTGGCTGGCCGATAACGGCGCTTATGTGTTCACAATGAATGGTTTTCCCTACGGCGAATTTCAT
>Ga0153956_1001694_pt1 | contig 18477 bp, 14 predicted proteins | sample TSFL040MetaG_FD_104704 | JGI IMG/M metagenome (GOLD analysis project Ga0153956, IMG submission 104704) | Attine ant fungus gardens microbial communities from Florida, USA - TSFL040 MetaG | ecosystem: Host-associated > Fungi > Mycelium > Unclassified | place: USA: Florida, Wekiwa Springs...
CAGCTCTCGCTGATCTCGTTCCTGATGGCTCAGGGCCGACCCGTTTCGGCTCTGGAAATCAAACGGGAGGTCGAGGGTTACAGCGTGATGAACGAAGATGCGTTCGCGCGTCGCTTCTACGCGGATCGGGCCGAGCTCGACAGCCTGGGCATCGAGCTGCAGGTCGACCGGCCGGGCGAGGGCTTCTTCGAGGCAGAGCTCTACTCGCTGCCCCCCGAGAATTTCTATCTGCCGGAGATCCAGTTCACGGATGACGAGCTGGCCGCGCTGCGCACCTCGCTCAGCCTGCTGACCGAGGGAGAGTTCGCCTACGCCGAGCCCCTGCGGCTCGCGCTGCAGCAGGTGGCCTGGGGTCATCCGAACCCGCTCGCCGATCCGGACAACATCCCGGTCTCCATGGCCAAGTTCTCGGCCACGTCCTCACGTGACCTGACCCAGCGCCTCGCCCGCATCGAGACCGCGATCTCACGTCACAAGACGATCACCTTCGAGTACCACACGATCCAGTCCGACCAGGTCTCGGACCGCAAGGTCGATCCGTACCACCTGGTCTTCCGCGGCGGGCAGTTCTATCTGATCGGTCATTCGCACGAGCGGGACGCGGTGCGGGTCTTCCGGCTCTCGCGGATCCGTGGCAAGGTCGGCTATGCGACCAAGTCAGAGCATGACTTCAATCCGCCCGAGGACTTCGAACGTCGCGATTACGCCGAGCTGGCCGACTGGCAGCTGGGCGAGGAGATCGGGACCGCCCGGATCTTCTTCAGCGATCGCATCGCCTGGCTGATCGATCGGGACTTCGGCAGCCACGGCCGGGTGAGCCAGGCCGACCCGGCCGAGACCGGCGGGCGCGAAGGCATCGTGCTGGAAACCTCCTATGCCAGCGAGCGTGAGCTGCTCGCCTGGGTGCTGCGCTGGCGACAGAACGCCGAAGTGCTGGGGCCGCCCGAGTTCAAGTCGGCGGCTGAGGACCGGATCGAGCTGCTCCGGGACCGGCACATCAACGGTTTCGCCGTGGCTGAGGCCCAGACCGATTTCCCGACCCCGATCCGTGAGCGCCGGCAACGCGGCAAGGATCGTTCGGCGGCGGCGATCAGGCCCGAGCGCTTCGGTCGGCTGGTCACCCTGGCCGGCATGCTGATCGGAGCGGCCAAGGAGGGCGCGGCCCTCTCGATGTCCGATCTCTGCCAACGGCTCGAACTCTCCGAGGACGAGCTCCGCGATGACATCGACGTGCTCAACGTCGTCAACTTCGGCGGCGGCACCTATGTGCTCTACGCCGAGATCAAGGGCGACATCATCGAGGTCGACTCCGAGCCCTACGGAGATTCGTTTGCGCGGCCGGCCCGCCTTCTCCCGCTCGAAGCCAAGGCGCTGGTGGCGGCGATCGACCTGGTCGGCGACCACCTGCCGCAGGCCCGGCTGGACTCCGCGCGCGAGAAGATCGTCGATGCTCTTGGGCGTGACCCGGCCCAGGAGGGCCTCGCCATCGTCTCCGAATCGGGCGGTGCCGCCGCGGCGCAGATCGTCAACGAGGCGATCGCCAAGCGGCAGGTGCTCGAGCTCAACTACTACAAGGAGAATGAGGACACCTTCTCCGAGCGCAAGGTCGAGCCCTACCGGCTGGAAAACGGGCGCGAGGGCTGGTACGCGGAGTGCTTCGACCTCGACCGCCAGGCGATGCGCCACTTCAAGCTCGACCGGATCAAGGAGGCGACCCCGACGGGCGAGACCTTCGACCCCCGGCCCGAGGCCGAGGAGCTGGCCGGGGTGGAGGGCTGGATGAGCGATGGTCAGGTGCCCGAAGCATCGGTCGCCCGGGTCTGGGTCTCACCCGAGCGCTCCCGCTGGATGCGCGAGGAACGCAACGTGATCGAAGAGCTCGCCGACGGCGCCGTCGTAGTCGAGCTTCCCTACGCCGGCACCTCCTGGCTGGTCCGGGAGATCCTTCGTGGAGCCGGTGACCTGGTGGTCCTGGAACCCCAGGAAGCCCGCGACGCGATCAGCCGCGAACTGGCTGCCTGACTGCAAGTCGGCGAGCTTCGCCCGCCTCCCAGCGCAACCCGCCCCTCCCATCTGAAGCAACGAATGGTTGGGAGGGCTCAGCTAGGTTTTGACTCGTGAGTGCGGAAATGGTTGATGAAGCCGCTCCCGGTCATCCCGGGATTTGGCGGGTCATGGCCGACAACCCCGGGCCGATGACCCTGACCGGGACCAACACCTATCTATACGGGTCCGATCCCTGCTGGGTGATCGATCCCGGCCCCGAAGACGAGGGTCACATCGACGCGGTCAAGAGCGCGGTCGAGGAGCGGGGCGGAGCGGCCGGGGTGCTGCTGACCCACTCGCATGCCGATCACAGCGGCGGAGTGGACCTGCTCGGAATCGAGCCCACGAGGATCGGCGACGGCGACCTGAACGGCGGGCTCGAAGCGGTCGCCACGCCAGGCCATGCGACCGATCACTTCTGCTTCTTCACGGCTGACGGGGTCTGCTTCTCGGGGGATCTGATCCTTGGCTGGGGGTCCACCTACGTGCCCCCGGATGGGGGTTCGCTCGCTGCCTACATGCTCTCGCTCAGGCTGCTGAAAGCGCGGAGCCCTTCCCTGATCTGCCCCGGCCACGGTCCGTGGATCACCGATGCTGTGGGCAAGATCGACGAGTACATCGAGCATCGCGAGGCCAGGGAGAACGGGCTGCTGGAAGCGCTGGCTCGCGGCGAGAGGTCACGGATGGCATTGCTGGCGGAAGTCTGGTCCGAGGTGCCGGAGCAACTGCTGCCGGCCGCGAACGTGGTCATGGAGGCGCATCTACAAAAGCTCGAGGCTGAAGGCCGCCTCCCGGAAGACCTCGCGGAGTAAGGTCGGGCCATGGCCAACAAGCGCAAGCAGATCGAGATGAGCGAAGAGGAGATCCAGACTTTCCTCGATGAAGAGAGGGTCGCGATCGTGACCAGCTTCGGCCCCCGGGGCTGGCCTCACTCGATGCCGCTCTGGTACGTGATCCATGATGGAAAGATCCGCTCCTGGACCTTCCGCAAGTCGCAGAAGGTCAAAAACCTCGAACGCGATCGGCGGGCGACGGTGCTGGTCGAGGCGGGCTATGACGTCTACCCCGAGCTCCGCGGAGTGATGTTCGAAACCGAGGCCGTGATCCTCGATGACATGGACCCGATCGTCGAATACGGATTGGCGTCCGCCCGGCGCTATGCGCCCGGAGGCGGTGAGCCATCGCCCGAGATGGTCGAGGCTTTCCGGGCCCAGGCTCCCAAGCGAGTGGTCATCGAGTTTCAGCCCCTCCACACCGTGAGCTGGGACCACCGCAAGCTCGGCGGCGTCTACTGATCCACCCGGATCGGTTTTTTCTCAGCGGTTAAGCGCATCCAAACCGATAACCCGGTGTTACCGGGTTACTGGCCCCTGAGCACATACGGGGCCGCCCCAGTCGTTTCACCAGTTACAGGAGCACAACCACTAAGCATGAAGCCACTTAGGATGGAATATCCGGATGCCGGGCATTCCGCTGTCTCCGGTTCCGTAGTAGCGGAGCGAGCTCCGGATGCGATCGATCAAAATGAGGGTCTGACCATCAAAGCTCGCCAACTCGAGGGAACGGAGCGCTTCGGCCATGCTTACCACAGGTTGCTGGTCGGCGCAGATGCGATTGCGCTCACCCTCTCGGTCGCGGTCGCCTTCGCCGCCGCTCGTCTCGTCGGGGCGGACACGCACGCGGCGAGGTGGTTCGCGACCGCGATGCTGCTGCTGCCGGTCTGGGTCCTGTTCGCCTATCAGGCTGGGCTCTACGGCCAGGTCGAACGCCGGTTCACATTCGACTACGTGACCGAGCTCTCGCCGACCCTCGTCGCGGTGACTCTCTGGGCCTGGGTCGTCCTGGTCATCGGGACTCTGGCCGCGGCGAAGGGCCCGAACGTGTTCGGGCCCGTGGTCGTCTGGATAGTTTCGATTCCGACGATCCTCATTCTCAGGGCTCTGGCCCGGAAAGTGGCTAGGACCAGGGACTGGTTCACCCGCTCGGTGGCTCTGATCGGCGATTTCTCGTCGATCGAGACCGTGCGCCAGCGTATCGACCGCCATCCCGAGTGGGGAATCGAAGTCGGGCTCTGCCTGACCCGTCTCCCCAACTCTTCATGGCAGTTGGGGCAGGGCCGGGAAGGGGAGGACGACGAGGTTCAGGTTCTGGACGCGATCGACAGCAGCCCGATCTTCATGACCCGGCTCATCAAACGGGCCGGCATCGGCCGGGCGATCATCGCCGGCGGCTCGGATGAGCTCAGCTCACGCCTCGAGCTCGCCCACACGATGCTTGATCGTGGGGTCGCGGTCGACTTTGTTTCCGGGCTGCCCGAGACCATGTACGGGACTTCGATCACCCAGCACCTGGAAGGCGTGAGCCTCATGAGCTCCCGACCGTCCTATCCACGACCCATGGATCGACTCTTGAAGCGCGCGCTGGACATCCTGCTTTCCTCGATCCTGCTCATCCTCGCGGCACCGGTCCTGCTCTTCGTGGCGATCTGGATCAAGCTGGATTCGCGCGGGCCGGTCTTCTTCCGTCAGATCCGCAGTGGCCTGGACGAGCAGGAGTTCGAGCTGGTCAAGCTCCGCACCATGTACGTCGGCGCCCACCAGGAACGGGAGGCGTTGCGGAACGCGACCATCGGCGAAGGCAACGACGACGTGCTCTTCAAGCTGGAATCCGATCCCCGGGTCACCAAGGCCGGACGGTGGCTTCGACGGACCTCGCTCGACGAGGTGCCCCAGTTCTGGAACGTCCTGAAAGGGGACATGAGCATGGTCGGCCCGCGGCCGCTGGTGCCGGAGGAAGCCGAGATGGCCAGTGGCATGTACGTCGCCAGGTTCAAGGTCAAACCCGGCATCGCCGGGCCATGGCAGGCAGAAGGCCGCAGCGAGATACCTTTCGAAGACATGCTCAAACTCGACTACTCATACGTGGCCGGCTGGTCGATGGTCGAGGATTTGAAGCTGTTGCTCAGAACATTCAGCGCTGTCATCGTGCGTCGCGGAGCCAAGTAAGCGCTCAACTGGAAGAATCCCCTTCTTGACTGAACTGCGATCGACCGGCGATCGAGTCCTGGCCCGGCTTTCTGGCCTCGCTGGATGCGCCGCGCCCTTCCTGCTCGTGCTGGTGCTTGCGCTCAAGTCCGGCGGATACGATCTGGTTCCTCGCAGTCAGATCGGAATCGTCGTCTGGTGGATCGTTCTGCTCGGCGTCGCCGCCGGCGTCCTCCCCGCGATCCGGGTGACCCGGTCGGGTTGGATCGTCCTCGCGGTGATGACCGGTCTAGTGGCCTGGACCGGCCTGGCGGCACTCACCTGGACGCAGAGCACGGAACGCAGCGTGATCGAGCTCAGCCGGGTGGTGACTCTGCTCGGTTTCCTCCTGACGCTGATCCTGCTGCAGGGCAAGGAGGGAATCAGGCGGTCGCTGACCGGCTTTGCGGCGGCCACGGTCGTGGTCGGAGTGCTGGCGCTGGCTTCCCGCTTCCATCCTGCCTGGTTCGATCTCGAAGTTCTTCCCGTCAACTATCCGAAGGCCCGGATCAACTACCCGCTCGGATACTGGAACGGCCTGGCGACCCTGCTGGCGATGGGCGTCGTCGCGCTGCTCTGGTGCGCGACCTGGTCGAGGAACCTGGTCGGTAGGGCGCTTTCTTCCGCGGCGATCCCGCTGTTGATCGTCGCGATGTACATGACGGCGTCGCGAGGAGGGGCGATCGAGCTGGCGGCGGGCATCGCGGTCCTGATCGCGATCGCCCCCGGGCGATTGGGCCTGCTCGTACGGATGGTCGTGCCCGTCGTGCTCTCGACCCTGCTGGTCTTGCTGATCGTCCACCGTCCCGAGTTGCGGGACAACGTCGGTGGGTCGATCGCGGAATCGCAGGGCAACGCCATGATCTGGCTGACCATCCTGGTCTTTCTCTGCGGCGCGGCGATCGTGTACCTGATCGAGAGCAGGCTGCTGGCCCGGGTCGAGTTGCCGACCTTCAGCCGGCAGGCCGCCGGGCGAGTCGGCGCCGGGATCGCCGCTCTGCTGTTGATCGCTCTGGTGGTCGGCATCGCCTCCGGATTCGTCTCCGACACCTGGACCGAGTTCAAGCGGCCGATCGCGGATGAGACCAGCGCCACGGTCGCTCGCCTGGACAGCGTCAGCAGCGGGGAGCGCTACGAGCAGTGGCGAACCGCGATCGACGCGGGCAAGGCCGAGCCGCTGACCGGCATCGGTCCGGGGGCCTACGAATACTGGTGGTCGCGAAACGGAAGCGGCCCCGGCTTCGTCAGGGACGCCCACTCTCTCTATCTGGAGGGCTTCGCCGAGATGGGCATCGTCGGTCTCCTGCTGACGCTGGGCCTCGTCCTCACACCGATCTGGATAGGTGCCCGGGCAGGAGCGAGGAGGGTCCTCGACGATCGCCGGCCGGCGATGGCCGCGGCCACAGCGGGCATGGTCGCCTTCGCGGTGGCCGCCGGCATCGACTGGGCCTGGGAGATGACCGTCCTGCCGGCGTCGTTCTTCGTGCTGGTCGCCGCGATCGCCGGTCCGTCGGCCGAGACCAGGAGCGGCCGTTTGAACAGGCCGGAGTTCCGGTTGCCCTTCCTGCCCTTGACTCGGGTCTGGCTGAGCCTTGGGTCGTTGGCCGCGGTGGCGGTGATCGCGGTGCCGATGATCGGGAAGCAGCGGATCATCGACAGTCAGTCGCTCTATCGCGAGGGCGATGTCAGCGGCGCGATCAGCAAGGCCGAGCAGGCGCATGACATCAATCCGTGGTCGGCGGAAGCCAGCATGCAGCTCGCCCTGCTGCTGCGCCAGTCCGGCGACATCGCAGGAGCCAGGAAGGTCGCGCAGGAAGCCACCGAAGAAGACCCTTACTCCTGGAAGACCTGGTACGTCCTCGTCGAGACCCTGAGCAAAACCAAGGGCGGTCCCCTGCGTGAGCAGGCGACCGCCAGAATCATTGATCTGAACCGGAATCTCCGGGTGCAGTACGGAAGCGAGTAGAAGATTGTCCCAGTCCCGGAAAATTCTGGCGGAAGTCGGACGATGGCTGATCGTCCTGTCCTTCCTTGCCACCCCCATGGTCACCCTGCGGCCCAACGGAACGGCGACCTTCGGGGACATATTCCTCGCCCTCGCGGCCTGTGTGGCGGCTCTGCTCGTCATCCTGCGACGTCAACTCCCCGAATTGCCGAAGTGGCTGTGGATCGGGACGGGCCTGCTGCTGCTCGCCATCGTCCTCGACAAGGTGTTCCCGGCCAACGTCACGGACCTGGTCGAGACCTACTATCCGACGCCCTATTCCTCGTCTCTGTCGACCGGGTTGCGTCTGATCGCGGCCCTGGTGATCCTGCCCGTCACGGTCGGGATCCTCGCCGACCGGGAATCGGTGATCCGGTACGCAGTCTGGGCCTGGGTAGCCGGGGCGACCGCCAGCTGCCTGGTGGCGGCGCTCGACGGGCTCTTCGGGACCGGTCTTCAGGAAGCGCTGGCCGACAACAAGGAGGAGGTGGGCAACTTCCTGGGGGCGATCCCGCCGCGCTTCGTCGGCCTGGGCGTCCACCCGACCTCTTTCAGCGTCACCGCGGTGATGGTTATCCCGTTCGTACTCGCGCTGTCGAGAACCAGGAATCGCTTCCTCGCGCTTTCGCCGGCCATGCTGATCATCGCGATAGCGGTGGTCTTCAGTGCCAGCCGGGTCGGGTATCTGGGAGCGGTCGCGGTCGCCGCGCTCTCCCTCTGCCTCAACTCCGAGCTGCGCGGCATGCTGCGCCGCCCCGACCTCCGCACCTGGGGGCCGATCGCCGTGATCCTGGGCCTCTCGGTGGTGCTGTTGTTCCAGGGGCCGCCCGCCTACAAGACAGACGATTCGGAGAACAAGAGCGTCGACAATGCGGCTGCCCGTCTGAGCTCCGACGGTGGCGTCTCGGATGAGAGCAACAACGTCAGGGTCAAGTTCGCCAAGGCTTCGGTCAAGGCGATCGCCCGACGTCCCGTGGTCGGCTACGGGTTCATCTGGATCGAGTCCGCCCACGACATATATCTGGAGCTGATGGTGTCAGGCGGGATCTTCGCCCTGGTCGGGTTCCTCCTAGTCTACCTGGGCTATATCCGCCGAGGGATCCGACTCGCGGGGAAAGTGGTCGGAGAGCTCGACGGCTTCCGGGTGGCCGCGGTGATCTCTCTCGGCTCCTACCTGGTCATGGGCCTGGTCCAGCCTGATCTGCTGGACCGGTACCTGTACCTCGCCGCGGGGCTGATCATGGCCCTGGCGACGGTCAGCGCCGCCGGCAAGCCGGGATCCGAGCCCGACGAACTCAGCCCGTAAAGCGGTTCCTCACGAGGTTCGCCGCCGCTCTCATCGCTCGTATCGGCAGCGGCGACTTGGCGTAGGCGCGGTCGTACACCAGGGTGTCGAGGTCCTCTCGCAGCACGGCCGGGGAGGGGTGCCTGATCTCGCCGAGCGGCACCGGCTCCGGCATCGACCAGCGTGAGGTCGACCAGGCACGGGTATGGGTCGAGTCGGAGCCGAATCCGATGTTCTGCACCATGTTGCTGGTCGGATAGGCCGAGATGCCGTCCGCCTGCCAGATCGCGTAGGACCAGCGGTAGGCCCAGCTGTCGATCCCGCCGGCAAAGGTCCGCCGCAGGATCGGCTCCCAGTATCGGCGCTCCCGCTCGGTGGGGAACCGTCCCAGGACCTCGTCCAGCTCCTGGCTGAGATCGCGCTCGAGAGTGAAGTTGCTCCAGGCGTCCCTCCAGGTGGCCCAACCCCAGACCTGCGCATATCGCGAAAGGAAGTAGCTGGATCCGGGGTCTTCGATCTCGACCCTCGAGCTGCCGCTGATGTGCATCATCCGCGGGTCGTCCCGGTAACGGTCCAGCAGCTCTTCGCAGTACCGGAAGAAGTCGGGTTCGGCCACGCAATCGTCTTCGAGGATGACGCCCGCTTCCTCGTTCTCGAAGAAGAAGGAGATCGCCTCACTCACTCCACGGGCGCATCCCCGGTTCTCTTCGCGAAAGAAGGTCTTGACCTCGCAGTCCCAGTCGACGCAGCTCTCGGCCAGCGCCTGCACTTCCCGGACTCTCTCGGCTTCCTTGGGGTTTCCCGGCCGGGCTCCGTCCACGGCGAAATAGAGCCGAGGCGGTTTGACCCGTCCGATCGACTCGAGTACGCGCCTGGTGGTTTCCGGTCTCTTGAAGGCCACCAGCAGAACCGGCAGATGGGTGATTGCCCGCACGGTTCGCACACTAGCAACGGCAACTCGGAGTCCGTGTTCGTGCCGGTCGGCTAGCGTTCCCCGCCGTGGAGATGCCACTGAATTTCGGCGGGCTTGCCCGAATGGCGAGGGGACCGGGCGGGTTGACTCTCGCCACCTCGTTCGTCGCCCAGGGCTTCACCCTGATCACCGGGGTGATCGCTGCCCGGGCGCTCGGCGTCGACGGCCGGGGCACGCTCGCCCTGCTCTGGCTGTGCCCGCTGATCCTCGCCCTGCTGGGAGGGATCGGGATCCCGGCGGCCACCACCTACTACGTGGCCCGCCACCGTGACCACTCCCGCTCGATCATCCGTACCTCGCTGCTGGTGACCGTCGCCCTGGCGGTCGGCCTGTCGGCCCTCTACGCGGTGGCGCTGCTTGTCTTCGCCGGGGGAGACCATGATTTCAACGCCGCCGACTCAGCCCTGAGCGTGGCAATGATCCCCGCCTTCCTGGGCCAGAACCTGGCCGTGGCCGCCCTGCTCGGCCAGGAACGGTTTCGCATCTACAACGCGGTCAGGATCATCCCCGTCGCCGGCTATGCGTTCTTCTCGGTGATCGTGGTGACGGTCGGTGCCGCTTCTCTTACCTCGATCCTCGCATCGGCCTTTTCCGGCTGGGTCGTCGCCCTCGCGATCTCCTGGACCGCGATCGGGCGCAGCGCGCCGGACATCGACGACGAGCCCCCGGTCGGAAGATCCCAGATCACGCGCTTCGGATTGCGAGGCGTGGTCGGCAGCGTCTCCCCGATCGACGACGTGCGCCTCGACCAGTTCATGGTCGGGCTCCTGCTCGACGCTCATGCGCTCGGCCTCTATGTGGCTGCCATCGCCTTCTGCAACATCCCCCGGTTCGTGGCCCAGAGCGTCGGAGCGGTCTCCTACCCACGGGTCGCGGCCGAACGCCGGGGGCCACAGGCCTGGGGGCTCACCGTCCACTACTTCCGGATCGGCATCATCGCGATCATCGGCAGCGCCGCGATCCTGATGCTGATCGTCCCGACCTTGCTTCCGCTCATGTTCGGACATGACTTCGAAGCGGCGATCCCGCTGGGGCGGATACTGCTGACCGGGACCCTGTTCCTCGCGCTGCATCGGCTGCTGACCGAGCTGGCCCGCGGCCTCGGTCATCCGGGATACGGGTCGATCAGCGAAGCGGTCAACGCGACAGTCTTTCTGGCGGTCGTCTTCCTCGCGCTCAACCCGATCACCGAATCCGGGATCGCCTGGTCGGTGGTCGCGGGAGGGGTTTGCTGCTCAAGCCTGCTGGCTTTCCTCCTCTTCCGGCTGCGTGGGCCGCTGATGGACGGAGAGCCGAACGCCGAGGCTCGCTGATCAGCCGCGGAGACGGTCGTATATGGCCCCCGTCGCAGCCGCGAAGGCTTCGAAGGTGAGCCTCGAGTTCGCTGCCTCGATCCCCTTCTGGCCCATGCGACCGCCGAGCGCCGGGTCAGCTTCGAGGGCGGAGAAAGCCTCGTCCAGGGCTTCCGGGGAAGGGGTCGCCATGACGAACCCCGCATTGAACTCGTCGACGAGCTCGGCCACGCCGCTTTCCTCGGGGACGATCACCGGCCTCCCCGCGCACATCGCCTCGGCGGCGACCATCCCGAAGCCCTCGTAGACGGAGGGCATGGCCAGCACGTCTGCCGCGCTCAGATAGGCGGCGCGATCGTCGACGTATCCGGCCCACTCGATCCGATCGTCGAGATCGAGCCGGTCGGCCAATTCCGCGAGCTCGGCCCGGTACTCGTCAGGCGCGGGCGGGCCGGCGATGGTCAACCGTCGATCGCGTTCCGGATGAAGCGCGACCGCCTCCAGGATCAGGTGGATCCCCTTCTTCCGGATGTTCCTGCCGAGGAACGCGATCCGCAGACCCGGCGCTTCCGGAATGGACTCGGGCGCCGGTCCGGAAACCGGATGCTCCAACACGGCGTGGGAGACGATCGCGGCCGGCACGCTTCCCGCGGGTGTGTCCTTCTGCTCCAGCTTCGACATGAAGATGAGCTGGTCCACGTTGCGGAACATCACCGGTCGCAGGAGCCGCTTCGTGAGCTTCAGCAGCGGGTGGCGGGAGGCGACCTCCACGTCGAAGTCGGTCAGCGATTCGTGTGGGGTCATCACCACCGGCACGCCGGCCAGCCGACCGGCCAGGGCGCCGACGATCGATGTCAGGCACCAGACGTACTGGAGGTGGATCACGTCGTACTTGCGGAGGTTCCGGATCAGCCACCAGGCCAGGCGAGGGCTGAGGCCCCAGGCTTCGCCGCGATCGGTCAGGCCGGTCCGGTCGAACTCCCGCACTTTCACCCCGGCGGCCCGGAGCCCGTCTGCCGGGCTCCGATCTCCAGACTCGTCGGGATCGACGGTGGTGGCCAGCTCCACGTCCAGGCCGGCCCGGTGCTCGGCGATCAGCCCGTTGATCACGGTCGAAGTCGGGCCTCCGAAGCGGGCGCTCAGATTGGGAGTCACCCAAAGGACCCGAGCTTGGGCGTCGCCGTTCACCGGGCGGTCCCCATGGCGGCCTCGAATCGGTTGACCAGCGCGTCCGCGGTCAGATTCGCTTCGGCGAAGCGATGCCCGGCCCGGGACCGGCTTTCGAGCTCCGCGCGATCCTGGAGCGCGGTGACGATCGTGCTGCCGAACTCGCCGGGCTCGGCGATCCACCCGCTGCCGGACTCGGTCACGATCCGGGCGGCTTCGCTGCTCTTGCGCACCGACGCGATCACCGGCATGCCGGCGGCGAGATAGTTCATGAGCTTGGACGGGACGTTGAACTCGCCGGCGTCATATGACTGGGTGACCGCGCCGAGGCTGGCGCGCTGAAGCTGCTCCCGGATCTGGCTCGGGTCGAGCAGCCCGGTCATCTCCACCCGGTCGGTGCGGATCGCGGCCCGGACCTCGGGCTCCGCCACGCCGCTCCCGGCGATCACCAGCACCGCCTTCATCGCTTCGAGCTCGCGGTTGCCTTCGAAGTCGCGGACGATCTCCGCCAGTCCCTGGGACCGTCCGATGTTGCCCATGCAGAGGATCCGGGGCGGCTGATCGGGCTCCGGCCCGAAGAGCGGCCCGTCGGTGATCGTGGCCGGGTTGTAGGCGACGGTGATCTTTTCGTCTCCCACGCCCTTCCGCAGGAGGTTCTCCCGAAAGGACTGCGAGAGCACGATCACTCCCGCCGCGTTCCGGTAGGACGCGCGTTCGAGCCGGCGTGAGAGCCGAGTGACCGCACCGGCGTCATCCAGGTAACCGGTCGCCAGGGCTCCGTCGGGGAGGATGTCCTGCAGCCAGATGTACCAGGGCAGGCGACGGGCCCGGGTCGCCAACATGGCCGGCAGCAGGGCCGGGAAGCTGGGCGAGGTGGAGACGATCGCATCGGGCCGTCCGAGCAAGGGAGACGCGAGGGTCAGAGAGGCGAGGAAGCTCGCCTCCTGGAGCAGCCGCTCGCGAGAGCTGCTGCGTCCGATGAACAGGGGAAGGCGGAGCACCCGAACTCCGTCCCGAAGCTCGGTGTACGGTCGGAAGCGTCGCCCCCAGATCGGTTCCGGGTAATGCGGATGTGCGGCGATGACCTCGACCTCATGCCCGCGCTCGCGCATCGCCCGCGTCCATACACCCGCCAACGGGGCGATGCCCATCGGTTCCGGGTCAAAATTGCAACTCCACAGTTGGACCTTCACCGGGCCAGAATTTCACATTGGGACTCGATTGACGGGCTCTCTGTCGCGCACCGCAACAAATTGGGTAGCGGCGTGTCATGGCTATAGTGAATTCGATGCGAACCGTTTCAAGTCTCTTCGCGGCCCTGCTGGCGACCTGCGCTCTGGCAGTTGCCGTCGCTCCTGCCCAGGCATCGTCGGTGACCGACCAGTACACCGAGCAGATACCGACACCCGGCGGCTCCGGGAACCAGACCGGAAATGGTGGAACCACTCCGGGCGGCTCCGGCAAGGCAACCACCTCGAACTCCGGCAATTCGAATTCCGGAGGCAACAGCTCCGGTTCGGAAGCCGGCACCGACTACGGCTCGACGGACTCCGGCTACGACTCCACGTCCAGCGGCTCGACGGATTACAGCTCTGGCAGCGATTCGTCCGGCAGCGATTCGTCCGGCAAGAAGGACAAGCAAGCCGGCAAGAAGGATGCGGACAAGCAGGCCAAGGCCGATTCCACGGATGACCAGTCCGGGGACAAGGCCAAGCTGTCTTCGATCGCTCCCTCCGGCGGCGATGACGGCGGCGACGGCATGGGCTGGATCTTCCCGGTGGCGATCGTCGTGGTGGCCGGCGCGGTCGGCGGTTTCGCATACTTCAAGCGCCACAAGGGCAGGCTGGCGACCTGATGTCGAGAGCCACCCGTTTCATGACCCCGCTGCTGGCGGGGCTGGCAATCGCTGTCGCTGCGGTCGCCTTCGCGCCACAGGCTTCGGCTTCGCTGCCGCTCACGACCGGCATCACGACGCCGGATTCCGACTCGACGTCGCAGCTCGGGTACGACCGGATCAAGCAGGCCGGGGCGAGCTTCACCAGGATCTCGGCCTGGTGGTACGACGTCGCTCCGTCGAAGAAGCCCGCCGATTGGGATCCGACCGATCCTTCCGACCCCAAGTACAACTGGAGCAGCATCGACGACCAGGCGAAAAAAGCGGTCGCCGCGGGCCTGACCCCGATGATCCAGATCTGGGGCGCGCCGAGTTGGGCGGAACGCTGCAACTCCAAGGGCGAGCCGCATATCTGCAACCCGGATCCAAACGATTTCGCCCAGTTCACCCAGGCGGCGGTCAAGCGGTACAGCGGCAACTTCGGCGGCCTGCCCAAGATCCATTACTGGGAGCCCTGGAACGAGCCCAACCTGCACATCTACCTCGAGCCCCAGAAGGTCGGCTCCAAACGTCCCTCGCCGACCATCTACCGGACAATGCTCAACCAGTTCGCCAACGTGGTCAAGAGCGCCGATCCGAACAATCTCGTGGTGGCCGGCGGTCTCGCGCCGCTCGGCGGCGTCGGCTCGACCGGACCCCTCGACTTCGCCCGGCGCATGCTCTGCATGCAGGGCCTCGCCAAGCCCAAGCCGATCAAGGGCTGCGCCGGCAAGGCTCGTTTCGACATCTTCGCGATGAACCCGTACACGACGGGCGGTCCTACCCGCAGCGCGGTCTCCCCTGACGATGTCCAGATGGGTGACCTGGCGGAGCTCAACAGGCTGATCAAGGCCGCCAAGCGCTACGGCAAGATCCAGACCCCTCGCGCCAGCGTTCCTCTCTGGGTGACCGAGTTCAGCTGGGACTCGAAGCCGCCCGACCCCAAGGGCCTGCCGATGGGGATCCTCTGCCGCTGGACCTCGGAGGCGATCTATCGCGCCTGGAAGGCCGGCGTGGTCAACTTCTTCTGGCTTTCGATACGAGACTGGCAACGCGATACCAACGCGCCGTACGACCAGACCATCGAATCCGGGCTCTGGTTCCGTGGCGGCGACGGAGTCGAGACCGACAAGCCGAAACGGGTCCTGAAGGCCTTCCGCTACCCGTTCGTCGCCTTCCGCACCAACCGCGGGATCCTGATCTGGGGCCGGACGCCGACCTCGAAGCCGGGCAAGGTGACGATCAAGTTCGGGTCACGCGCCGGAGCCGTCAACCAGCGGATCAAGGTGGTCAAGGCCAACAAGTACGGGCTGTTCCAGGCACTGGTCCGGACCAAGCTCGGCAGCAACAAGCGCGGCTTCGTGACCGCCACCCAGGGCAAGGAGATTTCGCTGCCGTTCTCGCTGAAGCCGGTCAAGGACTTCCGGCACCCGCCGTTCGGCGGCTGAGCGCGGAGTTCAGCGCTCGGCGACCAGCAGGTAGTGGGTCGCGAGATTGCGGGTATTCCTACGGCAGGCGGCGTTCTCGAAGGCGAGGTAGAGCCGCTTGGCCGGAGGCAGGAAGTTGAAGTAGGCCGCGCCGCGGAATATGGGGGTGAGCTCCGGCTGCGACCACCCCCCGAGGATCGGGTCGAGCGCCCGGGCGGTGCACTTGTCGTAGAAGGCGGGGAAGACCGGGATGTTCTGCTCGGTCCGTTTCATGGTGCGATCGACGATCTTCGCTCCGACGCGGTCGGGCAGGATCCGGTTGATCACGCCGAAGGCCGACCAGGCGCCGGAGAACTGGGCGACGAACCGGCCGCCGGGCTTCAGGTACCGGTGGACGTTGGCCAGGGTCGTCTCCATGTCGGGGACATGCTCGAGGACCTGCCAACTGACCACCAGGTCAAACCGATTCTCGAGCTCGGGCCGGAGCCGGGTCGCATCGGTCTCGACCATCTCGTCATAGGCACCGGAGCCGGCGGCACGCAACTCGCTGGCCGACAAGTCGAGGCCGACGTAGGCGACGCCTTCCGGGCGCTCGTCGAGCGGGACCGCCGGATGCCGGCCGGAGCCGATGTCCAGCACCTGGATGCCGGGTTCGAGGCGCTCACGAACCGCCGCGTCGAATCCCTCGCGGAGCGGAACCCGGTATCTGTCCGGGAGGACTTCGCCGTTCCGGGTCAAACGCCGGACCTCTGGAAAAGGAAGTCCGCCTGGACCATCCGCCCGTTCGCGTCGCTGGTCGGGCCGTAGACCCCGGTGAGCCGAAGGCCGGCGGCCAGCATCAGCTCCACCACCTCGTCGGCCATCGCCTGGCCCTCGTAAAGCTCGACGAACGAGCACTCGATCAACGCCTCGTCGACCTGGCCAAGGGTGGCCGCGGCTCCCTTCAGGACTTCCAGCTCGAGGCCCTGGACATCTATCTTGAGCAGGCAGGGGCGGTTCAGCGGCTGATCGAGGACGGTATCTAGCGTCGTCACTTCCACCTCGACCGTGTCGACCTTTTCCGTTCCGGGGAACACCTTGAGCTGACCGGCGCCGATTTCGAGGAGCGAAGAGGAATCGTCGCTGCGAGAGATGTTCATGGACGCGGTCCCGGGAGCCGATCCGATGGCGACGGCGTGGGTCTCGACCCGGTCTCCGAGGAGCTCCTTCAGCTCGGCCATCGGGCCGGCCTGGGGCTCGAAGGAGACGATGCGGGCCCGGGGGAAGCAGTTGGCCGCGAAGAGCGCGAACTGTCCGCGCGAGGCGCCGACATCGATCACCGTGGCGATGCCGTCCGTGAAGGGGATGACGGAATGCTCGACCGACGCCGCGACTCCGCGGCGCAGACCGCGCCGGTAATCGCGGCTGGTGACCAGCCGCGCGAACTTGACCGCCCTGACTCGGGCCAGGCGGGCGGCGGCATGGGTGCGTTCACGAAGATTCGGGGCGTCGCTCAAGAATGCTGATTCTCCCAGACCGGCCGAGCTCAGGGACGTCGCCGCCGGTAACGGACTCGTAGGTGCCGACGCAGGCTGGCGGGTTCGAGCTGGTCTGTCGGTGCATCCAGCGGCGTGATGCCATCGGCTTCCCGCCAGCCGCGCAGCTTGCCGCGAGCCCCGGCCAGGGTGTGGTCGAGCAGCAGCTGGCCGAGAGCGGCGGATCCGTCGCTGGCCAGCGTCTTGAGCGCCGAGATCGGATTTCGCATGACCCCGTACTTCCGCAGCAGATAGCCGCGGCTGTAGCCGGTGTGGAAATACTTCGCGGGAGCCCGCCTGCCGGCGGTGGCCGAACCCTCATGGAGGGCTCTGGCCCGACGGGCCAGTCGGCAGCGATGGCCGGCGAGCCGCATCCGCAAGGCCAGGTCGAGGTCTTCGTAGTAGAGGAAGATCCGCTCGTCGAATCCGCCGGCCGCTTCGAAGGCGGAGCGGGCGAACAGCGCGCCGCCACCGGTCGGGCCGAACGGATCGGAAGCGGTCGCCAGCACCTCGACCGGCTCTCCGGTCAGGTAGTCCCAGGCGGTGAGGCCGCGGTCGCAGATGATCCCCGCCGAATCGATCCGACCGGGATCGTCCGACCGGAGCAAGACCCCGGCGACCATTGCCGCCCCGCTCGTCTCCTGGCATCGCAGGAGCTCTTCGACGAATTCCGGTTCCGGGATTGCATCGTCGTTGAGGAAGATCACCGGGCCCTCGCCATGAGCGGCCACGGCCCGGTTCAGGGCGGCTCCGAAACCAAGGTTCCGTCCGCCGAACGAGACCCGCTTGACCGATGGGAAGTCGGATTCGAGCATTTCCGCGCAGCCGTCCCCGGGACCGTTGTCGGCCACGACGACTTCCACCGGGACGGTCTGCGCATCGATGGCCGACAGGCAGCCGGCCAACCGCCGGCCACCGGCCAGGGTCGCTATGTACACGGTCGGGGCACTCAAGGGGATTCAGGTTATTCTTGACGATTCATGACCGAGATCAAGGGTCTGATCCTTTCGGGCGGGTCGGGGACACGCCTGCGCCCGATCACCCACACTTATGCCAAGCAGCTCGTGCCGGTGGCCAACAAGCCGGTGCTTTTCTATGGCATCGAGGCTCTGGTCGAGGCGGGTGTGGACGACATCGGGATCATCATCGCCCCCCAGACGGGCGACGAGGTCCGGGATGCGGTCGGTGACGGCTCTGCCTTCGGCGCCAAAGTCACCTACATCGAACAGGACCAGCCGGCCGGTCTGGCCCACGCGGTGCTGACCGCCGAAGAGTTCCTCGACGGGTCGCCCTTCGTCATGTACCTGGGGGACAACCTGCTCCGTGACGGGGTGCCGGGGCTGGTCGAGCGATTCCGCGAAGAATCACCCGACGCTCTGATCCTGCTCACCAAAGTCGATGATCCCACTGCCTTCGGCGTTGCCGAGCTGGATGGCGAGCGGGTCGTCGGCCTGGTCGAAAAGCCCGAGAATCCGCCCTCGGACATGGCTCTGGTCGGGGTGTACCTCTTTTCGCCGGCGATCCTCGAGGCCGCTCGTCGGCTCGAACCGTCGGCCCGCGGTGAGCTCGAGATCACCGAAGCGATCCAGATCCTGATCGACGACGGCCAGGAGGTTCGGTCGGAGGTGGTGAACGGATGGTGGAAGGACACCGGTCAGCTGGCCGACATGCTGGAGGCGAACCGGCTCGTCCTCGATGACATCGGCACCCGCCTCGACGGGACGATCGAGAACTCCCGGGTCGAAGGCCGGGTGGTCGTCGAAGAGGGGGCGCTGCTCAAGGATTCCGTGGTCCGCGGCCCGGCGGTCATCGGCCGCGACGCGGTCGTCGAGTCCGCGTACATCGGCCCCTACACCTCGATCGGTGACGAGGTGAGGGTGTTCAACTCGGAGA
>Ga0153956_1001696_pt1 | contig 18450 bp, 17 predicted proteins | sample TSFL040MetaG_FD_104704 | JGI IMG/M metagenome (GOLD analysis project Ga0153956, IMG submission 104704) | Attine ant fungus gardens microbial communities from Florida, USA - TSFL040 MetaG | ecosystem: Host-associated > Fungi > Mycelium > Unclassified | place: USA: Florida, Wekiwa Springs...
CAGCGAATGCATTTTCCAGGTCAAGCGCAGCGGCGAGACGCACGTGATGACCTTCCAGGTGCTGCAGGCGCTCGACCAGAGCCGCGAATTCCGTACGCTGGACGAACACGTGGCGCGCATCCTGGCGACGATTCCGGGGTTGCAATCGCAGCGCGAGGGCGTCAAGCGCGTGCTCGACGGCCTGACGACGCGCGGGTTGCTGGTCTCCGACCGCGATTTCCTGCGGCGCGCCGCCACTGCCGCGCCGCGCGAAGCGGTGCCGTTGCGCGCCGTGTTCATCCGCGCCTGCGACCGGCCGGAACAACTGCAACACCTGCTGCGCTCGCTGGCGGACTACGAGCGCCGGTTCCAGGCCAATCGCCACTACGTGCTGCTCGACGATTCGAACACGCGCGAGGCCGCGAACCGTCATCGCGACCTGCTGCGCGAATTCGCGCGCGCGACCGGCTGCAAGCTGAGCTACATCGGCAGCTCCGAGCGCGAGCGCCTCGTCGATAAGCTCGCGCGCGCGGTACCGCAGGCGAAGCAGGCCTTGCCGTACCTGCTCTCGCAGGCGTCGTCGACGCAGCGCTTCGGTGGCGGCCGCGCGTGGAACCTCGCGCTGCTGCTTTCGGCGGGCGGACGGCTCGTACTGCTCGACGACGACCATCGCCTGCCGTTGCGTCGTCCCGAGGACGCGCGCAGCGGGCTCGACCCGAATCCCTCCGCGGCGCCTTACACGCACTTCTACCGCAACATGGAGAACGCCCTCGGCGCCGGCGAGGAGATCGAGGGCGATCCGTTCGAACTGCATCTCGACGCGGTCGGCCGACCGCTCGGCATGCTGCTCGGCGATCCGCGCTACGCGATCGAGCGAACCGCGTTGCGCGGATTGCCGGTGAGTCGTCTCGACCATCTGAACGGCGATGCGCCGATCCTGGCGACCCACCACGGCAGCTACGGCAGCTCGCGTACGGAATCGGGCATCTGGCTGTATCAGATCCCGGCTGCCGACCGCGCGGAGTTCGTGCGCGACCGCGACTCCTACCTGCGCAACATCGAGGCCGGCAGCCTCTGGTACGGCCATCGCCAGGCGCGTGCGGCGAATGCGGCGATGTTCACGCCGTTCGCGCTCGACAATTCCATGATGCTGCCTTGCACGAATCCGTCAGGGCGCGGCGAGGACGCGCTGTTCGCCCGCGTCACCGAGTTGTGCCATCCCGGCGCGCTGGCGATCGAGCTGCCGGTGGCGATCGGTCACGTGCAGGAAACGCAGCGCAGGCGATCGCCGATCACGCAGGCGGCGCACACGCCCCGGTTCAACTATTTCATCGGCGATTTCGTGCAGCGCCAGCTGCCGGAGTTCAACGCGGAGAAACCCGCGCAACGCCTGGGCTTGCTTGCGGCGCACCTGCGCGACATCGGTGCGGCCAGCGAAGCGGGACGTCTGCGCATGTTGCGCGAATATCTCGCCTATACGCGTGCCGACCTGATCGAGCGCCTGCAGCAGCAGTACGACGCGGCGCCCGACGCGCCGGTGTATTGGCAGGCGGACGTACGCTCGATCATCGAAGCGAATGGCCGCGCGCTGATCGCCAAGGCCGCTCCGCGCCTGGGCGACTGGCCGGAAGCGGCGGATGGCGCTGCCTGCGCCGCAATGCTGCTCGACGAAACGGCGCAGCTGGCCAGCGCCTACGATGCATGGCCGGCGTTGTGGTCGCACGCACGCGAGCAGGGCGAACGCCTGCTCGGGGCGATCTGAGCGACGCCCTGGATGGATGGCGCCTCCGAACCCGGATTGACCAGCATCGTCGTGGTCGCCGCCGACAGCGGGCCGCTGCTCGGCGCGTGCATCGAATCCGTTCTCGCATCGGATGCGCGCATCGAGGTCGTGCTGGTGGATAACCGCTCGATCGACGGCACGATCGAGCAGGTCGAGGAAAAGCACGCCGGGGAATCGCGACTGCGCGTGTTGCGCAATGGCGCCAATCTCGGCTTCGGGCCGGCCTGCAATCGTGGCGCCGCAATCGCCGGCGGCGACTTGCTGATGTTCCTCAATCCCGATTGCCGGCTGGCGACGGATGCCGTGTCTAGCCTGCGCGCGCACTTGGCGTCGAGCATGCGAATCGGCTTGCTGGGGGTTTGCGTGCTCGATGCCGATGGCGCTCCGGCGCGCGGCAACCGGCGGCGCGATCCGACCTTGCGCCGCGTGCTCGCGACGACCTCGCGCCTGGACCGGTGGCAATCGCGCTGGCCTGCGCTGGCTGGAGTCGAGATGCCGACGGACAAGGCCGGGGCGCGGCCCGCGGTCGAGGACGTGGAAGCCGTCTCGGGCGCTTGCATGCTGTTGCCGCGCGATGCCTTCGATCGCGTCGAGGGTTTCGACGAAGGCTATTTCCTGCACGTCGAGGATCTCGACCTGTGCCGGCGCGTGCGCGATGCCGGCTTGCGCGTGGCGATCGCGAACGACGTGCACGTGGTACACGTCCAGGGCAGCTCCAGCCGGCACCGGCCGTTCTTCGTCGCGCGCCACAAATGGCGCGGCATGTGGCGCTATTTCCTGAAGTTCGACCCGGCTTCCCGCAATCCGCTGTTGCGCGCGGTCACGCGAGCGGCCTTGTGCCTGTATGCCGTCTCGGCGTGCATCGGCATCGCCGTCGCCATCGCACGCGGCAAGCTGGTTGCGCGTGCGCGAGGCTGATGCCGTTGAATCCGCCGCACCTCAAGGCGTCACGTTGTTGAGGATCGAGATCACGCAGATGTAGGCATTGCTGGGCGAATCGCCGCAGTTCATCGTGTCCACGGCGTTCGGGTTGGTCAGCTTGAAGTTCGCGTAATACGTTTGCCCGGGAGTGAGCACGCAACGATTGCCCGCGGTGCCGGTCGGCAATTGCCAACCGACCATTTGAACGCCCGGTCCCGCATTGCCGACCTTGCAGAACGCGGATGGCGGATCGAAGTCGCCGCAGGTGGAACTGATCGCCATCGACAGGTTCGGGCCGGGAACGGTTGCGCCGTGCGAGAACCTTCCGTTCAATGTCGTCGAGAGGCCACTGGCCGGCACCGTGAACCGCGTCGCGAAGATCAGCGGGCGATTGATCGTCATCACCGCGTAGCCGTTCTTGCCGGGCCACGGCACGATGGTGTCGTTGGCCGAGTTCCGGCCCCAGACGTTCTGGAACTGGGTGACGTCGACGTTCTGCAGGACCGGCGTCAGATTGTAGGAGTAGGAAACATTGGCGTTTTCCTGCTGCACGTAGGGACACGCGGTCGTCTCGAAGCCGTTCGAAATGACCGTATCCATCTTGGCCAGAAGGGACGCGCCGACGATCAGGGAAGCGAAATCCAGCATGGTCAATCTCCGTTCGAGGCGAGCTCCCCCCTGCTCGACTTGGGTATTCGCAGCGGCGCCGGCGACGCCGCTGCGGTTGGGTCATGTTAGCGGTTCTTCATGGCCATTCCCGTGCAGCGGGCCCGGATCCACGATCGTGCGGGCCGCTCAATCGCGCGTCGCCGTGCGATACAGCAGCCAGGCGACCACCGCGAGCACCGCAAGTCCGACCCATTGGCCGAACTGCAGCGTCGATGGCAGGGCGAGCACGTCGGCGCGTTCGGAAACGACGATCGGGATCGCGATCGCGATGCCCATGAGCGCTTCGCCGGTGATGAGGCCCGCCGAGAACAAGGTGCCCGGGCGGTGGATGCGGTCGCGCTCGGCTTCGTCGTGCGGGTTCACGCCGCGCTTGCGCTCGACGATGTGCGCGAGCAGGCCGCCGAGGAAGATCGGCACCATCAGTTCGAGCGGCAGGTAGATGCCGATCGCGGCGGCCAGCACCGGCACGCGGAAGCTGGACTTGCGCGACTTCAGCCATTCGTCGAACGCGATGACCGCCGCGCCGACGAGCGCGCCGATGCCGATCATCGTCCACGGCAGGTGTCCGCCGAACATGCCCTTGGCGACGGACGCCATCAAGGTCGCCTGCGGCGCCGAGAGCGGGTTCGGATGCGCCGCCGTCGGCGCGCCGATGCCGTAGGCCTGCGCGAGCAGGTTCAGCACCGGAGCCATGATCAGCGCGCACGAGAACGCGCCGATCGCGAGCATCAGCTGCTGCTTCCACGGCGTCGCGCCGACCAGGTAGCCGGCCTTGAGGTCCTGCAGGTTGTCGCCGCCGACCGCGGCTGCGCAGCACACCACCGCGCCGATCATGATCGCGGCGACCGCGCCGATCTGCGAATCGCGGCCGAGCAGCAGCATCAGCACCAAGGATGCGAACAGGATCGTCGCGATCGTGATGCCGGACACCGGGTTGTTCGAGGAACCGACGAGGCCGGCGAGGTATGCCGACACCGACACGAACAGGAAGCCGGCGACGATCATGATGATCGTCATCGGGATGCTCACGCCCCAGCTGGCGACGATGGCCTGGTAGAGCAGGGCGAGCGGCACGACGAAGGCGACGAGCGCGACGAGCATCCATTTCATCGGCAGGTCGCGCTCGGTCTCGGCGATGACGCCGCTGTTGCCCTTGCGTGCGGCGGCGAAACCGCTCTTGATGCCGGAGACGAGCGAGTTGCGCAGCGAGAACAGCGTCCAGACGCCGCCGATCAGCATGCAGCCGACACCGAGGTAGCGCACCTGCGTGCTCCAGATCGCGAACGCAGTATCGACCGCGCCGGCATCGGCGACCTGCCTGGCCAGCTCGGCGTTGCCGTCGAGGAAGAACATGTTGTAGAGCGGGATCGCGATGTGCCAGGACAGGATGCTGCCCGACAGCACGACGATGCCGACGTTGAGGCCGACGATGTAGCCGACGCCGAGCAGCGCCGGCGAGAGATTGGTGCCGAGATAGGCGATCGCCTTGCCGACGAAGGTGCCCCCCGCCGCGGTGTCCGGGATCATGCGCAGTCCGCTGGCCGCGGCGAGCTTGACCAGCGCGCCGATCGCGCCGGAAAGCCCGAGGATCTTCAGGCCCGGGCCGGGATTGTCGCCGGCCTTCAGCACCTCGGCCGCGGCCTTGCCTTCGGGGAACGGCAGCGGTTCCTCGACGATCATCGAGCGGCGCAGCGGTACCGAGAACAGCACGCCGAGCAGGCCGCCGAGTCCGGCGATCGCCAGCACCCAGGAATAGCGAAAGTCCTGCCAGTAGCCGAGGATGATCAGCGCGGGAATCGTGAAGATCACGCCGGCGGCGATCGACGAGCCGGCCGAGGCGCCGGTCTGCACGATGTTGTTCTCGAGGATCGAACCGCCGCCGAGCAGGCGCAGCACGCCCATCGACACCACAGCGGCCGGGATCGCGGTGGCGATGGTCAGGCCGGCGAACAGGCCGAGGTAGGCGTTCGCGGCGGCGAGGATCATCGCCAGGATCACGGAAAGGACCACGGCACGCACCGTGAGCTGCGCGACGGGCTTGGCCGCGGCGGGTTGGGAATTCATGGGATGGCCCCTTGGTGGAATACGGTTCGCGCGAACAGCACGACGCGGTCCGCTTCCGTATCAAAGCACAAGCATCGTCGGGCGTCACGCCGGCCGGCGCGTGCGGACGATGGGCGAGGCGGCGACGTCGCGCGATAATCCGGCGACGAAGACTGGCCGGGCGATTCGATGATCCGTGAAATCCTCAAGATGGGCGATCCGCGCCTGCTGCGCGTTGCGCAGCCGGTCGCGCAATTCGACACGCCGGAACTGCACGCGCTGATCGCCGATATGTTCGACACCATGCACGCCGCCGGCGGCGTCGGGCTGGCGGCGCCGCAGATCGGCATCGACCTGCAACTGGCGATCTTCGGCTTCGACCGCAGCGAGCGCTATCCGGATGCGCCGGCGGTGCCGCGCACGATCCTGCTAAATCCGGTCATCGCGCCGTTGTCAGACGAACGCGAGGAAGGCTGGGAAGGATGCCTGTCGGTGCCGGGCCTGCGTGGGGTCGTCGAGCGCTGGTCGCGCATCCGCTATGCCGGTTTCGATCCGCAGGGCCAGCCGATCGAGCGGGAGGCGGAAGGCTTCCACGCGCGCGTCGTGCAGCACGAGTGCGACCACCTGATCGGCAAGCTGTACCCGATGCGCATCACCGACTTCTCGCGCTTCGGCTATGTCGACGTGCTGTTTCCGGGCATGGACGTCGCGGACGAGTAGGCGCCGAGCCCCCGTCCGAAGAGAAGAGGGAAGGCGGGCGCGTCGTGCCGCGTCCTACGAAGCCACCGTGCGATGCCGGTTGGTCTCGTCGCGCAGCGCGACAGCCGCCGCGCGCGCGGCATCGGCGAAATCTTCGCCGTTGCCGGCATAGAGGATCGCGCGCGACGAGCTGATCATCAGGCCGGCGCCCGCGGAGGTGCGGCCGTTGCGCACGACCGCTTCGACGTCGCCGCCCTGAGCGCCGATGCCCGGCACCAGCAGCGGCACGTCGCCGACGCGCCGGCGCACGTCGGCCAGTTCCTCCGGCCAGGTCGCGCCGACGACGAGCGCGCAGTTGCCGTTCGCGTTCCACTCGTTCGCGACGAGTTCGGCGACGTGCTGGTACAGCTTGCGGCCGCCCCCGTTCCCGTCGCCCACGAGGAGTTCCTGCAGGTCGCGCGAACCCGGGTTCGACGTGCGGCAGAGCAGGATCACGCCCTTGTCGGCATGATCGAGGAATGGCCGTACCGAATCGTGGCCGAGGTAGGGATTCACCGTCACCGCGTCGGCGGCGTAGCGTTCGAACGCTTCGATCGCGTAGTTCTGCGCGGTCGAGCCGATGTCGCCGCGCTTGGCGTCGAGGATCACCGGCACGCCGGGATGCTTGCCGTGGACGTGCGCGATCAGGCGCTGCAAAGCGTCTTCGGCGGCATGCGCGGCGAAGTGCGCGATCTGCGGCTTGAACGCGCAGACCAGGTCCGCGGTCGCGTCGACGATCGCGCGGCAGAATTCGAAGATCGCGTCGGGATCGCCGCGCAGGTGCGCGGGGAACTTCGCCGGCTCTGGGTCGAGGCCGATGCAGACCAGCGAGTCGTTGCGCTGCCAGGCGGTCCGCAGGGATTGCATGAACGTCATTCGGGCCTCGATGGATTGCTCGCTCGATTCAATTCGCTCGCGACCTTGCCTCGCGCGCGAGCGCAAGATTGGCGGCGAGGCCGGCGTGATCGGGCAGGCGCGCAAGCGCGCGTCCAATCAATGCTTCGGCACGGGTCGCATCGCCGGCCTGGAGGTGGGCCATACCGCACAGATTCAGCGCATTGATGTCGTCTGGAAGCAATTTCAGCGCCTGTTCGAGATAAAGCAGGGCATGTGCCGTGTCGCCGAGACGCAAATTGTGCTGGCCGAGGAAAAGCAGCGTCTCGGGGGTATTCGTCCAGCGCGAGAATGCCCCGCTCCATTTCGCGCGCAGTTTTTCCAGATAAGGTTCCAGAGTGCCCGGTCGTTCGTTGTGGCCGAAACCGGTGCCGGATTCGCCGGCGCCGGCATGCCAGATGTTTGTGACCTCGTCGACGAAGCGAAACGGCGTACGAACGGCAAGATTGACGAAGAAGTCGTGATCTTCGAGAAGATCGAACGAAAGGTCGAAGCGTGCGCCGTCGTCGGCGAGGCTGCGTTGGAACAAGGTGTCGACCGGGATCGTTCGCGATTGATAGTAGAACGCACCGTGAAAGCCTGCGAAACCGCAATGGCCAAGCGTATTGCCGGCGTCGTCGATCACGCGCGTGACCGAATAGACGACGCGCTCGTCGAGGCTGCGCGTGGCTCGCATCAAGGTTTCTATGTGATGCGGCAAGAACTCGTCGTCGTCGTCGAGGAAGTTGAGCCATTCGCCCCGAGCGGAATCGAGGCAGAGGTTTGCGGCTTCCGGGCGAGGAAGGCGCCGATCCTCCGGGCCGAATACCAGTCGCAGCGGGCGTCCTCGATAGTCGCCGGGCAACGCGCGATGGCCATGTCCGCTGGCTGCGACGACGACGATCTCGAGATTCGGCCAGATCTGCGCCGCGGCCGAGGCGAGCGCGGTCGAGCGTCGGCCGATCCATGCTGCGCACCAACACCGAAACAAGTTCCGCGTCGCGCGGAGCGTGCGTTCCGGTCGGATGCGCGAACATGGCGATGCCGGTCACGCCAGCTTCTTGTAGCGCAACCGGTGCGGCTTGGCCGCTTCGTCGCCGAGGCGGCGCTTCTTGTCTTCCTCGTATTCCTTGTAGTTGCCGGGGAAGAACTCGACGTGCGAGTCGCCCTCGAACGCGAGGATGTGAGTGGCGATGCGGTCGAGGAACCAGCGGTCGTGCGAAATCACGAACACGTTGCCGGGGAATTCGAGCAATGCGTCCTCGAGCGCGCGCAGGGTTTCGATGTCGAGGTCGTTCGACGGTTCGTCGAGCAGCAGCACGTTGCCGCCTTGCAGCAGGGTCTTCGCCAGGTGCAGGCGGCCGCGTTCGCCGCCGGAGAGCGTGCCGACCAGCTTCTGCTGGTCCGGTCCCTTGAAGTTGAAGCGGCCGATGTAGGCGCGCGACTGGATCTCGATGCCGTTGATGTTGAGGATGTCCGCGCCGCCGGAGACTTCCTGGAACACGTTGTGGTTGCCTTCCAGCTTCTCGCGGCTCTGGTCGACATAGGCGATGTTGACGGTCTGGCCCTTGACGATCTCGCCCTTGTCCGGCGTTTCCTGCCCGGTGATCATCTTGAACAGCGTCGACTTGCCGGCGCCGTTCGGGCCGATGATGCCGACGATCGCGCCCGGCGTGACCGCGAAGTTCAGGTCGTCGATCAGCAGGCGGTCGCCGAACGACTTCGACACGCCCTTGAACTCGATGACCTGGTTGCCGAGGCGCTCGCCCGGCGGAATGAAGATCTCGTTGGTCTCGTTGCGCTTCTGGTAGTCGACCGACTGCAGCTCTTCCATGCGCGCGAGACGCGCCTTGCCCTTGGAGCGGCCGCCCTTGGCATTGCTGCGCGCCCATTCGAGTTCGCGCTGGATCGCCTTCTGGCGTGCCTTCTCCTGGTTCTCTTCCTGTTTCAGGCGCTCGTCCTTCTGCTCCAGCCAGGACGAGTAGTTGCCCTTCCAGGGAATGCCGCGGCCGCGGTCGAGCTCGAGGATCCACTCGGCCGCGTTGTCGAGGAAGTAGCGGTCGTGCGTGACCGCGACGACGGTGCCGGCGTAGTCGTGCAGGAAGTTCTCCAGCCATTCGACCGATTCGGCGTCGAGGTGGTTGGTCGGTTCGTCGAGCAGCAGCATGTCCGGCTTGGACAGCAGCAGGCGGCACAGCGCGACGCGGCGCTTCTCGCCGCCCGACAGCTTGCCGACGTTCGCGTCCCACGGCGGCAGGCGCAGCGCATCGGCGGCGACTTCGAGCTGGCGCTCGAGCGCATGCGCGTCGTTCGCGGCAAGCAGGTTTTCGAGGCGCTGCTGTTCGGCCGCGAGCTTGTCGAAGTCCGCGCCTTCCTCGGCGTAGGCGGCGTAGACCTCCTCGAGGCGCGCTTGCGCGTTGATGACCTCGGCGACGCCTTCCTCGACGACCTGGCGCACGGTCTTTTCCGGATCGACGCGCGGTTCCTGCTCGAGGTAGCCGACCTTGATGTCCGGGGCCGGACGCGATTCGCCTTGGAAGTCCTTGTCGACGCCCGCCATGATGCGCAGCACGGTCGACTTGCCGGCGCCGTTCAGGCCCAGCAGACCGATCTTCGCGCCCGGGAAGAACGACAGCGAAATGTCCTTGATGATCTGGCGCTTCGGCGGCACGACCTTGCTGACGCCGATCATCGTGTAGATGTATTGCATGCGAACTCCGGGCGGAACCGTGCCGGCGCCAGCACTGGCGCCGGATCGGGAAGTAGGGGATGCGCCGATTATCGCCGATCGCGGGGCGGCGCGTCATGTTCCCGTGCCCGCGACGGCGGCAGAAGGGGAGGCTCGCCGCCCGATCGCGCGCGGATGCGCGGAAACGCGGCGCAAGCCGCTAAAATGCGCGTTCGCCCCCCTTACAGGTTCCCGCCGATGTTCCCGAAGGACTCCCGCATCGAAGGCTACGATCCCGAACTCGCCGAGGCGATCGCCGCCGAGCGGCAGCGCCAGGAAGACCACGTCGAGCTGATCGCCTCGGAGAACTACGCCAGTCCGCGCGTGCTGGAAGCGCAGGGTTCGGTGCTGACCAACAAGTACGCGGAAGGTTATCCGGGCAAGCGCTACTACGGCGGCTGCGAGTACGTCGACGTCGCCGAGACGCTGGCGATCGAGCGCGTCAAGCAGCTGTTCGACGCGGATTACGCGAACGTGCAGCCGCATTCCGGCTCGCAGGCGAACCAGGCGGTCTACTTCGCGCTGCTCCAACCCGGCGACACGATCCTCGGCATGAGCCTCGCCCATGGCGGCCACCTGACCCACGGAGCCAAGGTCAACATCTCCGGCAAGCTGCTCAACGCGGTGCAGTACGGCGTCGACGCGAACGGCCTGATCGACTACGACGACGTGCAGCGCCTCGCCGACGAGCACAAGCCGAAGATGCTGGTCGGCGGCTTCAGCGCCTATTCGCAGGTCGTCGACTGGGCACGCATGCGCCGGATCGCCGATTCGGTCGGTGCGCTGTTCTTCGTCGACATGGCGCACGTCGCGGGCCTGATCGCCGCGGGCGTCTACCCGAGCCCGCTGCCGCATGCGCACGTGGTCACTTCGACTACGCACAAGACCCTGCGCGGGCCACGCGGCGGCATCATCGTCGCCAAGGGCGCCGGCGCCGAGATCGAGAAGAAGCTGCAGTCGATCGTTTTCCCCGGCATCCAGGGTGGACCGCTGATGCACGTGATCGCCGCCAAGGCGGTCGCGTTCAAGGAGGCGCTGGAGCCGGCGTTCAAGGCGTACCAGGCGCAGGTCGTGAAGAACGCCAAGGCGATGGCGAGGATCTTCATCGAACGCGGCTACAAGATCGTCTCCGGCGGTACCGAGAACCATCTGATGCTGGTCGACATGATCGGCAAGGACGTCACCGGCAAGGAGGCCGAGGAGGCGCTCGGCAGGGCGCACATCACGGTCAACAAGAATGCGGTGCCGAACGATCCACGCAAGCCGTTCGTGACCTCCGGCCTGCGTGTCGGCACGCCGGCCGTGACGACGCGCGGCTATCTCGAGAACGATTGCATCGACCTCGCCAACTGGATCTGCGACGTGCTCGATGCGCCGAACGACGCCGCCGTCATCGCCAGGGTGCGCGAGAAAGTCACCGCGCAATGCAAGGCGTTTCCGGTATACGGCTGAGAATCCGGCAACCCGAATGCACTGCCCATTCTGCCAGCACGAGGACACGCGCGTGATCGACTCGCGCGTTTCCGAGGACGGCGCGACGATCCGCCGCCGCCGCGAGTGCGAGCATTGCGGTGAACGCTTCAACACGTTCGAGACGGCCGAAATCAAGCTGCCGAGCGTGGTCAAGGGCGACGGTCGGCGCGAGACGTTCGACGAGGGCAAGTTGCGCACCGGCTTCATGCGCGCGCTGCAGAAGCGGCCGGTCGGCAGCGACAAGGTCGACGCCGCGGTGCACGTCGTCGTCGACGAGCTGCGCCGCAGCGGCGAGCGCGAGGTGCCTTCCATGCGCATCGGCGAACTGGTCATGCGCGAGCTGAAGAAGCTCGACCACGTCGCCTACGTGCGCTTCGCGTCGGTCTACCGCAGTTTCGAGGACGTGCAGGCATTCCGCGAAGAGATCGAGCGGCTCGAGCGCGACATTCCGGCGATCGAGGGCCTGCAGATGCCGCTGCTCGGCGATGTCGTGCCGATCGAACGAAGCAAGAAGCGCTGACCGGGATGAAACGGGAGGAGCCGGTCGCTCATGGCATGGGGGAAAGGAACCATGATGATCCCGGACGCCCGACTCCTGCGACGTGCGTGCGTCGCCTCGGCGCTTCTCGCGGGCGGCTGCGCGCTGCCGCCCGTGCGCATCAGCCGCGCACCCGTCGCCGCGCGGCTGGCGGAACTGCCCAGGGTGGTCGCCCGGCGCCCGGCGGCCGATCTGGGATTGCGCCCGCGCGATCCGGTCAATTTCTGCTATCTCGCCGGAAAAGACACCGTGCCGGATCGCATGAGCGTGCTCCGCGCACGCTTGGCGTCGGCAGCGTACCTGCAGAAGCCGGACGCGACCGTTCTCGTCGACAAGTTCGACATCCTGCATGACGGGTCCGGCGATATGGCCGCATTGCCGCTCGACCTGTCCGGCAAGGGACTCGGCATGCTCGACACGATGAAGGTCGGCAACGGCGTCAACGGTTACCGTTGCACGCAGGTCGCGTCGGTCGACGGTCGGCGGCCCGTTCGCCGGGTCGCGCGCGGGCCGTACGCGCACGCGGAGGACGCCATCGGCATGACGCCGGAGCAGCACCGGGCGGCCAACGGGTGCGTGGAGAACGTGATCGACCGGTGGGTCGCGTCGGCAAGGCCGCCGCCGGTGATCGAGGAATGCGTGCCGCCGTCGAGGAAGCCCGCCAGGAAGCGCGGAAAATCGTGAGCGACTCCATGCCGGATCGCGCCCACATGGCCCGCGCGCTGCGCTTGGCTGCGCGCGGGGCACGCACGACCCAGCCGAATCCGCGCGTCGGCTGCGTGATCGCCCGCGGCGACGAGATCGTCGGCGAAGGCTGGCATCGGCGTGCCGGCGGCCCGCATGCGGAAGTGTTCGCGCTGCGCGCGGCCGGCGACCGGGCGCGCGGCGCGACGGCCTGCGTGACCCTGGAGCCGTGCGGTCTGCACGGGCGCACGCCGCCGTGCGCGGATGCGTTGATCGCGGCGGGCGTCGCGCGCGTCGTGGTTGCGTGCGAGGATCCGTTCCAGCGTGAAGGCGGAGCGCTGGACCGTTTGCGCGGCGCCGGCGTCATGGTCGAAACCGGTTTGATGCGCGAAGCCGCACGCGAGCTCAACCGCGGGTTCTTCAGCCGCGTCGAGCGTGGCCGGCCGTGGCTGCGCGTGAAGCTCGCGATGAGCCTCGACGGGCGCACCGCGCTCGCCAACGGCGAATCGAAATGGATCACCGGCGACGCCGCGCGTGCCGACGTGCAGCGCTGGCGCGCGCGCAGTTCCGCGATCCTGACCGGCAGGGGCACGGTGCTGGCGGACGATCCGCGCTTGACGGTCCGGCTCGAGTCCCCGCCCGCTCATCCTGCGGAAGGAGAGGGCAAGGATTCCTTCGTGCCGCCGCTGCGTGTTGTGCTCGACCGCGGACTGCGCACGCCGATCGGCGCGAACGTGCTCGACGGCAGCGCGCCGACGCTCGTGTTCCACGCGCCGTCCACGCGCAAGCCACGAAGCGGATTCGAACGTGCCGAACTCGTCGCGGTTGAAACGCGCGACGGTGGCCTCGATCTGTCGCAGGTCCTGGCGGAGCTCGGCCGGCGCGGCGTCAACGAATTGCAGGTCGAAGCCGGGCCGGCGCTGTGTGGCGCCTTGTTCGCCGCGGGACTCGTCGATGAACTGCTGCTCTACGTCGCGCCGCTGTTCCTCGGCGACGCGGCGCGGCCCTTGCTCGCGCTGCCTACGCTCGCCGACATGACCATGCGCTGGCGGTTGCGCGTCGTCGAGCAGCGGCAAGTCGGCGACGACCTGCGCCTGCTGCTGCGGCCGAAAAGCGCAGAAGCTTGAGACGCGGAGCACGCGGAGAAAGGAAAATGCCGTCGATCTTCCTTCGTGTTCCAGGCTTTTGCTTCTGCAAACATTTCTGAATCGGGAAACGAACCATGTTCACCGGAATCATCCAGGCCGTCGGCCGCATCGCCTCGCGCGAAGACCTCGGCGGCGACGCGCGCATCGCGATCGACTCGGGATCGCTCGATCTCGCCGACGTCACGCTCGGCGACAGCATCGCGGTCGCCGGTACCTGCCTGACCGTCGTCGCGATCGAGGGCACGCGCTGGACCGCCGACGTGTCGGCCGAAACGCTGCGCCTGACCACGCTCGGCTCGCTGGGCGCCGGCGATGCGGTGAACCTCGAAAAGGCGCTGCGCCTCGCCGACCGTCTGGGCGGGCATCTCGTCTCCGGGCATGTCGACGGCGTCGGCCGCGTCGTGCACGTCGACGGCGACGGCGCTTCGCAGCGCTGGACATTCCGCGTGCCGACGTCGCTCGCGCGCTACATCGCGGTCAAGGGCTCGATCTGCGTCGACGGCACCAGCCTCACGGTGAACACGGTCGGCGCCGACACCTTCGGCGTCACGCTGATCCCGCACACGCTGGCGGCGACGACGTTCGGTGAGCGCGCGGCCGGCGATGCGGTGAACATCGAAGTGGACATGATGGCGCGCTATGCCGAGCGCCTTGCGGGTGCGGGCATCGACCCCACGTGACATCGGGCCCGCGCAAGCGGGCTGCCGACACGAACACCGTCGAAAGGGATGCCCGCTTGCGCGGGCATGACGTCAGGAAACCACGGGCCGCCATCCATGTCCTTCGCAACCATCCCCGAAATACTCGCCGACATCCGCGCTGGCCGCATGGTCGTCGTCGTCGACGACGAGGACCGCGAGAACGAGGGCGACCTCATCATGGCCGCCGAGAAGGTACGGCCGGAAGACATCAACTTCATGGCGCGCGAAGGCCGCGGCCTGATCTGCCTGTCGATGACGCGCGCGCGCTGCCGCCAGCTCGGCCTGAAGCCGATGGTCGACACGAACACCTCGCCGCACCACACGAACTTCACCGTTTCCATCGAGGCGGCCGAGGGCGTGACCACCGGCATCTCGGCCTACGACCGCGCGCACACGATCCAGACCGCCGTGCGCGTGGATGCGGGGCCGCAGCACATCGTGCAGCCGGGCCACATCTTCCCGCTTGCCGCGCAACCGGGCGGCGTGCTGGCGCGCGCCGGCCACACGGAAGCCGCCTGCGATCTCGCCGCGCTGGCGGGGCTGGAGCCGGCCGGCGTACTGGTCGAGGTGCTCAGCGAGGACGGCACGATGGCGCGTCGGCCCGAGCTGGAGAGCTTCGCCGCGAAGCACGGCCTAAAGATCGGCACCATCGCCGACCTGATCCGCTATCGCCTCGAAACCGAAAAGACCGTCGAGCGCGTGCACGAAGGCGAGGTCGACACCGAGTTCGGGCGTTTCCACCTGATCGCGTATCGCGACGCGCTCGCGCGCGAGCTGCACTTCGCGCTCGTGCGCGGCACGATCGACGACGGCGCGCCGGTGCTGACGCGCGTGCACGTGCGCAACACGTTGTCGGACGTGCTGCACCTGGAGCGCGACGATCTCGGCCTCACCGTCACCGCCGCGCTGCGGCGGATCGCCGCGGAGGATCGCGGCGTCGTCGTCGTGCTCGCCGGCGACGATGGTTCCGACATCCTGCTCGATCGCCTGCGCGGCGAATCCGCGGCGGAACCGCAGGCGAACGCCCAATGGCGCCGCCTCGGGCTCGGCGCGCAGATCCTCGCAGACCTAGGCGTGCGCCGCCTGCGCGTCCTCGGCACGCCGCGCAAGCTGGTCGGGCTGGCCGGCTTCGGCCTGGAAGTCACGGACTACGAGGGCGTCGCGCGCGGGCGTTGAGCGGGCGAACGTGCCCGCGTCGTGTCGGAATCCCGTGGCAGATGTTCCCGCGCCGTCTCGGTTAAACTGCGCATCGCGAATTCCGGCCCATCCTGCGCATGACCACATACTCCGGTGAACTCCGCCCCGTCGCGGGCGCGCGCTATGCGATCGTCGCGAGCCGCTGGAACCCGCGCATCGTCGATGCGCTGGTCGACGGCGCGCTGCATGTGCTGCGCGAGCACGGCGTCGCCGATGCGGCGATCGACCTCGTGCGCGTGCCGGGCGCGTGGGAGATCCCGCAGGCCGCGGCGAAGCTCGCCTCGACCGGCGGTTGCGCGGCGATCCTCGCGCTCGGCTGCGTCGTGCGCGGCGATACGCGACACTATGAACACGTCGCCGATGGTTGCGCCGACGGCCTGATGCGCGTGGCGCTGGAACAGCGCTTGCCGGTCCTGAACGGCGTGCTCGCGGTCGAGCGCCACGACGACGCGCAGGCGCGCGCCGGCGGCGCGCACGGCAACAAGGGCGAGGAAGTGGCGCTTGCCGCGCTGGAAATGGCCGACTTGTGGAGACAGTTGTGACGAACGCACCGCGCCAGCCCGCTGGCATCGATCCCGCCGCCCGTTCGCGCGCGCGTCGCCGCGCGCTGCAGGCGATCTACGCCTGGCAGCTCAGCGGCAACCGCATCGACGGCGTCATCGACCAGTTCCGCCACGAGCAGGACATGCAGATCGCCGACCTCGATTACTTCGAGGACATCGTGCGCGGCGTCGCGCGCAGCCATGCCGAGCTCGATGCGGCGATGGCGCCGTTCCTCGACCGCGAGGCCGAGCGCGTCGACCCGATCGAGCGCGCGATGCTGCGCATCGCCGCATGGGAATTGCGCGAGCGCCTCGACGTGCCGTACCGCGTCGTCATCAACGAAGCCGTGGAGACGACCAAGCGCTTCGGCTCGGAGCACGGCCATACCTACGTCAACGGCGTGCTCGACAAGCTCGCCGGCGTCTGGCGCGGCGCCGAGTACGGCGCCGGCCGATCGTGATGCCGCAGCGTCCGCAACGCTGAGCGGGACCTTGCGTCGTGGCGGAATTCGACCTGATCGACCTGATCCGCGCACGCTGCGAGGTCGGCCGCGCGGACGTACGCCTCGGCATCGGCGACGATGCCGCCGTGCTTGCCGTTCCGGCCGGGCATGAGCTCGCCGTCAGCACCGACACGCTGGTCGCCGGCGTGCATTTCCCCGCCGCGACGCGCGCCGACGATCTCGGCTGGAAGGCGCTTGCGGTCAATCTCAGCGATCTCGCCGCGATGGGCGCGACGCCCGCGTGGGCCTTGCTCGCGTTGACCTTGCCGGCTGCCGAACGCAGCCTCGTCGAAGGTTTCGCCATAGGTTTCGCCGAACTCGCCGCGCAGCATCGTGTCGCCCTTGTGGGCGGCGACACCACGCGTGGACCGCTCGCGGTGTCGGTCGTCGTGCACGGCTTCGTGCCGCCCGGTCGCGCGTTGCGCCGCGATGGCGCGCAGGTCGGCGATCTCGTGTTCGTCACCGGCACGCTCGGCGACGCCGCGGCGGGACTGCGTTGCCTCGATCCGCGCGACGTACAGGCGCACGCGCTGTTCCACGCGCCGGCGGATGCGCGCGAGTGGCTGCTCGCTCGGTTGAACCGGCCGATGCCGCGCATCGCCGCGGGCATCGCGCTGCGCGAGTTCGCGACTGCGTGCATCGATGTTTCGGACGGCTTGTGTGCGGACCTCGGCCACGTCGCCAAGCGGAGCGATGTCGGCATCGAGGTCGACGCGTCGCGGCTGCCGGCATCGTCCGCCTTGCTCGCGTTGTTCGACGAAGCGGACCGCGTCGCGTTGCAGGCCAGCGGTGGTGACGACTACGAACTTGCGTTCACCGCCCCGCCCGCGCGTGAGGCGGAACTCCAGCGCGATCTCGCGCGCCTCGGCTGCGGCGCCACGCGCATCGGTCGCGTCGTCGCCGGCAGTGGCGTGCGCCTGCAGGACAACGCCGGCACGGAAATCGCGCTGTACCGGCGCGGCTGGGAGCATTTCGCGTGAGGCTCGATGCCGCGCAACGGCGCGCCGTGCTCGGCTCTCCGGCCGGCTGGATCGCGAGCGGTTTCGGTTCCGGCCTGAGCCCGGTCGCGCCAGGAACGGCCGGCTCGCTCGCCGCACTGCTGCCGTGGCTGGCGCTGCGCGAATTGCCGTCGTGGTGGTATGTCGCCCTGGTCGCGCTCGCGTTCGTGCTCGGCACGTGGGCCTCGAACGTCGTGATCGGCCGGCTGCGCATCGAGGACCCCGGCGTCATCGTCTGGGACGAGTTCGTCGGCCAGTGGATCGCACTCATGCCGCTACTATGGATCGCGCGCGGCTGGCCCTGGATCGTCGCCGGCTTCGCGCTGTTCCGCCTGTTCGACGTGTGGAAGCCGTGGCCGGTGTCGTGGGCCGACCGCAAGGTCAAGGGCGGCGTCGGCGTGATGCTCGACGACGTGTTGGCGGGACTCTACGCGGCGATCGCGCTGGCGATCGCCGCGCAGTTCATCGTGTCGTGATGGCGATCAGGAGCACGGGTCAGGCGCGTTGGCCGACGAGTATTCCTTCGAACACGACATGCTCGCAGCATGCGGAAACAGCCCGCCGTAGTTGGCCAGTTTGCCGGGCGCTGCGTTCACGTTGATCACGTTGTAGACCATGAAGCCGATCGCCGGCAGGCCGTGCAGGGTGACGCCGGAATGATCCGCTTTCAGCGCGTGTCCGCCATCGCCGTTGGCGAGATCGAGCCTTGCCCAGCCGGATGTTCCGTAAGGTGGGATGTTCGTGGCCAACTTCGAGCCGAGCACGCCGGATGTCGTACCCGCGTTCGGATCGTCCGACGCGAGGAAGCTGATCGCGTTGACCGTGTAAGGCAACGTTGGCGGTGGCACCACGACCGGCAGGCCGATCGCGTCTCCGCTCACGGAGTAACCCTCTTCCTGGTCGAACACATTGACTCCGACCTGGACATTGGA
>Ga0153956_1001697_pt1 | contig 18432 bp, 19 predicted proteins | sample TSFL040MetaG_FD_104704 | JGI IMG/M metagenome (GOLD analysis project Ga0153956, IMG submission 104704) | Attine ant fungus gardens microbial communities from Florida, USA - TSFL040 MetaG | ecosystem: Host-associated > Fungi > Mycelium > Unclassified | place: USA: Florida, Wekiwa Springs...
CTCGAGGAACCACGCGGTCCCGGCACCGTCGACGATGAGGTCGACCCGTGAGAGGTGGCGCAGGCCGAGGGCCCGGTGCGCGGCGAGGGCGGCGTCCGTCGCCGCGGCCGCGACATTCCGATCGATCCGCGCCGGCACGTAGAACCGCGTCTCGCCGGCGTTGTAGCGGGCCTCGAAGCTGTACACGCCCGAGAGAGGCTCGATCTCGACCGCGGGAAGGGCGACCGGGCCGTCACCGGTGTCGATGACGCCGATCGCGATCTCGGTGCCGGTGATGCCCTGCTCGACGAGGGCGACATCCCCGTAGGTGTAGGCGTCGACCATGGCGCGGGGGAGTCCGCCGCGCTCCTCGACGATGGTCACGCCCTGCGCGGATCCGCCGCGGGCCGGCTTCACCACGAGCGGGACGGGCAGCTCGTCGGCGATCGCCTCGAAGACCGCATCGGCGCCGAGCTCGCGGAACGCCTCGCGACCGAGCGTGATGGATCGCGGGGTCGCGACGTCCGCACGTGCGACGATCGCCTTCGCCGTGGGCTTGTCCCACGCCAGGCGGGCTGCGTCGGAGCGCGAGCCGACGAAGGGGATGCCGAGGAACTCGAGCAGTCCGCGGAGTGCGCCGTCCTCCCCGCTTGCGCCGTGCAGCGCGGGCCAGATCACGTCCGGCGGGTCGGCGCGCAGGGAGCCGAGGAGCGAACCGTCCGGATCGATGAGCTCGACATCCAGACCGTGCGCGCGCAGACTGTCGGCGACCCGACGCCCCGAACGCAACGACACGTCCCGCTCGTGCGAGATGCCACCGGCGAGGACGACGACGCGGCCGAGCTCGCCGGCGGAGGGCGTCGCCATCAGCCGACGCTCGGCGGCAGCACGGTCTGGTGCTCCGGCTGGATCGGGACGGGCGCGGTCTGCGAGAACTCGTTGAGCAGCGTCAGCTCGCCGTTGATCACGTGGGAGAGGCGGCGGATGCCCTCGCGGATGAAGTCCGGGGTCGGATAGCAGAACGAGAGGCGCATCGCGTTGCGGCCGCCGCCGTCCGCATAGAACGCGGTGCCCGGGGTGTAGGCGACGAGCTCCTTGACGGCGCGCGGGAGCATCGCCTTCGAGTCCAGGTGCTCCGGCAGCCGCAGCCAGACGTAGAAGCCGCCGTTCGGGACCGTCCAGTCGAGCGAGGGGAGGTACTCGCCGAGCGCGGTGAGCATGGCGTCCCGCCGCTCGCGGTAGACGCCGCGGAAGGTGTCGATCTGGCCGCGCCAGTCGGCGGTCGACAGGTACTCCGAGATCACGAACTGCGAGAACGAGCTCGGCGACAGCACGGCCGCCTCGTTGGCGAGAACGAGCTTCTCGCGGATCGCGTGCGGGGCGAGCGCCCAGCCGACGCGCAGGCCCGGAGCGAGCGTCTTGGAGAAGGTGCCGAGGTAGACGACGCCGTCCTCCTCGATCGAGCGCATCGCCTGCGGCGGCGCCTGGTCGAAGTACAGCAGGCCGTAGGGGTTGTCCTCGAGCACGAGGATGCCGGCATCGCGGGCGATCTCCAGCACCTCCATGCGCCGCTGCCAGCTGAGCGTCACGCCCATCGGGTTGTGGAACGACGGGACCGTGTAGAGCAGCTTGATGCGCCGTCCCGCCTCCCGGAGCCGCACGATCGCGGCCCGGAGCGCATCGGGGACCAGGCCGCCCTCATCCATCTCGACGTGGACGATCTCCGCCTGGAAGCTCTTGAACACCGTGATCGCGGTGACGTAGCTCGGCCCCTCGGCGATGACGACATCGCCCGGGTCGAGGAAGAGCTTGGCCATCAGCTCGAGCGCGTGCTGCGAGCCGGTGGTGATGACGACGTCGTCGACGCTGCCGTGGATGCCTTCGAGCGCCATGACCTCGAGGATCTGCTCACGCAGCCGCGGCGTGCCCTGGCCGGATCCGTACTGCAGCGCCGTCGGGCCGTGGTCGCGGACCGTGCGGTCGACCGCGGTCTCCACGAGCGCTTCGGGGAGCGCCGAGACGTACGGCATCCCGCCGGCCAGCGACACCACCTCGGGACGACTGGCGACGGCGAACAGGGCACGCACCTCGGAGGCGGCCAGGCCGGCGGTGCGCTCGGCGTAACTGTCGTACCAAGGATCGAGGTTGTTGCCCTGCTGGGTCATCGGTCCAGATTAGTCAGCCGACATGGGAGCGGCCTCGCCCCGGAGGGGGGACGAGGCCGCGAGAACCGGATTGGACCTACGCGAGGAACTCGGCGAGGTCCGCCTCGAGCGCCGGCTTCGGCTTCGCCCCGATGACGGTCTTGACGACCTCCCCGGCCTTGAAGACCTTCATCGCGGGGATCGAGGTGATGCCGTACTTCATCGCGGTCTCGGGGTTGTCGTCGACGTTGAGCTTGACGATGTCGAGCTTGTCGGCATGCTCCTCCGCGATCTTGTCGAGGATGGGGGAGACCGCACGACACGGTCCGCACCACTCGGCCCAGAAGTCGACCATGATCGGCTTCTCCGACTGGAGGACGTCGGCCTCGAAGCTCGCGTCCGTCACATCCCTGGCGTTGCTCATCTGTCCTTCTTCCTGAAAAAGCTCCTGGCGACGGAACGTCCCCGGGGAGGTCGGTATTCCGGCTCAGGCCGGAACGGCGGCGGGCTCGGCGCCGGAGGCCTGCGCGAGCAGCTCCTTCGGCAGCTCGGCGAGGTAGTGCTCCGCATCGAGCGCGGCGACCACGCCGGAACCGGCGGCGGTCGCCGCCTGCTTGTACGTCGGGTCGATGACGTCGCCCGCGGCGAAGACGCCCGCGAGGTTCGTCTTCGAGCTGCGGCCCTGCACCGCGATGGTGCCCTCGGCGGTCAGGTCGAGCTGACCGTGGACGAGATGGGTGCGGGGGTCGGCGCCGATCGCGACGAACATGCCCTGCACGTCGAGGGTGGTCTCGGCGCCGTCGACGGTGTCGACGAGGCCGATGCCGGTGACCTTCTCGTCGCCGTAGACGTGGGCGACCTCCTTGTTCCAGAGGAACTGGATCTTGGGGTCGGCGTTCGCACGGTCCTGCATCGCCGCCGAGGCGCGCAGGCTGTCGCGGCGGTGCACGAGGTAGACGACATCGGCGAAACGGGTGAGGAAGGTGGCCTCTTCGAGCGCCGAGTCGCCGCCGCCGATCACGGCGACCTTCTTCTGCTTGAAGAAGGCGCCGTCACAGGTCGCACACCACGAGACGCCGTAACCGGACAGACGGGTTTCGTCTTCCAGTCCCAGCTTGCGATATGCCGACCCGGTCGCGTAGATCACCGTGAGGGCCTCGTGCACCTCGCCGCTGCCGAGCTCGACGGTCTTGACCTCGCCATCCAACACGACCCGGACGACGTCGTCGTAGACGATCTCGGCACCGAACTTCTCGGCCTGGGCCTGCATCTTCATCATGAGGTCGGGCCCCATGACGCCCTCGGGGAAGCCGGGGAAGTTCTCGACCTCGGTGGTCTTCATGAGCTCGCCGCCGAAGTCGACCGAGCTCGCGATGACGAGCGGCCTGAGGTTGGCGCGCGCCGCATAGATCGCGGCCGTGTAGCCCGCCGGGCCCGAGCCGATGATGATGACCTGTCGCATGGAGTCCTCCGAAAGTCCCGGCGAGTACAACACATGGTAGGCGGGTGATGTTCCCGGTCCGGATCGCCCGGATCGGGCGTCCGCGTCAGCGCCGACGCACGATCCGCCGCACGGGCGAGAGCAGGTCGCGCATCTCCGGCAGGCGGGCCGCCGCGAGCACGCCGAGGTAGACCAGCGCCGTCACGCCGCCGACGATCACGACGCTGAGGAAGGCCGGTCCGCGATCCGCGGCCGTCGCGGCGAAGCCGTGGCCGACCGCGATCCCGTGCGAGAGGTCGAGGCCGCCGAGCAGCCACAGGACCACGAGGCCCGCGATCCCGGCGGGGATCGTGGCGAGCACGAAGGCGCCGATCCGGCGCAGCAGACGCGCGCCGTCGATCCCGCCCATCCGCCGACGCAGCACGACGATCGAGACGAGCGTCTGCACGATTCCCGCGACGGTCGTCGCCGCGGCGATGCCCGCCGCCACCCACTGGCCCGGCGCGGCGAGCAGTCCGAAGGCGAGGCCGCAGAACAGCACCCCCTGCAGGAGCTGGATCCAGAACGGCGTGCGGGTGTCGCCGAGCGCGAAGAACGCACGCTGCAGCACGTAGAGCAGTCCGAACGGCATGAGTCCGGGCAGGTAGCCGAGCAGGACCGACGCCGTCCCGGTCAGCTCCCCGCGGGTGTGCGAGAAGAACGCGGCGAACGGGATCGCGGCCACCGCGAGCGCGACGGCGGCACCGGTCACCAGGAGGGCGATCTGCCGCAGCGAGGCCGAGACGTCGGCGCGCATGTCGGCGAGCCGTCCGTCGCGGGCGTGGGCGCTGATCCGGCTGTAGTACGCGGTCGCGATCGACAGCGCGATGATCGAGTGCGGCAGCACGTAGATGAGCCAGGCGACCTTGAGCGCGGCGGTGCCGGCATCCGTCACCCCCGCGGTCAAGGCGATGTTGGTCTGGACGATGCCGGCGACGAGGCCGATGAGCACCATGCCGAACGTCCAGGCCCCGATCCGGCCCACGTGGCCCAGGCCCCGCCAGCGGAAGTCGATGCGGAACCGCAGCCCGGTGCGGCGCCAGAAGAGGGCGAGCACGACCGTCTGCACCGCGACGCCGAGCGTCGCACCTCCCGCCAGGAGCGCGACCTGGGCCGGGGTCCAGTCGCCCGCGCCCGGCGGACGGCTCGGATCGACGTGGAACAGCACCCCGAACAGCACGAGGCTCGCGATCACGACGACGTTGTTGATCGCCGGGACCCAGGTGACCGGACCGAACACGCCCCGGGCGTTGAGCACCTCGCCCAGCAGCGCGAACAGCGCGTAGAAGAACAGCTGCGGCAGGCACCAGAACGACATCGCCAGCGTGAGGTCGATGCCGTCGCCGGCCAGCGCCTTGCCGTGCCCGCCCGCCGTGTAGAGGTCGACGAGCACCGGGGCGAGGGCGACCGTGACGAGGGTCACGAGGAGGAACGCGGTGGTGCCGAGCGTGACGAGCCGGCTCACGAAGACGCCGCCGCCGTCCTCGTGCTTCGCGGCCCGCACGATCGCGGGCACGAGCGTCGCGCTGAGCAGGCCGCCGGAGACGAGGGGGAGGATGTTGTTGGGGAGCGTGTTCGCGACCGCGAACGCGTTGGCGCCCTGGTTGTTCACCCCGATCACGGCGGTGAGGGCGAAGGCGCTGATGAAGCCGAGCACGCGCGAGACGATCGTGCCCGAGGCGAGCAGCATCGAGGCGCGTCCCATGCGTGCCGGAGCCGCCGCGGGGGAGGTCATACGCGCTCCCCGGTGTCGGTCGCCGGATCCGCCACCGCGTCCGAGGCTGCCGCCTCCCGAGCCGTGCGCGCCCGCCGGCGGCGCAGCACCTGGCGCACGATCCCTCCGCCGAAGATCAGCACGAGCAGGGTGATCACGATTCCGGTGCCGATGCCCTCGTACGACGGGCGCATGTCGACCGTGAGGGTGTCGCCGGTGCCGATCTGCACCGTCGGGGACGCGGCGCTGTGCAGCTCGACGCCCACCGCGTCCAGCCGGGCGGTGCTGAGCGCCTGCGCCGGGACGAGCACGCGGCCCGTCGCGCCCGGCTCCACCTTGAGCTGGATGTTCCGCTTGCTCACGCGCAGCAGCGGCGACCCCGGCGTGACGGTGACGTCGACCGTCACCGGGACCGTGAGCGCGTTGCTGACCGTGACCGGGATGGTCGTCTGGCTCGCCGTGACGAGCACCCCGCTGCCGTGCACGATCTTGACGGCGTCGAGCGTGGCGGTCGTGGATGCGAGGAAGGTCGAGAGGCGGTCCGCCCATCCGGTGTCCGACTCCACCCAGGCGACCGACATCGTGGAGAGCAGTTCGAGCCGGTGCGGGGAGGTGATGGTCGCGGAGGCGTCGCCCGCGGCCGTCGCGAACGCCGCGACCTGCGGCACCGTCGCCACGACCGCGTCGAGGAGGCCGGCGCCGTCGGCCGGGATGGTGCCGTCGACGACCTTGGCATCCACCGCTGGCCCGGTCAGCACCGCGGAGAGCCCCACCGACTGCGCGGAGGACTGCGCGTCGATGTTCTGCAACAGCTCCCGCACGTGCAGCGCGCTCACCGACCAGCCGCGGTCGAGGGTCGCGATCACCGAGCGACCCGGCGAGACGGCCTGCATCCCGTCGAGCGCGGCGTCGAAGCGGGTGAGCGCCTCCTGCAGCGCGGTGTCGCCGAGCGCGTCGACCGTCTCGCGGGCGATCGCGCTCAGCCCGTCGTCGCTGACGATCCCGTCCATCCCGTCGAGGCGCACCCGCGCCGACGCCGCGGACGACACGTTGCCGGAGCCGAGCAGCACCGTGTGGTAGCCGGCCGCGGCCAGGGGGGCCAGGTCCGCCGCGGACACGGTGCCGGCCGCGGGCCAGGCGATGTCGTCGGCGACGTAGTCGCCGGGAGCGGCGAGGAGGGCGTCATCCGTCGGGAGCGGCGTCTTCGCGGTCGGCGAGGTGGCCGCCGGAGTGGGGGACGCGGACGCCGGGGCCGACGCGGAGGCGGAGGCGCTCGGCGAGACGGCCGGTCCGAAGTGCGAGGTGTCGAGCAGGGGCTGGAAGTCGAGCCCGTTCAGCAGCGCCGCGCCGCCGCTCGCATGTGCGAGCACGCCGGGATCGGCGTCGGCGTAGGCGAGCGGGAACTTCTCGTTCGGCAGCGCCTGCAGCGCCTGCAGCCAGGCGTAGGCGCTCGCCGGAACCGCGGTGCCGAGCAGTCGGATCGACACGACGATCATCGGATCGATCGCGAGCACCGCCGCGGTGCCGGTGACGGCGTTCAGCTGCCGGGTCAGCACCCCCGTCGGCGCCGTGTCGGTCGCGAGCGTCGCCGCGTCGAGCACCCCGGTTCCGTCGGCCGAGTTCGGCACCGTGATGGGCACGATCACCGCGACGGAGACCGGACCGCTGCCCGGCGTGAGTGCGCGCGACGAGGCGAGCCGGGCGGGGGAGGTCGACGGCGGGTCGTCGGCCGCGATCGCGGGCGCCGCGCTGAGGAGCGCGCCGCCGAGGACGGCCAGCGACACGAGCGCGGCGAGCATCGAGCGGCCGGCGCCGCGGTTCAGGCGCACGTCGGCCGGTCCCATCCGTGCGCCGCGGGCATGGCCCCGATTCTAGGAGGGCTCGGATGTGCGTCGGCTCCGGCCGCGACGGTGAGCCGACGACGCTGTGGAAGCATGGATGCCATGCTGAGCGTCGCCGAGGCCGTCGCCCGCCTGCGCGACCTCGCCACGACGCCCGAGCTGCTCGCCCTCGCGGGGGCGTTCGCCGATGCCGGGCACGAGCTCGCCCTGGTCGGCGGTCCGGTGCGCGACGCGTTCCTCGGTCGCACGATGTCGGACCTCGACTTCACGACCTCCGCCCGTCCGGACGAGACCCTCGCGATCCTGAAGCCGCTCGCCGACGCGCACTGGGACATGGGCCGAGAGTTCGGCACGATCGGTGCGCGGATGGGCGACACCGTCGTCGAGATCACGACCTACCGCAGCGACGCCTACGCGGGCGACTCGCGCAAGCCCGTCGTCGCGTTCGGCGACACCCTCGAGGGCGACCTCGTGCGCCGCGACTTCACCATCAACGCGATGGCGCTCGCGCTGCCCGCGCCGGGCGGCGAGCCGCGTCTGGTCGACCCGACCGGCGGCCTCGACGATCTGCTGGCCTCCCGGCTGCGCACACCGTCCCCGCCCGAGGTGTCGTTCGGCGACGACCCGCTGCGCATGATGCGGGCCGCCCGGTTCGCCGCGCAGCTCGGCGTCGAGCTCGACCCTGCGGCGCTCGCGGCTGCGCGGTCGATGGCCGAGCGGATCGCGATCGTCTCGGCGGAGCGGGTGCGCGACGAGCTCGGCAAGCTGCTGCTGAGCGCGCGGCCGGTGGCCGGCATCCGGCTGCTCGTCGACAGCGGGATCGCCGAGCACGTGCTGCCCGAGGTGCCGGCCCTGCGCCTGGAGATCGACGAGCACGCCCGCCACAAGGACGTCTACGAGCACAGCCTCACGGCGCTCGAGCAGGCGATCGAGCTCGAGTCCTCGCGCGGGCATGCGCCCGACCTGATCCTCCGGCTGGCCGTCCTGCTGCACGACATCGGCAAGCCCGCGACCCGGGTCATCGAGCCGGGCGGCACGGTGAGCTTCCACCACCACGACGTGCTCGGGGCGCGGATGGCGGCCAAGCGGCTGCGCGAGCTGCGCTTCGACAACGACACCGTCAAGGCGGTCGCCGAGCTCATCCGGCTGCACCTGCGGTTCTTCGGCTACGCCGACGGCGCCTGGACGGATGCCGCGGTGCGCCGTTACGTGCGCGATGCGGGACCGCTGCTGGAGCGGCTGCACATCCTCTCGCGCGCCGACGTCACCACCCGCAACCGGCGCAAGGCCGACCGCCTCGGCTTCGCCTACGACGACCTCGAGGAGCGGATCGCGGCGCTCGCCGAGGAGGAGGAGCTGGCCGCGATCCGGCCGGACCTCGACGGCGAGCAGATCATGCGCATCCTCGAGCTGAGGCCCGGGCCGCTGATCGGCGAGGCGTACCGCTTCCTGCTCGAGGCGCGGCTCGACGAGGGACCGCTCGGGCCCGAGGAGGCGGAGCGCCGCCTGCGCGCCTGGTACGCGACTCGCTCACAGGACGCCTGAGCCCCTATACTCGACAGGTTGCCTACCCGGCCCCGCGCCGTGCAGGCCGTGTCAATACCCTCCTGCTGCAGATCGACTGCAGCCGTTCAAGTCCGAAGGAGGTGGGTGAATGACGCACCAGTACGAGTTGATGGTGATCCTCGATCCCGAGATCGATGAGCGCACCGTCGCACCCAGCCTGGACCGTTTCCTCAACGTCATCCGCAACGATGGCGGCACGATCGACAATGTCGACATCTGGGGACGTCGCCGGCTGGCCTACGAGATCCAGAAGAAGTCCGAGGGCATCTACGCCGTCGTCAACTTCACGGCGAACTCCGACGCCACCGTCGAGCTCGACCGTCAGCTGAAGCTCTCGGAGGCCGTGCTGCGCACCAAGGTGCTGCGCGCCGAGGAGGCCGTGGCCCGCGTGGCCGCGCACCAGGCCGACGAGGCCAAGCGCGCCGAGCGCAAGGCCGCCGCCGCTGCCGCCAAGGCGCCGGCGAAGCCCGCCGCGGACGACGCCGAGAAGGCGGAGTAGCTCGTGGCCGGCGAGACGATCATCACCGTCGTGGGCAACCTGACGGCCGACCCCGAGCTGCGCTACACGCAGGGCGGGCTCGCCGTGGCGAACTTCACGATCGCGTCCACGCCGCGCACCTTCGACCGTCAGGCCAACGAGTGGAAGGACGGCGAGGCCCTGTTCCTCCGCGCGTCCTGCTGGCGTGACTTCGCCGAGCACGTGGCCGGATCGCTCACGAAGGGCAGCCGCGTCATCGCGACCGGCCGCCTCAAGCAGCGCTCCTACGACGACCGCGACGGCAACAGGCGCACCGCGATCGAGCTCGAGGTCGACGAGATCGGCCCGAGCCTGCGCTATGCGACGGCTCAGGTCACCCGCGCCTCGGGCGGCTCCGGCTCCGGCGGCGGACGCCCCCAGGGCGCCGTCGCGGACGAGCCGTGGGCCGCGAGCAGCCCGGCCGGCGGCTCCGACGACGTGTGGAGCACGCCCGGCGCGAACTACAACGACGAGACCCCGTTCTGATCCCCGGATCGGGACAGCAGAGAAAGCATCCATAGGACATGCCTGGAAAGAGCAGCAGCAGCGGCGACCGCCGCAAGCGCGGTCCCAAGGGCGGCAAGAACGCCGCTCCCGCGAAGTCCATCAAGGTCGGCGTGATCGACTACAAGGACGTCGCGACCCTCCGCAAGTTCATCTCGGAGCGCGGCAAGATCCGCGCCCGTCGCATCACCGGCGTCTCGGTGCAGGAGCAGCGGCTCATCGCCCGCGCGGTCAAGAACGCGCGTGAGATGGCCCTCCTCCCGTACTCGGGCTCGGGCCGTTAAGGAGATATCGGATGTCGAAGCTCATCCTCACCTCCGAGGTCTCCGGCCTGGGTTCGGCCGGTGACGTCGTCGAGGTCAAGAACGGGTACGCCCGCAACTACCTGATCCCGCAGGGTTTCGCCGTGGCCTGGAGCCGTGGCGGCGAGAAGCAGGTCGAGCAGCTCAAGTCGGCGCGTGCCGCACGTGAGCTCGCCACGCTCGAGGAGGCGCAGTCCCTCAAGGCGCGGCTCGAGGAGACCACCGTGCGTCTGACCGTCAAGGCCGGGCGCGAGGGTCGTCTGTTCGGCTCGGTCAAGACCGATGACATCGCCCAGGCCGTGGCCGCGGCGGGCATCGGCTCGATCGACAAGCGCACCGTCGAGCTGGCCGCCCCCATCAAGGCGGTCGGCCGGCACGAGGCGTCCGTGCGCCTGCGCGAGGACGTGGTGGCCGCGATCACGCTGGACGTGGTGGCCGCGAAGTAAGCTGCGACAGCGGCTCAGGAGGCGTCCCCTGTTCGGGGGACGCCTCCTTCTGTCTGTCCCCCTTCTGCGGGGCGCACCGTCCACAGGGCGCTTGTCAAGAGGCAAAGCTTCAAGCGACAGTCCAGGCCTCTTTCTCCACACAGCCGTTGGACGGCTAAATCCCTGGTCATCACCCGATAAAAATCCGAGCAGGAGAAACAACCCACAGGAGAGTCCACATCTTCTGCACACGGCTCCCGGCGTTTCGCGGCGATTCCCCACAGTCTTGTCCACAGCCCGATGTTGTCCCCTGCTCGCCGGATCCATAACGTGAGGCGTCGCCGACTCGGACGGCCATCACAGGGGGTGGGCCGCCGCATGCGGCCATGCCGGGTGTCGGTCGTGGCTGCCACAGTCGGTGGCGTCAGCATGAGCTCGGAGCGCCGAGCACCAGGAGGAGAAGCCCGATGTCCATCGCCCATCTCGGTCTCGCGGGCGAACGCAACGATCGGAACGAGCGCGAGGGGTGGCAGGGCGAACGCACCCCGCCGCACGACCTCCTGGCCGAGCAGAGCGCCCTCGGCGGCATGCTCCTGAGCAAGGACGCGGTGGCCGACGTCATCGAGACGGTGCGCGGGGCCGACTTCTACATCCCGAAGCACGAGCTCGTCTACGAGGCGATCCTCACCCTCTACTCCCACGGCGAGCCGACCGACGTCATCACCGTCACCGACCAGCTCACCAAGACCGGCGAGCTGCAGCGCGCCGGCGGCGCCGAGTACCTGCACACGCTCACGGCGCTCGTCCCGACCGCCGCCAACGCGGGGTTCTACGCCTCGATCGTGCAGGAGAAGGCGATCCTGCGCCGACTCGTGGAGGCCGGCACCCGCATCGTGCAGATGGGCTACGCGAGCGAGGGCGAGGTCACCGACCTGGTCAACAACGCCCAGGCCGAGATCTACGGCGTCACCGGTGCCGACGTCGCCGAGGACTACGTGCCGCTCGTCACGGCGATCGAGACCGCCGTCGACGAGATCGAGGCGGCGAGCGGCCGCGACGGCGAGATGACCGGCGTGCCGACCGGGTTCGCCGACCTCGACGAGCTCACCAACGGCCTCCACGGCGGGCAGCTGATCATCGTCGCCGCGCGCCCCGGTCTCGGTAAGTCGACCCTCGCGCTCGACTTCGCGCGCGCGGCGACCATCAAGCACAAGATGCCGGCCATCTTCTTCTCGCTCGAGATGGGGCGCAGCGAGATCGCGACCCGTCTGCTGGCGGCCGAGTCGTCCATCCCGATGCACACGCTGCGCAAGGGCAACATGGACCCGCGCGACTGGACGCGGCTCGCGAACACCCGCGGCGAGATCGCCGACGCGCCGCTCTACATCGACGACAGCCCGAACATGACGCTCGTCGAGATCCGGGCCAAGTGCCGCCGGCTCAGCCAGCGCGCCGGGCTGCGGATGGTCATCATCGACTACCTCCAGCTCATGACCTCCGGCAAGAAGGTCGAGAACCGCCAGCAGGAGGTGTCGGAGTTCTCGCGCGCGCTCAAGCTGCTCGCGAAGGAGCTCGACGTGCCGGTGATCGCGCTGTCGCAGCTCAACCGCAACTCGGAGCAGCGCGCCGACAAGAAGCCGGCGCTGTCCGACCTGCGCGAATCGGGCTCGCTCGAGCAGGACGCCGACATCGTGATCCTGCTGCACCGCGAGACCGGCCTCGAGCGCGACGACCCGCGCATGGGCGAGGCGGACCTCATCGTCGCGAAGCACCGCAACGGACGCCAGGACACGATCGGTGTCTCGTTCAGCGGCATGTACTCCCGCTTCAGCGACATGCCGCGGATCTGAGCGGACGGCGCGGTGCGCGGTCGTTCGACGCCCGGGCGTTCGGCTCGCGGTCGTGGCGTCCGGGCGCGCGACGAGCTCCCAGCGCGGCGGACCTAGACTTGACGATCGTGTCCGCCGCGCCCGCCGTCGCCCCGCGCCGGACGCCTGTCGCCCCGTGGGCCCTCACGGCGGTCCGGGCGGTCCTCGTGCTCGTCCTCGGGCTCGCGATCACCTTCACGGGTGGCCACTCCGCGGCGTTCGGTCTCGTCGCCTTCGGCGTGTTCGGGGTCGTGGGCGGCCTCGCGCTGCTCGGCGGGGCGGTCCTCGCGCTGCCCCGTCCGGTGCGCGGATCGTTCCTCGTGCAGGCGGTCGTCACGCTCGCGGCCGGGGTCGCGGCGCTCGCCGTCGGCGCCACGGGAACCGCGAGCGGCGACGTGATCGCGCTCGTCGGTCTCGTGAGCGCCTTCGGCATCCTGACCGGCGCCCTCGAGCTCGTGGCCGGGCTCCGCGCGCGTCGGAGCGATCGCGCAGCGCGTGACTGGATCCTCACCGGCGTGCTGACAGTGCTGCTCGGCCTCGTGTTCCTCGTCGTGCCGCCCGGTTACAGCCAGTCGCTCGGCGGCATCGAGCGCATCAGCGGAACACTGACCGCACCCGTCGTGCTGGTCGGCCTGCTGGGCGCCTGGGGCATCATCGTCGGCGTGCTGCAGGCGATCGCCGCGGTCTCGCTGCGCGGCACCGCGGCGGAGCGGAAAGAGGAGGCGTCGTGAGCGGCAAGAAGAAGCCGGCGATGCGCAGCCGGCTGCGCCCGGTGGAGCTCGTGGGAGCCTCCGCGATCGTCGGCGTGTTCGTCGGGTTCGTCGTGATCCTCGGAACGCGCGAGTGGCTCACCGGGCTCGAGTGGGCCGGTGTCGCGTTCGTGGTGGCGCTCGTCGTCACCGCGATGCTGCTGCTCGCCGTGACGCCGCGGGACGAGCGGCCCGACGCCGAGCGTCGCGACGAGCCGGGCGACGGGTCGCGCGGGCACTGAGTCGCGACGATCTTCAGCCGAGGTGGTCGACCAGCCTGTCGGCGATGCCCGTGTACGTCGCGGGGGTGAGGGCGAGCAGGCGCTGCTTGGCGGCATCCCCGATCTCGAGCGCGGCGACGAAGGCGCGCAGCTCCTCGGCGGTGAGCCGGTGGCCGCGGGTGAGGTCCTTGAGCAGCGCGTACGGGTCGGCGATGCTGCTGCGGCCGGCGACGACCTCGGCGCGGATGACGGTCTGGATCGCCTCCGCGAGCACCTCCTGGTTCGCGTCGAGGTCCGCCGCGAGGGCGGCACGGTCGACGGCGACCTCGCCGAGGCCGCGGGTGAGGTTGTCGAGCGCGAGCAGCGAGTGCCCGAGGGCGACGCCGATGTTGCGCTGGGTCGTCGAGTCGGTCAGGTCGCGCTGCATGCGGCTGGTCACGAGGGTCGAGGCGAGCGCGTCGAGCAGCGCCGTCGAGAGCTCGAAGTTGGCCTCCGCGTTCTCGAAGCGGATCGGGTTGATCTTGTGCGGCATCGTCGACGAACCGGTCGCGCCCGCCTGCGGGATCTGCGACAGATAGCCCATCGAGATGTAGGTCCACACATCGGTGCAGAGGTTGTGCAGGATCCGGTTCGCGTGCGCGATCGCGGCGTACAGCTCCGCCTGCCAGTCGTGCGACTCGATCTGGGTGGTGAGCGGGTTCCAGACGAGCCCGAGGCCGGTGACGAACTCGCGGGTCACGGTCTCCCAGTCGGTGTCGGGATCGGCGGCGATGTGCGCGGCGAAGTCGCCGGTGGCGCCGTTGAGCTTGCCGAGGATCTCGACGGTCTCGACCCGGGCGAGTGCGCGGCGGAGGCGGTGGGCGAAGACCGCGAGCTCCTTGCCGAAGGTGGTCGGGGTCGCCGGCTGGCCGTGGGTGTGGGCGAGCATGGGCGTCGCGCGCTCGGCGCGGGCCCGCTCCTCGAGGGCGGCGAGCACGCCGCGCGCCTTCGGGAGCCAGACCTCGTGGACCGCGGCGCGGATCGTGAGCGCGTAGGAGAGATTGTTGACGTCCTCGCTCGTGCACGCGAAGTGGGTGAGCTCGGCGACGCGGTCGAGCCCCAGCTCGGCGAGCTGCGCGCGCACGAGGTATTCGACCGCCTTCACGTCGTGGCGGGTGGTGGCCTCGATCTCGGCGAGCCGGGCGATCTCGGCGGCCCCGAAGTCCCGGGCGAAGGCACGGAGGGCCTCGGCCTTGTCGGCCTCCACCGGCTCAGCGCCGAACAGGCCGCGGCCGGCCAGTGCGAGCAGCCACTCGACCTCGACATGCACGCGGGCGCGGTTGAGGGCTGCCTCCGAGAGGTGCTCGCCGATGGCCTCCACCGCCGGTCGGTAGCGCCCGTCGAGGGGGCTGATCGGCTGCGGGGGAAGCGGGCTCATGAGACTCCCTGTCGGATTCCGGGCTCGAGCTGGCGGAACAGCGCGAGCGTCGCGCGCTCGATCATGGTGAGCACGCCGTCGAACATCGCCGCATCCGAGTAATACGGGTCCGGCACGTCCATCGTGCCCGATCCGTCGGGGTCGAAGGTCAGCAGGAGCTGGACCTTGCCCTGGTCGGGGTCGTTGGTGGCCCATCCGCGGAGGATGCGCTCCTGGCTGCGGTCGAACGCGACGATGAGGTCGTGGCGCGCGAACTCGTCCGCGTCGAACTGGCGCGCGCGGTGGCCGGTGGCGTCGTAGCCGCGGGCGGCGAGTGCGGCGATCGTGCGCACGTCGGCGCGCTCGCCGACGTGCCAGTCGCCGGTGGCGGCGGACGTCACCTGGAGACGGCGCTCGTAGCCGTGGGACGCGATGAGCGAGCGGAGCACGGCCTCCGCCATCGGGGACCGGCAGATGTTGCCGGTGCAGACGAAGCAGACGCGGAACGGCGGGGTCGGTCCCGCCGTGGTCGCCATGTCCCCCATCTTGCAGGGCGGCGCGGGTCCTGCACAGCACGCGGGGGACACGGTTGTCCCCGGAACGCGCTCCGCGCGGCCCGCGCGGGCGGCGGGTCGAGGACGATCGGGCGCATGATCCCTCCCTCTGATGGAGCGCTGGACGCCGCGGGTCGCGCCGAGCTGCTGCGCCTGCTCGTGCCCGTCGCCGACGAACTGCACGATGCCCTGCACGATCCGCCGACCGTGTCGCCGGGCGACTGGCTCGGCCCGGCGTCCGAGGCGTGCGGACGACTCGAGACCGAGCTGCGCATCCGGCTGCTGCATGCCGCGACGGCGGTCGACGAGGCGCTCGCCTCGGTGCGGGGCCTCTCGTGATCCCGCCCGACGGCGCCCCGGCGCCGCCCTCGCCGCTGATCCCGCCGCTGCTGAAGCCGGGCGCGGGGGGAGACCGCGTGCTGCCGCCGCTCCCGGGGGCATCAGACGAGTCGGGAGGTGCGGGGCCGTCCGGCGGGTCGACGACGCCGGACGTGAATGGGGCCGGCGCCGATGACGAGCACTTCGCGCCCACCCCAGACATGGGCGGTCCGCTCGTGGTCACTTCGCCCGGGAGGACGACGGTCGCCACCGACGGGTTGCGCACGGCGATCGAGACCGCCGCCCGGATCGCCTCCGGGCTCGGACATGCGGCCCGGCGCATCCATCGGGCGGAGCTCGTGCCGCACGCACCGCCGCTCGCGGCGACGGCGCTCGCGGTGCACAGGGCGGCGGATGCGGCCGGCCAGCTGGAGGGCGCCCTGCGCGAGGCGGTGGACCGCTACACCGACGCCGAGCGACGTGCGTGGGCGACGTTCGACGCGACCATGAGCGTGGAAGGGGCGCTGGCCGGGGAGGCGATCGGCGTCGGCGTTCGGGCCGGTGCGGTCGCCGCCGCCGCGCTCGCACTGCTCGCCGGACCGCTCATCGCGGCGGGCGGGCTCGCGCTGCTGCCGTCCCTGCGCGCGAGCCTGAAGGGCGGCGCGGCCGGCCTCGGGCGGTTCCTCGTCGCCCACCCGCAGCTGCTGAGCAACCCGCGGTTCGTCGCGGTGGTGCGGGGGATCGCCGACGGGATGGACGAGGCGGTCGGCACCGCGGCAGGCGAGCCGGTGGCGCTCGCCCTGATCCGCGGGGCGACCGGCCGGACCGGTCCCGCGACGAGCGCCCGGCTGCTGATGGGTCTCGGGCCGAAGGTCGGCCTCCTCGAGGAGTCGCCGGTGGACGTGCAGCGGGTCGGCCGGCAGCAGGTGACGTCGCCGGCCGTCGGCGCGGCCGAGCGCCTCGCGCGGGTCCCCGAGGACGATCAGGTGCGGATCGAGAAGTACACGGCGCCGGGGCGCGATCCCCGCTACGTCGTGTACGTCGCGCCGACCCGCACCTTCGACCCGCAGCCGGAGGGCGAGCCGTTCGACCTCGCGAGCAATGTCGGCGGGGTGGGCGGGATCGACGTCGGCTCGATCCGGGCGACCGAGCTCGCGATGAAGGACGCGGGGATCACCTCCTCCAGCCAGGTGCAGCTCGTCGGCTTCTCCCAGGGCGGGATGGTCGCGGCGCGGGTCGCAGCGGACGGCGGGTGGAACGCGGTCGGCCTGCAGACCTTCGGGGCGCCGTCGGGGAACGTCACGCTGCCCGACGGCATCCAGGGGATGGCGGTGCGCAACCGGGAGGACTTCGTGCCCGCACTGGCCGGGCCGCAGACCGACCACCACCTGCTGCAGGTGCAGCGCACGGTGTACGCCGATCCGTCCCAGATGCCGACCGACCAGGCGGCGCCCGGCCACCAGCGGGTCGCCTACGCGGCGACCGCCGAGGCGATCGACGCCGCGCGTTCCACCGAGGTGCGGGCGCAGAGCGCGGCGCTCGACGGGTTCACGTCCGAGTACGCCGAGCTGCCCGGGTCAACGATCACGGCGTACTCCTACCACGCCGTCCGGCGGGACGGGACGGGGTGAGCGGGGATCCGGGCCGAGGAGGGCGGGGTCAGCGCCGCTCGACGCCGCGCGTGAACGGTCGCAGGATGATGCCGATCAGCCAGCTGATGACGCCGATCACGATCGCTCCGAGGACGCCCCAGCCGAAGTTCTCGACCGAGAGACCGAAGCCGAGCAGGCTGCTGATCCACGCCACGAGCAGGAGCAGGAGCCCGTTGACCACGAGCGAGACGAGGCCCAACGTGAGCACATAGATCGGGAACGCGACGACGCGGATGATGCCGCCGACCACGCCGTTCACGATGCCGAAGATCAGCGCGACCAGCACGAGCGTGACGACGTAGGCCGTCACGCTCGGGTCGTACGCGGTGATCGTCACATGCGGCGTCATGATCAACGTGGTCAGCCAGAGGGCGAGGGCGGAGATCAGCAGGCGGAGCAGCAGGCGTCCCATGCAGACATCATGGCCCGCCCCGGTGCCGCTCGGCCGTGTTTCTCACGGGGGCGCCGCAGAAGCGGCGGCGCCTAGGCTGGCCCAGTGCAGCGGCACGACCGCGCTCGTGCCGCGGAGCGGTAGGCGCCGCAGAAGCGGCGGCGCCTAGGCTGGCGCAGTGCCCGTGATCCTCCGCCCCGAGATCGCATCGCTCGTGCCGTACCGGCAGGGCCGGCCCGCGGCAGCGGACGCGTTCAAGCTGTCGTCGAACGAGAACCCCTTCGCGCCGCACCCCGCGGTGCTCGAGGCGATCTCGGCGGCGAGCGTCAACCGCTACCCGGACGGCGCGGCCGTGGCCCTGCGCGAGCGGCTCGCCGAGCGCCTCGGGGTCGCGATCGACGAGGTGCACGTCGGGTCGGGGTCCGTCGCGATCCTGCAGCAGCTCATCTCCGCTGCGGCCGGCGCGGGCGACGAGGTGCTCTACGCGTGGCGGTCGTTCGAGGCCTATCCGGGGCTCGTCACGGTGTCCGGGGCGACGAGCGTCACGGTGCCCGTGCTCGCCGACGGACGGCACGACCTCGACGCGATGGCCGCGGCCGTCACCGACCGCACGCGCGTCGTCATCGTCTGCACGCCCAACAACCCGACCTCGGCGATCGTCACGGCCGGCGAGTTCGAGGCGTTCATGGCGAAGGTGCCGGAGACGGTGCTCGTGCTCCTCGACGAGGCGTACCGCGAGTTCGTTACCGGTCCGCGCCCTGGCTAGGGGCCGTCCCTGCGGGAACGCCACTCCAACCTCCTCGTGCTGCGC
>Ga0153956_1001698_pt1 | contig 18428 bp, 17 predicted proteins | sample TSFL040MetaG_FD_104704 | JGI IMG/M metagenome (GOLD analysis project Ga0153956, IMG submission 104704) | Attine ant fungus gardens microbial communities from Florida, USA - TSFL040 MetaG | ecosystem: Host-associated > Fungi > Mycelium > Unclassified | place: USA: Florida, Wekiwa Springs...
AAGGGCTGCTCGACTCCGCTGAACCCGCGAAACTGTCTACGCTGCGGGAATTCCTCGTCGGCGCGGCACCAGTCAGCGAGGAGGTGGGTAAACGCGCACGCGCCGTCGGCGTCAGCACCTTCCGGTCGTATGGAGCCACCGAACATCCGACGGTCACCGGCGAGCACCGTGACGAACCCGAGTGGGCGCGCCTGGGGACCGACGCCAAAGCCCTGCCAGGTACCGAGATACGTATCATCGGGCCGACCGGTCAAGAACTCCCCGCCGGAACCGACGGGGAAGTCGTCACCCGCGGCCCCGAGCAGTTCGTGGGCTACCGGGACTCCGAGCTCAACAATGGTTCATTCACGGCCGACGGTTGGTTCCGCACCGGTGACCTCGGACATGTGGACGCACAAGGCCGGCTCACCATCACGGACCGGATCAAGGACGTCATCATCCGTGGTGGTGAAACCATCTCGTCGAATCAGGTCGAGGATGTCCTGCACCGCCATCCGGCGGTCGCAGAAGCGGCGGCCGTGGCCGCGCCGGACGCTCGCCATGGCGATGTGGTCGGTGCGATTCTTGTGCTGAAAGCGGGCGCCACAATGGATTTGGACGGACTCCGGGCGCATTTCGCTGCATCGGGACTGGCCAGGCAGAAGACGCCGGAACGGCTGGTGATCGTCGAGGACCTGCCGCGCACCGCGCTGGGCAAGGTTCGCAAGGCAGAGCTTCGCAAAGAGTACTTCGGCGGCTAGGGGCACGTCAGATGCTGTATCAGGACCTCGGCATCGGCAACGCTGCGCAGCAGATCGTTGAGATGCGTACAGGTGCCGGTCCCGAACAGCTCCTGGCGGACCCGAAAATGCAGCTCTTGCAAGGTCATTCCGGTGATCCGCGCGGCGCTGGCGACCGCGCCCGGGCATTCCTGCCACGGCAGCACTCGCGGTGTGGCATGTGAGTCGACGATGACACCGGTTGCGGTGTCCACGGTGGCCGTGAGCGTGTATTCGTGGATGATCGTTTCCACGTCGTCGCTGCGCACGTAGGTGTCGCGGAACATCGCGTCGATCCCGATCCGCCCGGCTGCTTCCTCAAAAGCGTCGATGCGGCGTCGGCGGCGCATGCCATGGCGCGGCAGCGGTGGAAGATCGTGCCAGGCATGGGGATCATCGCCGTGATCGAGATCGGCAGCCCGCGGACCGGTGACGACCACGGGGTCACCGGCCTCGAAGGAGGTCATGAGCAGCCCGCCTGTGGCAAAGCCTGCGCACTGATCGGCGACGGGCAGGTAACCGGATTGCCCGACGTCCCCGAGCACGCCTGACGCCGACAATGAGTGGCCCGAGATCAGCGTCGCCACCGGAACGTCGTCGAGCAATGTGTAACGGAGGTCGCGCGCTCGCCGCAGTTCAGGAGCCGCCCCGTCCGCGGCAGCGCGGAATCCGCTCATCGCCGGTGCGCCGGACAGGTGCGACACCGCGGCGACCGGTGGTGTGACCTCGACGTGGCGGACGACCCGGGCCACCAATTCTATGGTCGCCGACAGCCCAGCGACACCCAATTCCGTTGCCGTGCCGTCGGAGTCGGTCCAGATATCGCGGGCCCGCCCGGTCAGGTACACCGGGTCCAACGCGCCCTCATCACGCGTCATGTCGATAGAGGAGGTGCGCCGCGCGGACCGCGGACGTCGCGGCGGATTGCCTGTCGTGGGCTGGTGCACACCATGAAGGGGATGAAGCCCGAACTCCGGTGTGCCCAGATCAGTCACCTCGCCGAGCTTACGTCGGCTGGAATGCGAACGTCACCAGCGACTTCCCGTCGGAGGTCTCCAATGTGGTGGTGGTCGACACCAGGCGCTGCCCGATCCGCAGGTCGGTCGCGTCCACGCCGATGATCAACGTCTCGACCAACACGCCCTCGGGCAGTTCGACGAAACCCACCGCGTACGGCTTGAACACTTTTGGATCCCGATTGCCCTTGTACGGCAGAGGCGGTGGGAACTGCTGGGTGGTATAGGTGTAAAGCGTTCCCTCGGTGGACAATTCGATTGCCTCGATGTCGTCCTGGATCTCGGGAGCGCCATCGAAGAGCTCGGGGCGTTCGGCGGGGAACTTCACCACACCCGTCGAACGGCGCCGCGATGCGAACAACACCGCGCGGTTGCCGTCGACGCGGAACAGTCCCTCGGTGATCAATGTGGTCATCTCAGCTCACCTCGATGACCATCGCTGCGCCCATGCCACCGCCGGCACACATGGACAACACGCCGAGACCGCCACCGCGCCTGCGTAATTCGTAGATCGCCGAGGTGACCATCCGGGCACCTGTCGCCGCGATCGGATGACCCAGGCTGATGCCCGAACCGTACACATTGACGATCTCCTCGTCGAGTCCCAACTCGCGGGCGCAAGCCACCGCCTGCGCGGCAAACGCTTCGTTGATCTCGAACAGTGCCACGTCCTGCAGTTTTCGGCCGGCGAGCTCAAGGGCCTTGGGGATCGCCGTGATCGGTCCGCTACCGGTGCGGTTCGGAGCCACGCCGACCGCCGACCACGACAGCACGTGGGCCAGCACCTCTCCTGCAGTGTCAGGGGTTGTCAGCGCCACCACCGCGGCGGCGTCATTGACGCCCGAGGAGTTGCCCGCGGTCACGGTGAACCCATCGATTTCGGGATGCAGAACTTTGAGGCCCGCCAGAGTCGCCAGGGAGCTGTCGCGACGTGGGTGCTCGTCTTCGCTGAACGTGATGGTGCTGCCATCTGCCTGCGGCACCTCGATCGGCACGATCTCGTCGACGAAGGAGCCCGCATCAATGGCCTTGACCGCACGCTGGTGGCTGCGCAGCGCCCACTGATCCTGATCTTCGCGGGTGACGCCGTACTGCACGGCACAGTTGTGGGCGACCGTGATCGACATGTCGAGCGCCGGCGCGTCCTCGGTTGGCGGGTGGGAGAAAGGAAACCACGGATCCTCGTAGTCGTCGACCGATTTACCGCTGGTGAACGGCTTGCGTTTGCGTAAGAGCGGTGCGGTGGAACAAGATTCCATGCCGCCGGCCAGAATGGCCCTGCTCATGCCCGCCGCGATCTGTCCCGCACCGACGGCGATGGCCGACAAGCTCGATGCGCACTGACGGTTCACCGCGAGCCCGGGCACGTTGGTCAGGCCGAGATCGACCGCGACGTAACGGGCACTGTCTCCACCCCCCTGAAGGCTCTCCGCCAGCACGAGGTCGTCGAAGTCGGCGGCGCTGCGTCCGGACCGTTCCACCGCCGCGGCAACCACCGGTTTGGCGAGTTCGATTGCCGGCACATTGGCCAGCGTGCCCCGCCGTGCCGTGCCGATCGGTGTGCGGGCAGCGGCAATGATCGCTGCACGGGACGTCGAGGCCATGTGTCTCCCCAAGATTGTCTGGTCCGGGCCGCTTGCCCGGCGAGCGTTGTAAGTCTATACCGTTAAATGAATATCGGTATAACCGGGCGAGAAGGAGCGTTGTGAAGATCATTGGTTCGGTCGACGAGGCGGTGGCGACTGTCGGTTCGGAGCTCGGGGTCAGTAGGTGGGTGGAGATCGACCAGACGCGCATCGACGAATTTGCCGACGTGACGATGGATCACCAGTGGATTCATGTCGACGTCGAGAAGGCCAGGGCCGAAAGTCCCTACGGTGCAACGATTGCCCACGGCTTCTTGACCATCTCGCTGATCCCGGGCGTGAGCAAGGACAACTACCGGGTACAGAACGCGAAGATGGGGATCAACTATGGCCTGAACAAGGTGCGTTTCCTGTCTCCGGTCAAGGCGGGAAGTCGAATCCGGGTGCGTTCGTATTTGGTCGATGCCACTCCGGTTGGTCAGGACACGGTGAATCTCACCGTGCGGCACACCGTGGAGATCGACGGCGTGGAAAAGCCGGCCGCGGTTGCCGAACTGATCGCCAGGTTCGTGTTCTGATGGTTAAGTTGCGAGCGGAAAAGGTTAAACAGTTGGCTGGTATGACAGGCGAGGGGATGGTCCCATGAGCGGTGGCCCGTTCGACGGTAAAGCCGTGCTGACCGGGGCAGGCAAGTCGCAGGTCGGTCGCAGGTTGGGCCGCACCGGACTGGACCTGACGCTCGAGGCGGTACTACGTGCCATCGAGGACGCGGGGCTGAGCGTCGACGACGTCGACGGCATCGCCAGTTATCCGGGACCGGGCGTGCCCGATGCCGGGTTCTCCGGGGCCACCATCCAGGAGGTGCGTAACGCCCTGGGATTGCGTTCGCGCTGGTACATGTCGGCGATGGAGACCGCGGGACAGATCGGCCCGGTCATCGAGGCCTGCATGGCGGTCAGCCTGGGGTTGGCCAACCACGTGGTGGTCTACCGGTCGGTGTGGGAGTCCACAGCGGCGCAGCAATCCGGCGGAGGTCGGGCTTCGGTGCTGTTCGGCGGCGGCGAGTTGCCGCCGCATCTGGAATGGATGGCGCCGTTCGGAGCGCTGTCGGCAGCGAACTGGCTGGCGATGCCCGCCCAGCGATATATGCACGACTTCGGCTTGACCCGTGAGCATCTCGGCCACATCGCGATCAACGCCCGTGCCAACGCCGGACTCAACCCCGACGCCGTGTACCGCGATCCGCTGACCATGGAGGACTACCTCGGTGCGCGGATGATCTCCGAACCGCTGTGTCTATATGACTGCGATGTGCCGTGCGACGGTGCCACCGCAGTGATCGTGTCGCGACGCGAGGCTGCGGCCGGTCTGCCGCGGCATCCGCTGACGGTGGAGTCGGTGGGGCCCGGCATGTTCGAACGCGCCACTTGGGACCAGCGCGCGGACATCACCACCATGGCGGCCCATGATTCAGCCGCTACGTTGTGGGAGCACACCGCGCTGACGCCCGCCGATGTGGAGATGGCTCAGCTGTACGACGGCTTCTCTTTCCTGACCGTGATATGGCTGGAGGCGTTGGGATTCTGCGACCATGGCAAGGTCGGCGCGTTCCTGGACGACGGTGCGCGCATCGCGCTGGACGGTTCGCTGCCGATCAACACCAGTGGTGGTCAGCTATCCGGCGGTCGGTTGCACGGTATGGGCTTCCTGCACGAGGCCTGTGTGCAGATGTGGGGTGAAGGTGGCGAGCGTCAGGTCGCGCGAACACCCGAGGTGGTCGCCGTCGGGGTCGGTGGCGGGCCGGTAGCGGGATCAATGCTGTTGAGCAGTAGGTAATTTCGCGACGATGGACAGCGTCGGGCGCCCGGATGTGACGCTCGGTGGACGGATCTGATCAGATCGCGACTACGCAGGTTGCCCGTACACCGCGACGACGACGGAGCGGGCCAGGCTGTTCTCCGACCACACCCCGATCGCGGTGTTCGCGCAGTTCTGCATGGTGGCTCGGGACGGTGGATCCCACCACCACTGGTTGAGTATTTCGATCCCGCTGATCGCGATGGCCGGGTTGATCGCAACCGTTTCGGACACTTTGCCGACGAAGCCCGTCGCATTGGCTCGATCCTGCGGACTCGATCCGTCAGAGCCTATGTCCCCGTTGGTATCTGGATTGTTGAGCACGTCGAGTGTGTGCGCGCGAGCGGCATCCACCAGCCGTCCGTCCAGCTTCGGATCAGTGGTACAGCCATTCTGCTTCTGCGCTGTGTAGATGTTCGCGAACACACTTTTGTTCAGTCGACTGTTGTCCGCCTGGGCGGCGGGCGTGGCAACGGTGAGCGCGAGTATGGGCGCCAGTGTCAGCGTGAACGCGCAACGCAGGCTCGTGCGAGGAAACGTCATGACCGAAGAGACTACCGGAAAATAGATATATGAATTACCCTTTCCCTCACTTATGAAGAAACTCGGCATATCCGCACTGATCGTGGCAGGCGCCGGCGCTGTGACGGTGCTGGCCGTACCGTCAGCGCACGCGGACACCGTGGGTTACCTCGTCAATGTGACGATGCGGCCCGGATACGACTTCGCGAACGCTGACCAGGCGCTGACCTACGGCTACGGTGTCTGCGACAAGATCGCGGCGGGCGGGACGTATGCGCAGCTGGTCCGTGATATCAAGGCTGACTTCAACACGCCCGACGAATTCCAGGCGTCCTACCTGATTTCACAGGCTGCGCAGGAACTGTGCCCGGCTCAGATCTGGCAGCTGCGGAATTCGGCAGCGGGCTACGTCCCGGCGCCCGGCTGAGGTGGCTGCTTACACCATTCGAAGGAGTGAGCGGCGTAGCAGGTTGACCATGAGATGCGCGGCTCGCTCATCGCTGTCGGTCTCGCCGGCACCGGTCGGCTCCGTCATCCGCCCCAGCACTGCCAGGAAGACTGCGCCGGCGACCTCGGGGTCGACCGCATCCGGCAATTCGACCGAGTTCAGCAGTGTAGCGACCGCGCAGTGGATGGCGCCGATGCCATGATCGAGCGCAGCCTCCGAGAGCCGTTCGGCCACTGTGCCGTCAAACCAGGCCCGGATGACGCCACGGTAGCTGCGGTGAAACCGGACGTATCCCACCATCCACGTGGTCAAGGCATCAGCGTCGGCGACAAGCCCAAGCGTGGTGGCGTGTTCCTCGATCTGGGCCACTGCCTCGCGGGTAAGTTCGGCGAGAATCTTGTCCTTGGTGCTGAAATACCGGTACAGGGTGGCGCGACTGATGCCGGCTGCCGCCGCGATGTCCTCCATGCTGACGGCGTGGTAGCCACGTTCGGCGAACAGCGACGAGCTGACCAGCACCACGTGTTGCTCGGTCGGCGACAGCCGGACCACCTCTGTGTCAGGGGACGTCGTGCTGCGATCGTGAACGGCCGGGGAAGCCTCGCCCGACGCGGCGCAACCGCGCGGAACGACCATGACCTGCGCCGGGGTATCGGGAAACAGCATCAGTTGCAAGACGACGCTCAACGACCATGAGATCGCGCCCCGGTCGGGTAGCGGGAACAGCTTCCGGTGTCGGTATAGGTGGACCATGTGCGGGATGCGCATGAGTGCGGCCGCGGCATCATCGACGTCCAGTCCGTGCAGTTGGGCGGCGTGCAGCCGGGCCGTCACTCGGCGGGCATACTCCGAGGCAACCGGACCCACGTTGACGACGGACATCTCGGTGCCGATACCGGGGTATTCGGCGAATGCTGCCGCATGGGTGTCGTAGATGTCGGCCCATTTGACCAGCCAGCGGTGCAGCGTGTCGAATCCAGCCGCGGTCGGACCGAGGTCGCCCAGTTCCTCTCCGTGTTCAAGGACCGCCCTTCCGGCCACCGCACTCAATTCTCGGAAGATGTCTTCTTTACCTGCGAAGTATTGATAGACGGTTGCGCGAGAGGCATTGGCCGCCTTGGCAATAGAGTCCAGCGAGGCGCCGTGGAAGCCGACGGCAAGGAACGTTTCGGCCGCGCAGTCGAGTATCCGCTCGCGGGTGTACAAGCCACGGCGCCCGACGCCGACATTGGCTGAGGGCGCATAACCGGGGCGGCGTGTCGTGTCCGGAGTCGGCGGCATGACAGGAAGTATCCCAGTGCTCGGCCCGGCCCGGTGGGCAGTTGTCATGGCGCTGGTGGACCCGGCAGATTCCGTTTGGCCTTACCGGGATAGCCGAAGAACTTTTCGAAATTGGCATCGTTGATGGGCTGGGCGCTGTTGCGCTTGGCCGCCGTGCGCAACGCCTCGAGGCGGGCACGTGCTCTTTCGGCCTCGGCGGGAGAGCCGCATTTGTTGATCTCCTCGAATTCTGCGGCAGCTGAGCTGATCTCGATGCGCAGCCGTTCGTTCACCTCGCCGAACGTGAGCAAGTCGTGGTCGTCCTCATCGATCCTCTCGCGGGCGGCGGCGCCGCACGGAGTGTTTTCGGTAGCCGCCATGTCGTGCCTCTCAATCTGTAGACGAGTGTGGGGTACGTCATATAGTCTGTGAGACGAACCGTCAGAAAACAAGACGGAATGTCAGAAAATGTAAGGAGCGTGTTGTGCCGCTTCAGGACCACCACCAGATCGTCTCTGTCGATGACCACCTTGTTGAGCATCCGAGGGTGTGGCAGGACCGCTTGCCCGAGCGCTTCCGCGAGGCGGGTCCGCGGATCGTCGAAATGGACGGAAAGCACCTGTGGAGTTACGACGGGCAGATCTTCCCGACGATCGGCCTCAATGCGGTCGCGGGTAAGCCGCCCGAGGAGTGGGGCATGGACCCCGTTCGCTACGAGGACATGATTCCCGGCTGCTATGACCCGGTGGCCAGGATCGCCGATATGGACGTTGACGGCGTGCAGGCCGCTCTGTGTTTCCCGTCCTTCCCGGGCTTTGGCGGCAGCACGTTCTTCCGCGCCCAGGACAAAGAACTGGCACTGCTGTGTGTGAAGGCGTGGAACGACTTCTATATCGACGAATGGTGCGCCACCGCTCCAGATCGCTACATCCCGCTGGCGATCCTGCCCACCTGGGACATCGATGCCACGGTTGCTGAGGCCGAGAGAGTGGCAGCCAAGGGTGCCCGTACTGTCTCATTCCCGGACAGCCCAGTGCCGCTGGGGCTGCCGTCCTTCCACTCCGATCACTGGGACCGGTTGTGGCAGGTCTGCTCTGATGCGCAGATGCCGGTCTCGCTGCACTTCGGTTCGGGGTCGTACGTGCCGGGATTCTCCTTCTCCTCATTGAAGCCGGACAACAGCATGGCGGCGGCGTTGCCAGATGCCCCCTTTGCGGTGGCCATAGCCCTGTTCTCGACGAACCTGATGTGGACGACGGTCGACCTGTTGTTCTCGGGCAAACTGCAGAAGTTTCCGAACCTGCAGATCTCGCTCGCCGAAGGTGGTATCGGCTGGGTGCCCTACATCCTCGAGCGAGCCGACTACGTCTGGGAGCGGCACCGCTACTACCAGCCCATCGACTTCGATGCCCGCCCGTCCGATCTTTTCCGCAAGCACTTCTGGGGCTGCTTCATCGACGACGAACACGGCTTGAAGAACCGGCACGACATCGGTATTGACCGGATCACACTCGAAATCGACTTCCCGCACAGTGATTCCCACTGGCCCAACTCCCGCAAGCGGGCAGCCGAAGTGCTCGCGGACGTGCCAGACGATGAGTGCTCGCTGATCGTCGAGGAGAACGCCCGCCGGATGCTCAACTTCCCACGGGTGTCCACCCCGGTGCGCCAATTGGCCGGAGTCTGAGCGGAATTGAGCCGCCGCGCGGGGCCGGTAGGGCCCCGCGCGGCGGATCGGCGACTTTGATCGCTCGCCGGCCAACCGTCGAAGTCGACGGGATTCGTCTACAGGGAGCCGCGGGAGACGAGTTGCGCAGCAATGACATTCCGCTGGATCTCGTTGGTTCCTTCACCGACGATCATCAGTGGGGCATCGCGGAAGTAGCGCTCGACATCGTATTCGGTGGAATAGCCGTATCCGCCGTGGATTCGCACGGCGTTGAGCGCGATCTCCATGGCGACTTCGGAAGCGAACAGTTTGGCCATGCCGGCTTCCATGTCGCAGCGTTCTCCGCTGTCGTATCGTTCGGCCGCATAGCGGGTGAGCTGTCGGGCGGCGGTTAGTTTGGTGGCCATGTCCGCCAGGTAGTTGCCGACTGACTGGTGCTTCCAGATCGGTTGGCCGAAGCTCTGGCGTTCTTGCGCGTATCGCAGTGCGTCCTCCAGCGCCGCGGTCGCGACGCCGAGGGCCCGCGAAGCAACCTGAATTCGGCCTGTCTCAAGGCCTTTCATCATCTGTGCGAATCCCTTACCGGGCGTGCCGCCGAGTATCGCGGTTGTGGGAACCCGGCAGTCGTCAAACGACAGCTCGCAGCTTTCCACCCCCTTGTACCCGAGCTTGGGCAGGTCACGAGACACGGTCAGGCCTTGACCGTGCTCCACCAGCACCACCGAAATGCCGCGGTGGCGTGGCGTCGCCTGGGGGTCCGTCTTGCACAGCAGGGCGATCAAGCTGGACCGGCGGGCATTGCTGATCCACGTTTTGGCACCGTTGATGACCAGCTGGTCGCCGTCAACACGTGCCGTGGTCGTCATCGCTTGCAGGTCCGAACCGCCGCCGGGTTCGGTGAGGGCCATCGTCGCGCGGATCTCGCCGGTGGCCATGCCGGGCAGGTACTTGTTCCGCTGTTCGTCCGTGCCGTACAACGAGATCAGCTTTGCGACCACTGTGTGGCCACCCATTGCGCCGGCGAGGCTCATCCACCCTCGGGCCAGTTCCTGTGTGACCTGGACGTAGCAGGGCATCGATACCGGTGAACCGCCGTACTCCTCGGGCACGGCCAGGCCGAAGATCCCTATGCGTTTCATCTGTTCGATCCACGCATGCGGGTATTCGTTCGCGTGCTCGACCTCGCGGACGCCGGGTTTGACGTCACGGTCGACGAATGCCCGCACGGTGTCGACAAGCATGGTCTCTTCGTCGTTGAGTCCAGACGTCATCGGTAGACCTCTCCGCAGGTGGGTGCTCCCGCATTTATAATAGATACTATTGTCAGATTCAAGCGGGACGATGTACCGGTTCAGGGCTATGTTCGGGCTAGTAATGAAATAAAAGCCACTATCCATCGACGACATAAGTGGACAGTGATGTCAGAAATGATGAATGCCAGTCGGTTGGGGAGCGTCGCTTGCTCATCGGTCGCGGGGGCGCGACCGGGCGGTGGGCTCGATTGGTCGGCGGAATCGCGCGATGACAAATAGTTAATCCTTTAGACTGATCGAGCAAGTCAGCGGATGCGACCGTCTCATGGGCGGCTGAGTGGAGGAAGTTGCATGAGGGTCAGTCTCGAACAATCGAAATGTGTTGGCCACGCGCAGTGCTACGCCGTCGATCCCGATCTGTTCCCGATCGATGACTCGGGTTACTCGGTCCTCGAACCGACCGAGGTCACCCCGGAAAACGAGCAGCGCGTTCGGGATGGCGTGGCCGCATGCCCGGAGTTGGCCCTGATTCTTGAAGGCGGATAACGGGCAGGGGCTTGCCAATCGGCCGCGCAGGGCGTCACTATGACTACATAGTTAACGAAGTTGAATTAGTGGGGTGTGATGCAGGCAGCTGATTGGCGTCCTCGACTCGAGTCCTTGCTCGTGGATTATCGTCATCGTCAGAGCGAGACCGTCCGGTCGGGCGTCAAGCCCGACCGCATCGAGGCGGCCAGGGCGTGGCATGCCGAACTTGTCGATCACAGATTGGCCGCTCCGGGCTGGCCCCGCTCGGCCGGCGGTCTGGAGCTGTCGCTGGTCGACCAATTGGACTACTACCGGATGACCACCGATGCCGGTGTGCCGCCGCATCCGTGCCCGTTGTCGTTCATCCTTGCTCCCACCCTGATCGCGCACGGCACGCAGCAGCAGAAGGACCGATTCCTGAAACCGCTGCTGCGCGCTGACGAGTTCTGGTGCCAAGGGTTTTCGGAACCGGGCGCGGGTAGTGACCTGTCATCGTTGTCCACCCGCGCCGTCCGCGATGGGGCCGTGTACCGGGTCACCGGCCAGAAGGTGTGGACCACCATGGCCGACCGGGCCGATTGGATGTTCGCACTCGTGCGGACCGGCTCGGGGGACAAGCCGTCCGACGGCATCACGTACCTGCTGATCCCGATGCACAGCCCGGGGATCACCGTGCGGCCGCTGCGCGATATCAGCGGCGCGGCACATTTCGCCGAGGTCTTTTTCGATGACGTAATGGTCCCGACCGAGAACCGGGTGGGCGATGAGGGAGCCGGCTGGTCGATCATGCGGACGTCGTTGGGGCACGAGCGCGCCACCGCCTTCCTCGCCGACGAATTCAAGTACCGCCGGACGGCTGACCGGGTGGTCGAGTTGGTGGTGTCGCGCCAACTGGACCACGATTCCCTGGTCCGCCAAGACCTCGCCCGACTCGAGTCCGGGGTGCGCACCATCGCGGCCAACAGCGCCCGTGCGTTGGCCGCGGTATTGCGCGGTGAGGACCCAGGTGGCGTGGCCTCGGTGAACCGGCTGGTGAAGTCGGAGTTCGAACAGCATCTGCACGCGCTGGCGTTGCGTGCGGCAGGTCCGTATGCAGCCTTGGGTAGTCGGGCGCCCGACGCTGTCGACAACGGGCGCTGGACGTTCGGTTACCTGATGAGTCGGGCCACCACGATCGGTGCGGGCACTGCCGAGATTCAGCGGAACACCATCGCCGAGACCGTGCTCGGTCTGCCGTCGCACCGCGGCGAGGGCGTCCGCACCGCCGCCGTCACACCGGGTGCTCCGCTGGCCGTACCCGAGGAGGACGAGCGCGACCTGCGTGATGTTCTGGCCAAGACGCTGGCAGCCAAAGTGGATGTGGCGACATTGCTGGATCGCAAGCGGCCCGTCGACGCCACCGACCCCGCGGTGTGGTCGGCGCTGGTCGAATTCGGACTGCCTGGCTTGGCTGTCGCCGAGTCGTTGGGCGGAGCCGGGGCGCGGCCCCGGCTGCTGTACGCAGCCATCGAGGAGACGGGTAAGGCGCTGGCACCGGTGCCGTTGGTTGCGACGGTGACTGCGCTTGATGTCGCTGTGCAATGCGTGGCAAAGGATTTGGCGCAGCGGATCACCGCAGGTGCGCCCGCGGCGTTCGCGGTGCCGCTCAACGACGCCGGCTGGGTGACGAGCGGCCCGGAGCTACCCGAATGGAACGGTGTCAGCCTGCGTGGCGTGGTGCCGATCGTCGCAGGAGCGCCGGGTGCCGAGGTGATGATCGTGCTGGCGCGTACCGGCGGCGCGGAGGTGCTGGTCGCCGTTGATACCTCTGCCGTCGGGGTCGCAGTGACCGCACATCAGCCGCTCGACATCACCGGCACCGTCGGTGCCGTGACATTGACGGAGGCGCCGGGCGAGGTGCTCGCGGACGGGGCCGACGTGCGCCGGGCGCTGCGTAGCGCCCGGCGCCAGGCATTGCTGGCCGTGGCGGCCGACTCGGTCGGTGTGGCGGCCCGCGCGCTGGCGATGGCCGTCGAATGGGCGGGTGAGCGCCATCAGTTCGGCCGCCCCATCGGAAGTTTCCAGGCGATCGCGCATAGGTGCGCAGACATGCTTGTCGCGTTGGAGGGTGCCCGCAGCCAGGTCCTCGCGGCCGCCGAAGCAGATATCGAGGAGTCCGGGTGTCTGGTGGATCTCGCCACCGCGGCCGCGCTCGACGCAGCGGTCGCCGCCACCGAGGGTGCGCTGCAAATCCACGGTGGCATCGGATTCACCTGGGAGCACCCGATTCACCTGTTACTCCGCCGCGCCCAGGCCAATGCCGTTCTGATCGGCCGCGCCGATGCATTGCGTGACCGTGCCGCGGGGGAGTTGTTGCGGCCGCTGCAGGAGAAGCGCCTCGAAGATGCGCTGACGCGCTGATCACCGAACAGAAAGAACGAACGTGGAATACGGTATGGGGCCCGAGTTGGAGGCCTTCCGCGCGCAGGTGCGGGCATTCGTCGCCGAACACGCACCTGCCATCCCTCCGCGGGCGGGTGTGCGCAGCGCCGAGAACGCCACGGAGCTCAAGGCTCTGAAGGATTGGACCGCAAGCCTTTTCGAGGCAGGCTATGCCGGTGCGGACTGGCCGGCGGAGTTCGGCGGCCGCGCCGACCGTTCGCCAGAACATGCGATCGTCGTCGGAGAGGAACTGGCCCGTGCGGGGGCGCCGGGGGTGCAAAGCGGCAGCACTCTGGCCTCTCACGCACTCATCCACTACGGCACCGATGAACAGCGTCGTCGGCATTTGCCCGAGATTCGGGCCGGCCGTCAACTGTGGTGCCAGCTGTTCAGTGAGCCGGACGCCGGCAGCGACCTGGCGTCACTGCGAACCCGGGCAGTGCGTGATGGGGACACCTACACGGTCACCGGTCAGAAGGTGTGGACCACGGACGGGCACTGGGCCGACTACGGATATCTCTTGGCCCGCACCGACTCTGAGGCTCCGAAACACAAGGGCATCAGTGCTTTCATCGTCGACATGTCCACCCCGGGCATTACTGTCCGGCCGCTGCGTGAACTCACCGGAACTTCGGACTTCAATGAGGTGTTTCTGGACAACGTCACGGTGCCCGCCGAGTCGATGATCGGGTCACCCGGTCAGGGCTGGGCGATCGCGAATGCCACACTGGCGCACGAGCGGACCGGTGTCGGCGCAGTGGTGGTGAGACTGCGGTTGGCCGTCGACGCACTCGTGGAGCTCGCCTCGACCGTGAACCGCGGTGGTCGCCCCGCCATCGAGAGCGACCTGGTGCGCGATCGGATCGGAGAGTTCAGCGCAGAGGTCGAGGCGTTGTCCGCGTTGACGTACGCGAATGTGACGCGGTGGTCGCGCGGAACCGAACGCATGCACGACGCCGCCATGGCCAAACTGATGTTCAGCGAGCTCAATCTCGAAATGGCGCGGTTCGCAGTTGAACTCGGCGGTGAGGACGGGATGCTCGTCGAAGGTGACCCCGCGGTGCTCGATCACGGCCGTTGGCAGGACGAGTGGCTGTACGCCCGCGCCTACACGATCGCGGGCGGCAGCTCGGAGATCATGCGGAACCTGATCGCCGAGCGCGGCCTCGGACTCCCTCGTGCCCGCTGACTCGTCAGCCGCTGACGAGCGCAGCGCGATGATCGGCGACGGTGCCGTTGAACGCCTCATCGACCTTGATGCGGCGCAGCAGCAGATGCAGGTCGTGCTCCCACGTGAATCCGATGCCACCATGCACCTGGAGAGCATCGCCGGCCACGCGGGCCGCCGCCGACTTCGCATAGGCGGCGGCCGCCGACGCCGCTCGGGAGCGATCCGCGCCGATCACGGTGTCCAGCGCGAGGGCGCCGGCCCACAATGCGGCGCGGCTGGCTTCCACCGCGACAGCCATGTCGGCGCAATGATGTTTGACGGCCTGGAACGAACCGATCGGCACGCCGAATTGCTCACGCTGCCCGGCATATTCGACTGTCATGTCCAACAGTCGGGATGCCGCGCCCAGTGCATCGAACGCCCGGTGCACCGCCAGCGCATCCCGCGCCGCGGCCAGGGTTCCCGCGGGCAGTTCCGTTGTCTCTGCGCCGATCGTGTCGAGGTCGACCCGCGCCCACGACCTGGTCAGGTCCAGAGTCGACATGGTGATCAGCGTCGGCGTGGTCAGCACAGACAGGTATTCCTTCGCCCCGTCCTGGCGTACCACCGCGATCGCATCCAGATCGGCGGCCATCGGCACCGGGGTTCCGGCTTGCTCATGGGCGAAGGTCAGTCCGGTGAGTGGGCCGGCGCCGTTGATGCCTGCCGCGTTGAGCAGCCATGCGGTGACGGCCAGATCGGCGACGGGCAGCGAGCTGGCGGCGTAACCGTGCGCTTCGGTCAGAACTCCGAGATCGACATGGGTGCCGCCCATTTCGGGAGTGAGCAGGTCCAGCAGACCGGACTCGGCGGCGTGTGTCACGGCGGCCGAATCGATGGTGATCGGCGCGGTGTCCAGCACCGCGCGCACGCGAGTCAGCGGGTTGTGGCGGACCAGCCAGGCGCGTTCCGCTGCGGCCAGCTGATCTTGCTCGACGGTCAATCCGAAATTCACGAGAATGCTCCTCTACTAGATTGACCTAGTAAACCACGTCGATTAGGTTAAATAGAATACTGATTACAAAGAAGATCGAAACCGGAAAGTGGCGATGACGAACATCCGCGAAGCTCTGGGACGGCTGTGGGACGCGAACGACCACGCACGCATGTTGCAGTGCGGCGGGCGCTGGGAGCCGTGGGGGCGTGTCCGCATCCTGATCGAGCAGATCGACAAGGAACTCACCGCCGCAGCGTGCGGTGAGGGCAGTCGGGTGGCCGTCGTACTGTCCAACCAGATGGAGTCCGTCGCCGCGCTCATCGCGATCTTTCGTGGCGGTCGTACTCTGGTCACCATCAGCCCGCTGCAGCCGCCGGAACGGCTGAGCGCAGACCTGGCTGCCACCGCGGCGCACTACGTGTTGGCACCGTCGGTTCTGTGGTCGGAGGACGCCTTCACGCGAGCGGTCGACGGCCTCGGCGCTACCGCCTGGAGCGTGGACGGTGACGAGGTGGTCGTCCGGGCGCGAGGTGTCGCGCCCACGGATAGCGGTGATGCCGCGGTCGCGATCGAGATGCTGACCTCCGGTACAACGGGTGCCCCGAAACGCATTCCGTTGACGTGGGCACAATTGGACGCGTCGCTGGCCGCGGCACTGCGGCACAACGAACGGCCCGACGCGCGATCCAAACCGTCCCTCACCGGCACGGTCGGACTGGTGACGCTGCCCGTCGTGCACATCGGTGGGCTGTGGTCGCTGTTGCAGTCGTTGGTAGCGGCACGACCGATTGCCATGCTGGACCGTTTCACGGTGCCCGGCTGGCACGCCGTGGTCAAGGAATTCAAGCCCGCGGTCGCCGGATTGCCCCCGGCGGCCATCCGATCGGTGCTCGATTCCGATATCCCCGCAGAGGACTTGGCGAGTATCCGCGCCGTCAACGCCGGAACCAGTCCGGTTGACCCTGAACTGGTCGACGCATTCTTCGAGCGTTATCACATTCCGATTCTGGTCGTGTACGGCGCGACCGAGTTCTCCGGCGCCGTGGCCGGGTGGACCGTCAAGGATTTCCATGCCCGGTGGGCGGAGAAGAAGGGCAGCGTCGGACGCGCGTTCCCCGGCGTGCGGTTGCAGATCGTCAACGAGGACGGCGCCGTGCTCGCTGCCGGGGAGAAGGGCCGACTCCAGGTCGCGACACCCCAGGCCGGCGGGTCGGGGGATTGGGTGACGACGAGCGATCTCGCCCATCTGGATGCCGACGGTTTCCTCTACATCGATGGCCGCGCCGATGATGTCATTGTCCGTGGGGGGTTCAAGGTGGCCCCGGAGACGGTGGTGCGCGCACTACGGACACACGCGGCTGTCGCCGACGCTGCCGTCGCACCACTTCCTGACAGCCGGCTGGGCCAGATCCCGGTAGCCGCCGTCGAATTGCGTGGCGGTGCTCAGGCTGACGGCGATGAGCTACGTCAGCACTGCCGTGCGCTACTGACCCCCTACGAAGTGCCCGCACAGGTCTTCGTGGTCGACGAGTTGCCCCGTGGGGCAGCGCTCAAAGTTGACCGACGTCGGCTCCTCGCCATGCTGGCGGACCTCGATGCCGGGAAGGCCGATAGTTCGCAACACACCGATAAGGAGAATTCATGACTGACGCCGCCATCGTGGAGCGCAGGGGCAACGTCGCGCTCATCACGATCAACCGGCCAGACGCGCGCAACGCCGTCAACGGCGCGGTGAGCACCGCGGTCGGCGATGCGCTGGCAGCGGCGCAGCAGGACCCCGACGTATGGGCGGTGGTACTCACCGGCGCCGGCGACAAATCCTTCTGCGCCGGTGCCGACCTCAAGGCAATCTCACGCGGCGAAAACCTATTTCACGACATGCACCCGGAGTGGGGCTTCGCGGGTTACGTGCACCATTTCATCGACAAGCCCACCATCGCCGCGGTCAACGGCACCGCTCTGGGTGGTGGCTCGGAGCTGGCGTTGGCCAGCGATCTGGTGGTTGCCGCCGAGTCCGCCAGCTTCGGGCTACCTGAGGTCAAGCGCGGCCTGATCGCCGGTGCGGGCGGGGTATTCCGCATCACCGAACAACTGCCGCGCAAGGTGGCACTGGAACTGGTGTTCACCGGGGAGCCGATCACCGCGGAGGCGGCGCTGCGGTGGGGGCTGGTCAACCAGGTCGTCCCTGACGGAGCCGTGGTGGCGGCGGCACTGGCGCTTGCCGAGCGGATCACCGTGAACGCGCCGCTGTCGGTGCAGGCCAGTAAGCGGCTGGCCTACGGTGCCGATGACGGTGTCATTGCCGCGGAGGAACCCAAGTGGGAACGCACCGAACGTGAGTTCACTGCACTGCTGAAATCCGAAGACGCACAGGAAGGCCCGCTGGCCTTCGCGCAGAAACGTCAACCCGTCTGGAAGGCACGCTAATGGGACGCGTACACGACAAAGTCGTCTTGGTGACCGGTGCAGCTCGCGGTCAGGGCCGCAGTCACGCGGTCAAACTGGCAGAGGAGGGCGCGGACATCATCCTCTTCGACATCTGCCACGATATCGAGACCAACGAGTACGCACTGGCGACCTCGCATGATCTCGAAGAAGCCGGTCTGGAGGTGGAGAAGACCGGTCGCAGGGCCTACACCGCCGAGGTCGACGTGCGGGACCGCGCTGCCGTGAATCGCGAACTTGCCAGTGCGGTAGCCGAATTCGGCAGGCTCGACGTCGTTGTCGCCAACGCCGGCATCTGTCCGCTGGGTGCGAACCTACCGATACAGGCGTTCGCTGATGCCTTCGACGTCGACTTCGTCGGCGTGGTCAACACGGTGCACGCCGCGCTGCCGTACTTGAAATCTGGTGCGTCGATCATCACCACCGGTTCAGTCGCCGGGCTTATCGCCTCCAAGATGCCGCCGGGGGCAGCCGGGCCACAGGGGCCGGGCGGCGCCGGCTACATCTACGCCAAGCAA
>Ga0153956_1001700_pt1 | contig 18409 bp, 16 predicted proteins | sample TSFL040MetaG_FD_104704 | JGI IMG/M metagenome (GOLD analysis project Ga0153956, IMG submission 104704) | Attine ant fungus gardens microbial communities from Florida, USA - TSFL040 MetaG | ecosystem: Host-associated > Fungi > Mycelium > Unclassified | place: USA: Florida, Wekiwa Springs...
AATGTGAGCCATCACCGGAACGTCCCAGCCCAGCGCGTCGTAGATGTGCTTCTGGCGGGCGGCGTTGATGAGATGGTCGTCGCCGCGGATGACATGCGTCACATCCATGTCGTGGTCGTCCACGACCACCGCGAGCATGTAGGTCGGCGTGCCGTCCGAACGCAGCAGCACCAGATCGTCGAAATTCTCGTTCTGCCAGACCACGCGGCCCTGGACCTGATCATCGATCACGGTTTCGCCGCTCTGCGGCGCGCGCAGCCGGATCACCGGTTTAACGCCCGCCGGGGCTTGCGACGGATCGCGGTCGCGCCAGCGGCCGTCGTAGCGCATGGCGCGGCCCTCGGCCTTGGCGGTCGCCCGCATCTCCTCAAGCTCCTGAGGCGTGGCGTAGCAGTAATAGGCCTTGCCGGCGGCGAGCAACTGCTCGGCCACCGCGCGGTGACGGGCGGCGCGGGTGAACTGATAGACCGTCTCGCCGTCCCATGTGATGCCGAGCCACTTGAGCCCGTCGAGGATGGCGGCGATCGCCGCGTCGGTGGACCGCTCGCGATCGGTGTCCTCGATCCGCAGCAGCATCCGGCCGCCCTGCTTGCGGGCATAGAGCCAGTTGAACAGCGCGGTGCGTCCGCCGCCGATATGGAGAAAGCCGGTCGGAGAGGGGGCGAAACGGGTAACGACGGGTTTGGAGGTCATTTCAGGTGGTTCGATCTTTCGGAAATGTGATTGGGCCGGGCCTTTATCATACTGCCGGTGCACTGTCTCAGCATCTTGATGAAAATGCCGGACTGGCTAACGGAGGCTTGAGAATATTCACCTCTCCCCGTTTGCGGGGAGAGGTCGGATCGCGCAGCGATCCGGGTGAGGGGCATTTTTCCTTCGAATTGCCGCACACTTTGCCCCTCACCCCAACCCTCCCCCGCAAGCGGGGAGAGGGAGCGGATCGTGGCCGGCGATGTGGAACCATGATCTTGCTTGCGGACCGAGCGGCCCCTTGGCGCGGCGGCGGGGATTTGGCACATAGGGCCCAATTGGAAAGGGTCAAAATGACTGACGAATCGGGTTCGGACGCAGGTGCCGACTTCATCCGCGACATCGTCGCGGCAGACCTTGCATCCGGCAAACATGCGGGCGTGGTGACGCGCTTTCCGCCGGAGCCGAATGGCTATCTGCATCTCGGCCACGCCAAGTCGATCTGCCTGAACTTCGGCATCGCCGAGGAATTCGGCGGCCGCTGCCACCTGCGTTTCGACGACACCAACCCGACCAAGGAAGAGCAGGAATATATCGACGCGATCCAGCGCGACGTGCGCTGGCTCGGCTTCGACTGGGGCACGCATCTTCACTTCGCCTCGGATTATTTCGAACAGCTTTACGCCTGGGCGCAGGACCTGATCCGCGCCGGCAAGGCCTATGTCGACGATCAGACGCAGGAGGAAATCCGCCTGACGCGCGGCACGCTGACCGAGGCCGGCCAGAACAGCCCGTTCCGCAACCGCAGCGTCGAGGAAAACCTCGACCTGTTCGCGCGCATGCGCGCGGGCGAGTTTCCAAACGGCGCGCGGGTGCTGCGCGCCAAGATCGACATGGGGTCGGGCAACATCAACCTGCGCGATCCGGTGCTCTATCGCATTCTCCATGCGCATCATCCGCGCACCGGCGAGGCGTGGAAGATCTATCCGAGCTACGATTTCGCGCACGGCCAGTCCGACGCCATCGAGCACATCACGCATTCGGTCTGCACGCTGGAATTCTCCGATCACCGGCCGCTCTACGACTGGTGCATCGACAATCTGCCGGTGCCCTCGACGCCGCATCAGTATGAGTTCGCGCGCCTCAACATGACCCACACGCTGCTGTCCAAGCGCGTGCTGACCGAGCTTGTGCGCGGCGGCCATGTCTCCGGCTGGGACGATCCGCGCATGCCGACGCTCGCCGGTCTGCAGCGCCGCGGCGTTCCGGCGGAGGCGCTGCGCGACTTCATCAAGCGCATCGGCGTCGCCAAGGCCAACAGCACCGTGGACATCGGCATGTTCGATTTCGTGGTGCGCGAGACGCTGAACAAGTCCGCGCCGCGCCGCATGGCGGTGTTGCGGCCGCTCAAGGTGGTGATCGAGAACTATCCCGAAGGACAGGTCGATCATCTCGACGCCGTCAACCATCCCGACGATGCATCGCAGGGCGTGCGGCAGATTCCGTTCACCCGCGAGCTTTACATCGAGCACGACGACTTCATGGAGAATCCGCCGAAGAAGTTCTTCCGTCTCGCCCCGGGCCGCGAGGTGCGGCTGCGCTATGGCTACTTCATCACCTGCACGGACGTCGTGAAGGATGCGGCGGGCGAGGTTGTCGAACTGCGCTGCACCTACGATCCCGCGACGCGCGGCGGCAATGCCCCCGACGGCCGCAAGGTCAAGGGCACCATCCACTGGGTCAGCGCGAGCGAAGGCATTCCGGCGGAGGTGCGGCTCTACAATCTGCTGTTCACCTCGCCGCAGCCCGACGCTGCGAACTTCGCATCTCAGCTCAACCCGGACTCGCTGGAAGTGGTGAGTGCGATGGTCGAGCCCGCGCTCGCGGGCACGAACGAAGCGGGCCCGATGCAGTTCGAGCGGCAGGGCTACTTCGTGCGCGACCGCGATTCCACGCCCGGCAAGCTGGTGTTCAATCGCACCGTCGGCCTGCGCGACAGCTACGCCAAGGTGGCGGCGGAGGGGTGATCTTCAAGGTCCAAGACGTCTGAACAGAAAACTATGAAATTGTTTTCGGCGTCATTGCGAGGAGCGTAGCGACGAAGCAATCCAGTCTTGCTTCTTAGGAGAAGATGGATTGCTTCGCTTCGCTCGCAATGACGTCCTGGCCCGGTGCACAGCCCTTCTGCTTCAGCCTGACCTCCAAAGATAACCACGCATTCCCGGTCCGTTCCGCTGGTCGCGCGGATGCAGCCTCAGGTAGCATTCGCGGACTTCAGCGCGCGGGCGGGGCGGCGCGATGGCTGTTCGGGACGATGACCGGCGCAGGACGCACGGGCAGGTGACCACCTGGCCGCCGCGCACGGCCGCGCCCGTTGCAACCACCGGCACCAACGCGGTTGCGCTCTGGTCTCGCGGCACCGAACATATTCAGGGCTGGGTCCGCGCCGAAGCCGGACCGGGGCGGTTGCTGCTCTGGATGCCGGTCGCGTTCGGCGCGGGGATTGCGCTGTATTTCGCGGCGGAGCGCGAACCGGTCACGTCTGTTGTGACCGTCGCAGCGGCCGTGTTGTGCGTTCTCGCGTTTCTGGCGCGGCGGCATCCGATCTTTCCGCTCGCGATGATGCTGGCCGCACTGGCGGCGGGCTTTGCGACGGCTACGCTGAAGACCGCGCGCGTGGCGCACGGCGTGCTGGCGCGGCCGATGTTTTCCGTCGCAATGAAAGGCTTTGTCGAAACCCGCGAGTCGCGCGAGCGTACCGACCGCTTCGTGCTGCGCGTCGAGGAGATGGAGACGTCGAAGGGCTTCTCCAGACTCGAACGCGTGCGCCTCTCGGTGAAGAAGGGCACCGCGCCCGCGGTCGGCAGCTTCATCGCGTTGAAAGCGCGGTTGTTGCCGCCGCTGTCACCGCTACGTCCGGGCAGTTACGATTTCGGCCGCGATATGTATTTTCAGGGGATCGGCGCGTCCGGCTTCGCCATGGGTGCGATCAGGACCCTTGAAGCGCCACGCAGCGGCGGCGCGTATCTGCGCTATGCCGCGACCATGCAGGGCATGCGCGACGCGATCGACGCGCGCATCCGCAGCGTGCTCAGCGGCGACTCCCGCGCCATTGCGACGGCGCTGCTGACGGGACGGCGCGATGCGATTTCGACGCCGGTCAACGATGCGATGTTCATCTCAGGCCTCGGCCATGTGCTGTCGATTTCCGGTTATCACATGGCGGTGGTGGCCGGTGTGGTGTTCTTCGCGGTGCGTGCGCTGCTGGCGCTGTTTCCGGCATTGACGGTGACGTTCCCGATCAAGAAATGGTCGGCGGCGGCCGCCTTCGCGGCGGCGCTGTTCTATCTGCTGCTGTCGGGCGCGGAGGTCGCGACACAACGCTCGTTCTTCATGACGGCGGTGGTGCTGATCGCGGTGATGGTGGACCGCCGCGCGATCACGTTCCGCACGCTGGCGGTGGCGGCGATGATCGTGCTCGTGATCGCGCCGGAAGCGCTGGTGCATCCGAGCTTCCAGATGTCGTTCGCGGCGACACTGGGCCTTGTCGCGCTGGTGCAACTCGGCATGCCGAAGCTGTTCGCGTCACCCGACAATTCGCGCGTGGCGCGCGCCGCGCTGTGGGGCGGACGCGAGATTGCGATGCTGGCGCTGGCGTCGCTGGTGGCGGGTCTCGCCACCATGCCGTACGCGGCGTTCCACTTCCATCGCGTGACGCCTTACGGCGTGCTGGCCAATCTCGCGGCGATGCCGGTGATCTCGGCGCTGGTGATGCCCGCGGGCCTGCTCGGCCTGCTGGCGATGCCGTTCGGATTCGACGGCGTGTTCTGGCGGCTGATGGATGTCGGCATCGGCTGGATGATCGCCGTGTCGCAATGGGTCGCGGCGCTGCCCGGCGCCATCGGCAGGCTCGCGGCCTTCGGCACCGGCCCGCTCGCGGCGATGAGCTTTGGCCTGATCGTGCTGGCGCTGCTGCGCACGCCATTGCGCTGGGCAGGGGCGGGACTTGCCGTGATCGCAACCGCATGGGCGCTGGCGACGCCGCAGCCCGACATTCTTGTCGCGGCGGATGGACACGCAGTCGGCGTGCGGGGCAAGGACGGGCTGTTGCGCCTGATGCGGACCGCCAAGGACATGTTCCTGTCGCGCGAATGGCTCGCCGCCGATGCCGATACGCGTGCCGCCACCGATCCGTCGCTGGCGGAGGGCGTCTCGTGCGACGAGGCCGGATGCGTGGTGCAGGCCCTCGACGGCGCGACGATCGCGCTAACTCTGAAGCCGGAAGGTTTCGCCGATGATTGCGTACAGGCGGCGGTGATCGTGACGCTCAAACAACCGCCAGCGAATTGCGCGGCCATGGTGCTGGATCACGACCTGCTGAAACGGCAGGGCGCGCTGGCGCTGTACAGGAGGGGCGACGGTTACGTGGTCACGGCGATCAGGCCGCGCGGCATCGACCGTCCTTGGTCACCCGCCGCGCCGGACGATGAGCCACGCGTGCCGGGCATTCGGCCAAACATTTCCGCCCCGCCGGTCGATGCGACGCCGGCGGACAACGATCTGCAACCGGACGATTAAGCCCGGCTCAGTACTTCCGCACCAGGCCGATCAGCTTGCCCTGAATGCGCACGCGGTTCGGCGGCAGGATGCGGACCTCGTAAGCCGCGTTGGCGGGCTCCAGCGCGATGGATGCGCCGCGGCGGCGGAAGCGCTTCAGCGTGGCTTCTTCCTCGTCGATCAGCGCCACCACGATGTCGCCGGTGTCGGCACTTTCGTTGCGCTGGATCAGCACGGTGTCGCCGTCGAGAATTCCGGCTTCCATCATGGAGTCGCCGCGCACTTCGAGGGCGTAGTGTTCGCCGGAGCCGAGCATGTCGGGCGGCACGCTGATGGTGTGGCTGCGGGTCTGCAGCGCCTCGATCGGCGTACCCGCCGCGATCCGGCCCATGACCGGCACGGCGACCGGGAAGCTCGTATCGTCATCGGGATCGGCCGAAACGCTGGGGCGGACCTTGCCGAGGTTGCCTTCGATGACGCTCGGGGTGAAGCCGCGACGGGCGCCGCCGGGGCTTGCGCCGAGTTCAGGCAGCTTGATGACCTCGATGGCGCGGGCGCGATTGGCGAGCCGGCGGATGAAGCCGCGCTCCTCAAGCGCCGTAATAAGGCGGTGAATACCGGACTTGGACCGCAGGTCCAGCGCGTCCTTCATCTCGTCGAAGGAGGGCGGAACACCAGCTTCCTTCAGCCGCTCGTTGATGAAGCGAAGAAGCTCGTATTGTTTGCGTGTCAGCATTTTGAGTGGTCCCCGGTCCCGTTTATCCAGCGATGCGCTGCTTCGGGCCCTTGGAAGGAAGGCGTCCTCAGAAGCTGCGAGTCACTCGAAACAAATCATGAACGAACACTATCTGTTCCATATGTGTTCCGCAATCATTAATTTCCGGTGAAGGCGACGCTCGTTCAGTTCGGCAGCCGCAGGATCGTGCAGGTCGATCCGGCCGGGGCGGCGGGCGCGAAGGGCGGGCGGATGATCAGTGCGTTGGCCGCGGCCAGATTGGCCACGAGCGAACTGTCCTGCATGCCGACCGATGTGGCCACCGGCAGCCCTTCCGCGCCAGTTTCAAGCCGCGCGCGCAGGTAATCCTGCCGCTGGTCGTTGGCGGGCAGGTCGCGCCCGAGCCGCGCCTGCTCGAAGACATGATCAATGTGCGTGCGGCCTGACAGCGCCCGGATCAGCGGCACCAGAAACAGATAGGCGCAGATGTAGGACGACACCGGATTGCCGGGCAGGCCGAGCACGCGCATCGCATCCAGCCGCCCGTGCATCATCGGCTTGCCCGGGCGCAATGCGATTTTCCAGAAGGCCATGTCGGTGCCTTCCGCCTTCAGCGCGGCCTGAACGAGATCGTGGTCGCCGACGGACGCGCCGCCGGTGGTGACGAGAACATCCGCGCCGCTGCCCTGCGCACGACGAATTCCGTCCGTCGTGGAGTCGAGCGTGTCGCGCGCGATGCCGAGATCGATGACATCCGCGCCTTCGCTGCGCGCGAGAGCCGTGAGCGCGAACACGTTGCTGAAGATGATCTGGCCCGGCGCGAGCGTTCCGCCCGGCGCGATGAGCTCGTCGCCGGTGGCGAGGATCGCCACGCGCGGACGGCGATGCACCGGCAGATGCGGATGATTCATTCCGGCGGCGAGCGCCAGCGCGCGGTCGGAGAGCAGCGAGCCGCGCGGCAAGAGCACGTCCCCTTGCTTGAAGTCGATGCCCGCGGAGCGGATATTCCTGCCGGGCGTGGAGGCTTCATTGATGACGACGAAATCGCCATCGCGCGTGGTGTCTTCCTGAATCACGATGGCGTCCGCGCCGCCGGGAACGACACCGCCGGTGAAGATGCGCGCGGTTTCTTTTGCGCCAAGGGATGAGGTGAACGGACGGCCCGCGGCGACTTCGCCGATCACCTTCAGGCGCGCGCCGAGCACGGCGTCGGATGCGCGCACGGCATAGCCGTCCATGGCCGACATGGCGTCGGGCGGCTGGGTGCGGAGGGCCGCGATGTCGCGGGACAGCGTGCGATGATGGGCATCATTGAGCGCCACGGTCTCTTCGGGCAGCGGCGCGGCGTCCTTGAGAACGGCGGCGTAGGCTTCAGCGACCGGCATCAGCGCCATGGTGCGATCCTCAATATTCGGCGAGATAGTGTCCCGACTTTCCGCCCTTCTTCTCGACCAGGCGGATGCCCTCGATCTGGATGCCGCGCTCCACGGCCTTCACCATGTCGTAGATGGTGAGGCACGCGACCGACACCGCGGTCAGCGCTTCCATCTCGACTCCGGTGGGGCCTTTCACCTTGACGGTGGCGCGGACGCGGCAGCCGGGCAGCTTGGCATCCGGCGTGATGTCGAGCGTGACCTTCGACAGCGCCAGCGGATGACACAGCGGAATGAGGTCGGAGGTGCGCTTGGCCGCCATGATCCCGGCGATGCGCGCGGTGCCGAGCACGTCGCCCTTGGCGGCGTTGCCCTTTGCGATCAGGTCGAGCGTCTTGCGGGTCATGATGACCTGGCCTTCGGCCACCGCGAGGCGTTCGGTGTCCGCCTTGGCGGACACGTCCACCATGCGGGCTTCGCCCTTGGCGTCGATATGGGTGAGCTGTTTGGTCCGCTTCACCATCTCAAGTGCCGTTCCCGCGCGCCAGCAGCGTGCGTGTCGCGGCGGTGACGTCCGCCTGCCGCATCAGGCTCTCGCCGACAAGAAACGTGGTCATGCCGACGCGGGCGAGGCGGGCCAGATCCTCCGGCGCGAAGATGCCGCTCTCGCCGACGCTGATGCGATCCTTCGGAATCAGCGGCGCGAGTTCCTCGCTGGTCTTGAGCGTCGTCTCGAAGGTGCGCAGGTTGCGGTTGTTGACGCCGAGCAGCGGCGATTTCAGTTTCAACGCGCGATCGAGTTCGGCGCGGTCATGGACTTCCAGCAGCACGTCCATGCCGTGCGCGAAGGCGGCATCCTCGATATCCTGCGCGGCGGCATCGTCGAGCGCCGCCATGATGATGAGAATGCAGTCCGCGCCATGGGCGCGCGCTTCCGCCACCTGATAGGTGTCGTACATGAAATCCTTGCGCAGCACCGGCAGCGAGACGGCCGCGCGCGCGGCGACCATGAACGCGAGCGACCCCTGAAACGACGGCGTGTCGGTGAGCACCGAGAGGCACGCCGCGCCGCCGGCTTCATAGGCTTTCGCCAGCACCGGCGGATCGAAATCGGCGCGGATCAGTCCTTTGGACGGCGAGGCTTTCTTGACCTCCGCGATCAGCGCGTAGTCGCCATTGGCATGCTTGGCGCGGATGGCTTTGACGAAACCGCGCGGCGCGGGCGCGGCCTTGGCGCGCGCCTCGATCTCGCTGAGAGGGATCGCACGTTTGGCTGCCGCGATTTCCTCGCGCTTGTAGGTTTCGATCTTGGTGAGGATGTCGGACAAAGCGAGCTGCTCCTCAAGCATTCGAGACGGCGGCGAGACGGGTCAGCCGCTCGGTCGCGGCGCCGCTGTCCAGCGCCTTGGTGCCGAGCGCCACGCCTTCCTTCAGGTCTTTCGCCTTGCCCGCGACCACGAGCGCGGCGGCGGCATTGATCAGCGCGACATTGCGATAGGCATTCTGTTTGCCTTCGAGCACCTCGCGCAGCGCCTTCGCGTTGGCTTCGGCGTCGCCGCCCTTGAGTTCGGCGGCGGTGGCGCGCGGAAGGCCCGCGTCTTCCGGCGTGACGTCGAAGGTGCGGATGCTGCCGTTTTCCAGCGCGGCGACATGGGTCGGGCCGGTGAGGGTGATCTCATCGAGGCCATCGGAGCCGTGAACGACCCAGACCGCTTCCGAGCCGAGATTCTTCAGCACCTGCGCCAGCGGCTGCACCCAGTGCTTGGAGAACACGCCGACCATCTGCCGCGTCACGCCAGCCGGATTGGACAGCGGGCCGAGCAGATTGAAGATCGTGCGGGTGGCAAGTTCGACGCGGGTCGGACCCACGTTCTTCATCGCCGGGTGATGCGTCGGCGCGAACATGAAGCCGATCCCGGCTTCCGCGATACAGCGTCCGACCTCGTCGGGCGTGATGTTGATGTTGACGCCAAGCGCGGCGAGGGCGTCCGCCGCGCCGGATTTCGACGACAGCGCGCGGTTGCCGTGCTTGGCCACCGGCACGCCCGCGCCCGCCACGATGAACGAGGCGCAGGTCGAGACGTTGACCGAGCCGGAACCGTCGCCGCCGGTGCCGACGATATCGACGGCATCGGCCGGAGCCTTCACAGGAAGCATCTTGGCGCGCATGGCGGAGACCGCGCCGGTGATTTCGTCCACGGTCTCGCCGCGCACGCGCAGCGCCATCAGAAGGCCGCCCATCTGCGCGGGCGTCGCTTCGCCGGACATCACACGGTCGAACGCCGCCGCGGCTTCCTCGCGCGTGAGCGCCGCGCCGGTGGCGACTTTTCCGATAATGGATTTCAGATCGTCCATGATCTATTCGTGACCTTGTACGCGGCTTGCGTTACTGGCTCGACGCAGCGCCGGTGGCCACGGCAAATGCGTTCTGATTGATGGTGACGCCGACATCGGCTTCGAGCTTGGTCACGTAGGCCGCGACCTGTTCCTCGATTTCGGCCTGACGGAGATTCTCCTTCAGCTTCTTCACGTCGTCGGAGGCGAGATCGACCGGCGGCACCACGATGTCGGTGACCTTGAACACGATCCAGTCGTTTCCGTTGCCGCCGTCGACCTGGCCATTGCCGTCCTTGGCCGTGCGGAACGCCGCGGGCACCAGGCGTTCCGGCACGCTCTTGATGTCGGTGTCGCGCTTGAACAGCGAGGCGGTTTCGACTTTCACGCCGGCGGCCGCCGCTTCGTCCGCGAGCTTGGCGCCCTTGTCGAGCTTGCCGACGATCTCGGTGGACTTCTCGCGCAGGCGCTTGGAGACCTGTTCGTCCTTCCAGCGCGCCGCGACCTGATCCTTCACCTCGTCCAGCGTCCGTTCGCGCGACGGCGTGACGCCGAGCACGTCGAACCAGATTTCGCCGCCGTTGTACTGCGCGGGTTCGTTCTCGACGCCGACATCGCTCGCAAACGCGGGGGAGACGAGATCGACGCCCTGCGGCAGGCCGGCGACCGGCTTGCCGTCGAGGCCACGGCCCGAGCGGTCGATGGCTTCGATGGTGGTGGCCTTGAGGCCGAGCTTCTGTGCGGCTTCCGCGATGTTCGCGCCGCCGCCCCGCTCGTCCTCGATCTTGTTGTGCAGGTCCTGCAACTGGGCGCGGGCGCGCTCCACCGCGATCTCCTGCTTGATCTTCGGGGCGACGCTTTCATAGCTCGGATTGGCGCCGGGCTCGATCTTGGTGACCTTGAGCAGCGCGGTGGTCAGCGTGCCCTTCACCGGCTGGCTCACGGTGTCCGGCGCGAGCGCGAAAGCGGCCTCCGCGAGCGCGCTGTCGCCGATGGAGGATTTCGCGACATTGCCGAGATCGGTGTCGGCGGGGGTGAGCTTGCGCTCCTTGGCGATGTCCTCGAACGACGTGCCGGATGCGATGCGCTCGCGCGCGGCCTTGGCTTCATCCTCGTTCGGGAACGGGATCTGGAACACCTGACGCTTCTCCGGCGTCGCATAGCTTTCCTTGCGCTGCTCGAACATCTTCTTCGCGTCGTCGTCCGAAACCCGGATCGTCTTGGCGATATCGTCCGGCGTCAGCGCGAGGAATGCGATCTTGCGGTATTCCGGCGCGCGGAAGAGCTGCTTGCGTTCCTCGAAGAAGGCCGCCAGCGCCTCGGGAGAGGGCGCGTCGATGGTGCCGGCCTGCGCCGCCGTCAGGCGGATGTAGTCCGCCGAGCGCTGTTCGTTCTGGAAGCGGACCAGCGCTTCGAGCTGGGTCTTCGACGGCTCGAGGCCCGCGGCGATCGTGCCGGTGAGCTGGGTGCGCAGCGAGCGGCGGCGCTGCTCGGCGATATAGCGCTGTTCGGTGTAGCCGAACTGGCGGATCACCTGCAGGAAGCGGTCATGATCGAACTTGCCGTCGAGGCCCTTGAAGCTCGGATCGTTCTGGATGACACGGACCACGTCCGCGTCGGACTGGCCGAGGCCCATGCGGCGCGCGGTTTCGTCCAGCGTGGCGTCGGCAACGATCTCCTGCAGCACCTGACGGTCGAGGCCGAACTGGCGGGCCTGCTCCTGGGTCAGCGGACGGCCGAAGCGGCGGCCGATCTGCTGCAGCCGGTCGGTGAACAGATTCCTGAACTGCTCCGTCGAGATTTCGGTGCTGCCGATCTTGGCGAGGCTCGACTGGCCGAAGCCGCGGAAGATATCGGCGATGCCCCAGATGCCGAAACTGATGATCAGCACACCGAACATGACGGTCATCACCGTCTTGCCGAGCCAGTTCGATGAGGCCTTGCGCATTCCTCGGAGCATGAGTCCAACTTGATGTTCGGGGAGGGAGGAGCGATACGCCGAAGCAGCGTTACCGCGTTGTTTCGCCAAGGTATAAAGCGGCAGGGGTTCCCCCGCAACCATGCAGGGGGCGGCGCTTCGGCGCGGTTAATAAAGCCGTTCTGGAACTGGCGTCCATCCGCCTGCTCTGATAGCGCAAATCAACCCATTCAGATGCGAGATTGAGAATGACCGATACGCGCCGTCCGCTGATCGCGGGGAACTGGAAGATGAACGGCCTCAAGGCCTCGATGAGCGAGCTTGCGGCGATCTGGCAGGGCGCGACCGACGTGAGCAAAAAGGCGGACCTTCTGATCTGTCCGCCTGCGACCTTGCTGTTCACGGCCGCGGGTCTGGTCACCGGATCGCAGGTCGCGATCGGCGCGCAGGACTGCCATCCGGCCGCTTCCGGCGCCCATACCGGTGATATCTCCGCCGAAATGATCGCCGATACCGGCGCGAGCCATGTCATCGTCGGCCATTCGGAGCGCCGCGCGGATCATGGCGAGAGCGACACGGTGGTCCGCTCCAAGGCCGAGGCCGCACGGCGGGCGAAGCTGGTCGCCATCGTCTGCGTCGGCGAGACTCAGGCGGAACGCGACGCCGGGCAGGCGCTGGAGGTGGTCGGGCGGCAGCTTGCCGGGTCGGTACCGGACGGAGCCACGGCGGCCAATCTGATCGTGGCCTACGAGCCGGTCTGGGCGATTGGAACCGGACGTACCCCGACGGCCAAGGATGTCGAGGAAGTTCATGGGTTTATTCGCGCCAAGCTGAAGGAACGCTTCAGCCAGCAGGGCGATGGCATCCGGATTCTGTACGGCGGGTCGGTCAAGCCGTCGAATGCCGCCGAACTGATGGCGGTCGCCAATGTCGACGGGGCGCTGGTGGGCGGCGCAAGCCTGAAAGCGGTTGATTTCCTTGCGATTGCGGCGGCGTGCCCCTAAATCTCCCGCAACCCTGAGCGTGTGACCGGGGGTGGCAATCACCCCTGCAATCGTGTACAGACCGCGCAACTTCAACCCCCGCAAGCATCGTCATGGCCGACTTTCCGGCGTTGGCGGCTTGTGACGGAAGGTAACGATGCAGACCGTCATTATCGTCATCCATCTCATGCTCGTGCTCGGCCTGATCGGCGTCGTGCTGCTGCAGCGCTCCGAAGGCGGCGGCCTCGGGATCGGCGGCGGCGGTGGCGGCGGTTTCATGTCGAGCCGCGGCACGACCAACCTGCTGACGCGCACCACGGCCATTCTGGCGGCGGGCTTCTTCCTCACCAGCCTGTTCCTGTCGTGGCTCGCGGGCTACGAGCGCAAGCCTGCGTCGATCCTGAATCCGTCCACCAGCCCTGCGCCGATCTCGCAGCCGGGCAGTGCGCCGCAGGCTCCGGTCGGCGGTCTTCTGGATTCGCTGAAGAAGCCTGATGCGCCGTCTGCACCGCAGGCGCCGCAGTCGAAGTAAGGCGATTGTCGCTTCAGGACTTGCAGTCATGCGCGAGCCGCCTGCCTGCAAGTCTGAGAGTTGCCTTCCAACTATCTGATTGAACTTGCATATCAGGGTCACCCACGGCGTGGAGAATTGCTGGGGGTGACGCGTGTTTGGTTTTGCGAATCGCACTGGCGGAGATAAAGGTAGGGTCCCATGACGCGGTATATTTTCATCACCGGCGGCGTGGTCTCCTCGCTCGGCAAGGGTCTGGCTTCAGCAGCGCTCGGCGCTGTCCTGCAGTCACGAGGCTACAAGGTCCGCCTTCGCAAGCTCGATCCCTATCTCAACCTCGATCCCGGAACGATGTCGCCGTATCAGCACGGCGAAGTGTTCGTGACCGATGACGGCGCGGAGACCGATCTCGACCTCGGTCACTACGAGCGCTTCACCGGGCGGCCCGCCACCAAGCAGGACAACATCACCACCGGCCGCATCTATCAGGACATCCTGAACAAGGAGCGCCGCGGCGACTATCTCGGCGCGACGGTGCAGGTGATTCCGCATGTCACCAACGCCATCAAGGAATTCATCCTGACCGGCAACGAAGGCTACGACTTCGTGCTGTGCGAGGTCGGCGGCACGGTGGGCGACATCGAAGGCCTGCCGTTCTTCGAGGCGATCCGTCAGGTCAAGAACGATCTGCCGCGCGGGCAGGTGATCTACATCCACCTGACATTGCTGCCCTACATTCCGAGCGCGGGCGAACTGAAGACCAAGCCGACCCAGCATTCGGTGAAGGAACTGCGCTCCATCGGCATCCAGCCCGATATTCTGCTGTGCCGCACCGACCGCGAAATCCCGAAGGAAGAGCGCCGCAAGCTGGCGCTGTTCTGCAACGTGCGCGAGAGCGCTGTGATCGAGGCGCGCGACGTCGACAACATTTACGCGGTGCCGGAAGCCTATCACGCCGCCGGTCTCGATGACGAAGTGCTGGCCGCATTCGGCATCGAGAATCCGAAGCCGCCTGCGCTGGAAAGCTGGCACACCATCAACGAGCGCGTCCGCCGTCCGGAAGGCGAGGTGACCATCGCCATCGTCGGCAAGTACACCGGCATGAAGGATGCGTACAAATCGCTGATCGAGGCGCTGTCCCACGGCGGCATCGCCAACAAGGTGAAGGTCAAGCTCGACTGGATCGAGTCCGAGGTGTTCGAGAACGAAGACCCTGCGCCGTTCCTCGAACACGTCAACGGCATTCTGGTGCCCGGCGGTTTCGGCCAGCGCGGCGCGGAAGGCAAGATCAAGGCGGCGCAGTTCGCGCGCGAGCGCGAGGTGCCGTATTTCGGCATCTGCTTCGGCATGCAGATGGCGGTGATCGAAGCGGCCCGCAATCTGGTCGGCATTACCGATGCGAACTCGACCGAGTTCGGCCCCACCAGGGAGCCGCTGGTGGGCCTGATGACCGAGTGGCTGCGCGGCAACGAACTCGAACGCCGCTCGCGGGCGGGCGATCTCGGCGGCACCATGCGCCTCGGCGCGTATCCCGCCGCGCTCAAGAAGGGCAGCCGCGTGTCGGAGGTCTACGGCGGCGCGCTGGAAATCTCCGAGCGCCATCGTCACCGCTACGAGGTCAACACCGCCTACAAGGACCGCCTCGAACAGCACGGCCTGCGGTTCTCCGGCATGTCGCCGGACGGCGTATTGCCGGAGATCGTCGAGTACGAGGACCATCCGTGGTTCATCGGCGTGCAGTACCATCCCGAACTGAAATCGCGTCCGTTCGAGCCGCATCCGCTGTTCGCCTCGTTCGTGCAGGCGGCGGTGGTGCAGAGCCGTCTGGTCTGACCGTTCGAACTTTCATTGAATGAACGTCATCGCCGGTTAAGCTGCCGGACGTTTTCGCGCGGCATCACGGATCGACTATGGTTCCCAGGATCAAACCTCCTTCGCTTCGGCCGGAAGACCCTGCGCGGCCATGGGGCAGGCCTGCGAGCGATGAGCCGCCGCAGGTGGTGAGCGAACCGCCGCGCGATGGCGGACGGCGCTGGTTCGGCCGATCGTCGCTGGCATCGATCCTGTTCGCGCTCGCCATCATCGCGCTGTGGGGCGGGCGGGCGTGGCAGGATCTGTCGTCGCCTGCGGCATGGGCGTACTGGAAGGACCTGTATGTCGCGCCGTCGCTGACATCGTCGGTAACGCAGATCGATCTGAACGGGCGCAATATGCGTGCGCTTGCTGTCAGAGGCGAAATCGGCGCAGCCGCCGCAAGCTGGTTTCGCGAACAGCTCGACGCGGCGAAACTCGCGCCGGATGATGTCGTGCTGCTGTCGTCGCCGGGCGGGCGTCTCGATCAGGCGACCATCATGGGCGAGGTGATCCGCGCGCGCGGCCTCACGACCATGGTCGCATCGGCCGATGCGCAGGGACGCCTGCGCCCGGCTTACTGCGCCAGCGCCTGCGTGCTGGTCTTTGCCGGTGGAAAAATCCGTGAGGCATTTCCCGGCTCTCGCCTGGGCGTGCATCAGTTCACGACGGAATTGCCGAAAAGCGCGGATGCGTCACGGGACATTGTCGGCGATACGCAGAGGACCACCGCCATGATCCTCGACTACATGACGCGGATGGGCGTCTCGCCCGCGATCCTGCAGGCGATGTCGGCCAGCCGGGACATTCGCTGGCTCACGGAGAAAGAGGCGCTCGATCTCAAGCTCGTGACGGGGCGTTTCCAGAGCTGACGGTCAGCCCGAGAGTCTGACGAGAAATGAAGCTAGAGGTCGTCATGGCCGGATTTATTCCGGCCATCCACGTCTTTTGGGTCACTTGCAAGACGTGGATGCCCGGGACAAGCCCGGGCATGACGGAAGTTATGTCCTGCTTTCAATCGCTGAACGAGCTCATTGCTTTTTAAGTCAGACACTGAAGTGGGAGCGCTTGCGAGCCTCGAAGGATGATAGCGCATCGTAAGCCGGTTCAAGACGTTATTTCGCGCAGCCCGAGGTCTGGTCGCCCTGCCGCGCCATCGGTTTGCCGTTGATGAAGACGCCGGTAGCGCCGCCCGTCACCGCGCCGCCGCAGGCCGTGCGGTTGCCGAGCACGGTCGCCGGTTTGCCGTTGATGAAGACATTCGGCACGCCTTCCACCACCGCGCCATCGCTGGTGGTGTCGCCGACCCGCGCGGCGGGCTTGCCGTTGACCATTACGCCGTTCGCGCCGCCGGTGATGACGCCGGGCGTCCCGGGCGACTGCGCGTGGGCCATAGAGGTCAGCATCGCAACCGCAGCGATCTGGCCGAGCAGCATGGTTTTCATCGTCACTCCCTGGGCATCTTCGCGGGGAACCCGCTTGCTCGCCGTTCGCGCAGGCCACTATAAGCTGATCGGGGAAAGCCTGCATGACAGCAGTCTGCGCAACCCGAGTGCCGGTTCAATTCAAAAGCAAGAAGGGTCACATGAGCAAGATCTATGAGATGCGTGTCTACCGTTGCATTCCGGGCCGTTTGCCGAATCTGCTCAAGCGGTTCGAGACCGTCACCCTCGATCTGTGGAAACGGCACGGCATCCGGCAGGCCGGGTTCTTCACCACGGCGGTCGGGGAGTCCAACATGGACCTGACCTATTTCCTCGAATGGGATTCGATGGCGGAGCGCGAGACCAAGTGGACGGCATTCATGTCCGATCCCGAATGGATCGCGAAGCGCGCGGAGTCCGAGAAGGATGGCATGATCGTCGCGAACATCGTCAACCAGTTCCTGGTGCCGACAGCCTTCTCGTCGGTGAAGTAAGGCGCATCCGCGCATGGCCCGCGGCCTCGATCACATCGTGCACGCCGTCCGCGATCTCGACGCGGCGGCGGAGTTCTACCGGCGGGCGGGCTTCACCGTCGGCGCGCGCAACAAGCATCCGTGGGGCACACACAATCACGTCGTGCAGTTTCCCGGTTTCTTCATCGAAATCCTGACGGTGGGCGAGCCGGACAAACTGGGCGACGATGGTCTGTCGCGTCACTTCGGCATTCCGGGCCGGGAAGCGATCGCGCGTGGCGACGGTCTTGCGATGCTGGTTCTGGAAAGCACCGACAGCGAGGCCGACGCGGCGGACTTCGCGCGGAGCGGTATCGGCATCTCGCAGCCCTTGCCGTTTTCGCGCGCAGCCGTGCTGCCCGACGGCCGCGCGACGACGGTGGGTTTCTCACTGACCTTCGCGAAAGACGCGCTGTCGCCGCGGACGACGTTTTTCACCTGCCGCCAGCACAATCCGGCGGCGTTCTGGAAACCGGACTTCCAGCGACATGCCAACGGCGCGCAGGGCGTGCGCGGCGCGGTGCTGGTCGCCGATCGTCCGGCGGACCATCGCCATTTCCTCGAAGCCTTCACAGGCGCGCATGACCTGCGTGTGACGCCGCATGGCATCGCAGCCATGACGCCGCGCGGCGATGTGGAGATCGTGACCGCAGCCGCGTTCCACGATCGCTTCGGCGTTCAATCCGATGCGGGCGAAGGCGCGGTGCTCAAAGGCCTGCGGCTCGCGGTATCGGATACTGACGCAGCCGAAAGCATGCTCCGGAATGGCGACGTCGCCTTTTTGCGTCACGGGAGCCGGTTGATCGTTCCGCCGCAGGCCGCTTTCGGCGCAACCCTGATATTCGAGCAGAGCTAACCGTCATTGCGAGGAGCGGAGCGACGAAGCAATCCAGCGATCTTTGCAAGAAGAATGGATTGCTTCGCTTCGCTCGCAATGACGTTTTCCGCTATCAGCGGGTTGATATTCCCCTGTCTGCATTGCAAGAGTGACGGATCATAAGAGGATAAGTGCCTTGAACGCCCCAATTTCAGCCGCTCCGGTGGTGTCCGCAGGCTCCGTCAGGTTCGGTAACGCGCTGCCGCTGGCGGTGATCGCCGGGCCGTGCCAGCTCGAGAGCAGGGCGCACGCGCTCGAGACGGCTCAGGCGCTGAAAGAGATCGCCGCGCGTCTCGGCATCGGCCTCGTCTACAAGACGTCATTCGACAAGGCGAACCGCACCAGCGCCTCGGGCGCGCGCGGCATCGGGCTCGAGAAGGCGCTGCCGATCTTCGCCGAAATCCGCTCCACATTTGGAATGCCGGTGCTGACCGACGTGCATGAGATCGACCAGTGCGCGCCGGTCGCCGAGGTGGTGGACATCCTGCAGATCCCGGCTTTCCTGTGCCGCCAGACTGACCTGCTGCTTGCGGCCGCCGCCACCGGCAAGATTGTCAACGTCAAGAAGGGCCAGTTCCTCGCGCCATGGGACATGGCCAACGTGGTCGCCAAGGTCACGGGCGGCGGCAACGCCAATGTGCTGGTGACCGAGCGCGGCGCGTCC
>Ga0153956_1001701_pt1 | contig 18397 bp, 14 predicted proteins | sample TSFL040MetaG_FD_104704 | JGI IMG/M metagenome (GOLD analysis project Ga0153956, IMG submission 104704) | Attine ant fungus gardens microbial communities from Florida, USA - TSFL040 MetaG | ecosystem: Host-associated > Fungi > Mycelium > Unclassified | place: USA: Florida, Wekiwa Springs...
CGTGGCGCAACCGCTGACCGCCACGCCGACGGCAACAAAAGCCGCCGCCATCTTCAATGCAGTTTTCATTCTTGCTCTCCCGATTTTGCCCGCTCGCGTTCGGGCTGTTTGAAGAACGCAATCAGGTTCCGCGCCGGTGGCTTTATTTGGGCGCGAAAAAGGCGGGAAAGCGTGTCCGCCTCCCCGCCTTTGCCATCTTTCGGAACTCTGACGGCGGCTACATCGGCCGGTGGAATCGGCCGACCAGCACCGCCTTGCCCAGCACATGCCCGTCCATCGCGCTCATGATCTGCGCCCGCGTCGCGTCGGCGCCCAGGTCGAGCTTGGTGTCCAGCGCGTAAAGCTGGAACGTGTAGTGGTGATAGACATTGCCCCGCGCGCCCGGCCCCATGAAGCCGTTCTTCTTGCCGGTGTTGAGCGGCTGCACCGTGCCGTCGGGCAAGGTCGCCGTGTTGGGCACGCCTTCCGGCAGCGCCGTGGTGGTGGCGGGGATGTTGAACGCCGCCCAGTGCAGCACCTCGTTGGTGGTGCGCTGCAGCGCCGTATCGGGATCGTCGACGATCAGGGCGAAGCTCTGGGTGCCGGCCGGCGCATTGGTCCAGGCCAGCGCCGGGGAAACCGGCGACGGCGAGGCTTGCGTGAACTTGTCGGGAATGATCGCGCCGTCTTCGAAAGACGGGCTGGTCAGGCCCATCGGCGTGGGCGGCAGCGTCGCCGGGGCCTGCGCCAGCGCGGCGCCGCCCAGCGACAGCATCGCGGCGCCCAAAGCGAATTTGCGGAACAGGTTCATGAAATCTCCCTCGGATGTCCTCTGCGGAAGCAAAAGCCTTTTCCGGCGGCCTGTCCATCGGGCAATTCCGGCCTTTTCGTGGCGTCACGCCAGGCGCTGCATCACCTGTTCCACGATCCTGGCGCAACGCGTAGCGGGATGAAGGTTCCCCCGAGACGGCCCCTCAGCCACCTCTTTCCACCAGCACCACGCCCGCGCGCGCCAGGACAGCGAGGCTTTTCCTCAGGTCTTGGCGTTCGGCATCGCCGGCCAGCCGCGACGACAGGTCAGCGACGCTCGTCGCGCGGGCATTGTGCAGTTGCGACAGCGCCGGCGCCAGCGCGCCCGGCACGGTCCATAACCGGCCCACGGCACGAAATTCGAAATTGCCGCCATACGGTTGCAACGCCAGGCTGTGCAGGGTTGCCAGCCGCACCATGCTGTCATCGGCGATGGCGGAGAATTGCTCGTAAGGCGCGCGCAGCAGATCGACATGCGGCGCGTGGCCGATATTGCCGTCCCACTGCCGCAGGAAATCGTCCAGCGCTTCATCGGTCAACATCCCCGCGATGGCGTCGCGCAATTCCCGCATCCGCGCCTTGCGCGCGCTTTCATCCTTCAGCGCGGGAAGATCGGCGCGCACCACCGCCTCACGCCGCAGTTTCGACACCGCCCAGCCCAGCAGGTCGATGCCCTTGGGCGGGGTCAGCGATACGGTCAGGTGCAGCGACGGCTCGTTTAGCGGATGCACCACATGCCACCAGCCGCGGGGGATATAGAGCGCATCGCCGTCCTTCAGCACGCCTTCCCACACCGGTTCCGTCGCCGGCGGCGCTGGCTTCTCGATATCGTCTTCCAGGGGATGCGGCCGGGTCGGCTTGTAGACCTTCCAGCGCTTTTTCCCCGACACCTGCAGGATGATGGAATCCTGCGGGTCCCAGTGCAGGTCGAACGCCTTTTGCGCATGCCACGCCGCGTAGAGATTGGCGAAGGTATCGGTATGCAGCGCATCCTGGAAGGACTGCATCAAGGCGCGCAATCCGGGCGAGACTTCCTGCACATCATTCAGGATCAAGGTCGCGCCTTCGGCCAGCGCCACCGCCAGCCCGCCGGAATCCACGCGTGGCGTACCCAGGCGCGGCGGGGTGATGAAGCGCGACGGATCCAGCGCCTGGCCGTCCTTGTAGAGGTTCAGCCGCGGCGGGGTCAGACGATGCTCGGCCAGCACGGCATTGAGTTCGTCCCAGGAAAACAGCCCGGCGAACCGCCCGGCCGGCCCCTGCATCCGCGCGAAGGACACATTCCAGTGCTCGCGCAGGAACCTGTCGCGGCCAAGCGGGGCGATGATGGAGTCGAAGTCCATGTTCACCAGATAGCGGAGTTTGAAGATTGTGTCAGGGTGCCGGGACAGGCGTTTTCGTCTGTCACGCGTGCCTGGCATTTTCCGTTCGCGCGGCGACCGGAAAATGGCGCGCCCTGGGGGAGTCGAACCCCCCTTGCAGGAATGAAAATCCTGAGTCCTAACCGATAGACGAAGGGCGCTGCCGGAGGCCGGGTGTCTAGCGGCCAAAAACGGCTTTTGCAACCCAAATCAAGCACCTGCCGGAGCCGCGTCCTCGATTTCCAGTTGCACCCGGACCCGGCCCATCCAGTCGTCCTGCCGCAGCCGCCCGGCCACATGAATCCGGCGTCCCCGGGAGCCCAGAAGCCCCTCCCCCAGCGGCGTCCCGGCCGCCCGGAAGGCGATGGCATCCAGCAGGGCGCCTTCGCCGCCCCGCAGGCGCATCTTGACATGCGCCCCGCCCACCACATCGGCAAAGGCCACGGCCACGTCCGGCAGGCCCAGCAGCGGTTCCGGATTGCCGGCGCCGAACGGTCCGGCCTGGGCGATCTCCTGCGCCAGCGCGACATTGGCCCCGGCTGGCGACGACACCGCGTCGAGATAGAGGTCATTGGCCGCCGCCAGCGCCGCGTCCGCGCCCGCAAACCGCGCTTCCACGAAACGGCGGAAGCCGTCAAGCTGTCCGGCCATCAGCGAGAAGCCCGCCGCCATGGCGTGGCCGCCGCCATATTCGATCGCCCCGGCCTCGGCGGCGGCGCGGATGATGCCACCGATGTCGATGCCGGGGATCGAGCGCGCCGAGCCGCGCCCCATGCCGCCCTCGAAGCCCGCCACGAAAGCGGGTTTGCCGAAGCGTTCCTTCAGGCGGCCCGCCACGATGCCGACCACGCCGGGATGCCAGCCCTCGCCCGACACCAGCAGGAACGGTGCGTTGGCCTGGCGGGCGCCTTGCGCGACGGCTTCCTCCAGGATGGTCTTCTCGATGGCCTGGCGCTCGCGATTGTGCAGGTCCATCTGCAACGCCAGTTCGCCCGCCTTCTCCGCTTCGCGCGCCGTCAGCAAATCCACGCCCAGCGACGACCGCCCGACGCGGCCGCCGGCATTAATGCGCGGCCCGAACACAAAACCCAGGTGATAGGGCGTGAACGGGCCTTTCGCGCCCGCCACGCCCGCCAGCGCCGCCAGGCCGGGACGCGACAAAGCGGAAATCTGTCCCAGCCCGAACCGCACGAAGGCGCGGTTGACGCCGTTCAACGGCACCACATCGCAGATCGTGGCCAACCCGACCAGATCGAGGAGCAGCCGCAGGTCCGGCTGCTCCATGCCGCGTTGCTTGTAGAATCCGCTGTCGCGCAGATGCCGGTTCAGCGCCACCAGGAACAGGAAGGTGACGCCCGCAGCGCAGAGATGCCCCAGCCCCGATGTGTCGCCCGGCTGGTTGGGATTGACATGGGCGATGGCGGGCGGCGCGGCATCGACACGGTGATGGTCCAGCACCACCACGTCCAGGCCTTGCGCTTTCGCTTCGTCCAGCGCCGCGACGGCGGCCGAGCCGCAATCCACGGTCACGACCAGCTTCGCGCCCTCCGCCGCAAGCGCCTGCATCGCCGTGGGCGACGGGCCATAGCCCTCGGTCATACGGTCGGGGATATAGATGCGCGGGGCCGCGCCCAAAGCCGTGAGAAAATCCGACAACAGCGCCGCGCTGGTCGAGCCGTCCACATCATAATCGCCGAATACCGCGATACGCTCGCCCACGATCAGCGCGTCCGCGACCCGCACCACGGCGGCCTCCATGCCCTTCAGGCTGTTGGGTTCGGGCAGCAGATCCTTCAGGCGCGGCGTCAGGTAGCGGGCGGCCTCCGCCAGCGTCACGCCGCGCAGCGCCAGCAGCCGCGACAGCACGGGCGAAATCTCGTGCAGCAATTCGCGCTCAACCGCCTCGTCCACCGTCTTCAGGAGCCAGCGCCGGCCCGTGAAGGAACGCGCGACGCCGAAGGCCGCAAGCGACGCCGGTGCGACCGCCTCAGCCACCCGCCTTGGTCAGCCGGTGGCGCGCCTTGATCCAGCGCACGGTGTTGGTGGCCGAACGCATCACCACGCTTTCGGTGGTGATGAAATCGCCGACGCGATGCACGCCGCGCAGCATCGCGCCGTCGGTGACGCCGGTGGCGGAAAACACCACGTCGCCCGCCACCAGTTCGTGCAGGCTGTATTTGCGGTTGAGGTCCTTGATGCCCCACTTGGCGCCCCGCGCCTTTTCGTCGTCGTTGCGGAAAACCAGGCGGCCCTGCATCTGGCCGCCGACACAGCGCAGCGCCGCCGCCGCCAGCACGCCTTCCGGCGCGCCGCCCTGGCCGATGTAAATGTCCACGCCGGTCGCCGGGTCGGTGGTCTCGATCACGCCGGCCACGTCCCCGTCGGTGATCAGCTTCACTTTCGCGCCGGCCTTGCGGATGGCGGCGATCAGTTTTTCATGGCGCGGACGGTCCATCACCAGCGCGGTGACATGGTCCGGCGTGACGCCCTTGGCCCTGGCGATGGCGTTGATATTGTCGCCCGGCGCGGCATCGAGATCGACCAGGCCTTCCTTGTAGCCGGGACCGATGGCGATCTTGTCCATGTAGGTGTCGGGCGCGTGCAGCATGGTGCCGGGCTCGGCCATCGCCATCACCGCCAGCGCGTTGGCCATCGCCTTGGCGGTCAGCGTCGTGCCTTCCAGCGGGTCCAGCGCGATGTCCACCGCCAGGCCGCCCTGCCCCACCTTCTCGCCGATGAACAGCATGGGGGCCTCGTCGCGCTCGCCCTCGCCGATCACCACCGTGCCGTCAATGGGCAGGGCGTTGAAGGCATGGCGCATCGCCTCCACCGCCGCCTGGTCGGCGTCATGCTCGTTGCCGCGGCCGATCTGGGCATAGGCGGCGATGGCCGCCGCCTCGGTGACGCGCACCGCTTCCAGCGCGAAGGAGCGGTCCAGCGGCTTTTCCTGGGCGGGGGGTCGGATCTCGGTCATCTCGGTCTCTTCTTATGCTTCCATGGGAATCATGCAGGGACGGGCGCGCACCTTGTCGGAAGCCCCGATGCCCTTCAAGGCGCGCTCCACCTGGCCCCGCGCAGCCTCGTGGGTAATCATGACAATCGCCACCGGCGCGCCGGGACTGCGAACGCGCTGGATCATGCTTTCGATGGAAACACCGGCTTCGGACAGGTGTCCGGCGATGGCGGCCAGCACGCCCGGCACGTCCAGCACCTCGAAGCGCAGATACCAGGGCGACGCCGCGGCCTTGGCATCGGCGGGTTCCAGCGCGGTCAGCGCGGCGGCGGGCCGTCCGAAGACCGGGCTGGCGGCGCCCGACGCGGCCTCGACGATATCGGCGATGACGGCGCTGGCGGTGGGCGCTTCGCCCGCGCCGCGCCCGGAGAAGAAGAACGATCCCGCCTCGCCCGCTTGCACCAGCACGCCATTGGCCGCGCCGCCGACATTGGCCAGGGGCTCGCGGGCGCGCACCATGGCGGGATTCACACGCTGGTCGATGCGGTCGCCGACACGGCGCGCCACGCCCAGCAGCTTGATGCGGAAGCCGAACTCGGAGGCGAAGGCGATGTCGTCGGCGGTGATATGGGTGATGCCCTCCACCGACACGGCGTCCAGCCTGGGCACCGTGCCGAAGGCCAGCGAGGCCAGGATCGCCAGCTTGTGGGCGGTATCGCCGCCGCCCACGTCAAGCGCCGGATCGGCTTCGGCATAGCCCAGCGCCTGCGCGTCCTTCAGCACATCCGCGAAGCCGCGGCCGGTGGCTTCCATTTCGGTGAGGATATAGTTGCAGGTGCCGTTGAGGATGCCCTTCACCGCATCCACGCCATGGGCGATCAGGTCTTCGCGCAGGACCTTCACGATGGGGATGCCGCCGGCCGCCGCCGCCTCGAACTTCAGCGTGACATTGTTCTTCTCGGCCAGTTCGGCTAGCGCCTTGCCGTGCCTGGCCAGCAGCGCCTTGTTGGCGGTCACCACATGCTTGCCGTTTGCCAGCGCGGTCTCGACCAGTTGCCGCGCGATACCTTCCTCGCCGCCGATCAATTCGACCACGCAGTCGGCGTCGCCCCCGGCCAGTGCCAGCGGATCGTCGCTCCAGCCCGGCAGATCGAAGCCGCGCGCCTTCTTCCGGTCCCGCGCCGACACCGCGACAAGCCGCAGGTCGCGTCCGGCGCGCTGCGAAAGCTCGCCTTGCCGCGCGGCCAGGGCCTTCACCACGCCGCCCCCGACCGTGCCGAGGCCGGCGATCGCAATCCGGAATGGCGTCATTTCGCCGGCGCGAGGTCTGAGGGCGCCATGTTGGTGCCCATCGAAAGGAATTTCTTCACGTTACGCGCCGCCTGCCGGATGCGCTGTTCGTTCTCCACCAGCGCGACGCGGACATAGCCCTCGCCATATTCGCCGAAGCCGATACCCGGCGACACCGCGACCTGGGCGTGGATCAGAAGGTCCTTGGCGAACTCCATGCTGCCCTTCTCGCGGTATTTTTCCGGCACCGGCGCCCAGGCGAACATCGAGGCTTGCGGCGCGGGGATCGTCCAGCCGGCTTGCGCCATGGTCTTCACCAGCACGTCGCGGCGGGATTTGTAGACGGCGCGGACTTCATCGACGATGTTCTGCGGCCCGTTCAAGGCCGCGGCGGCGGCCACCTGGATCGGCGTGAAGGCGCCATAATCCAGGTATGATTTGATGCGGGCCAGCGCGCCGATCAGCTTCTCGTTGCCCGCCGCGAACCCCATGCGCCAGCCGGGCATGGAATAGGTCTTGGACAGCGACTGGAATTCGATGGCGATGTCCCTGGCGCCGTCGACCTGCAGGATCGAGGGCGGCGGATTGGCGTCGTCGAAATAGATGTCGGCATAGGCGAGGTCCGACAGCACCCAGATCTCGTGCTTCTTGGCGAAGCGGATGACCTCCTTGTAGAAATCCAGGTCCACGACCTGCGCGGTCGGATTGCTCGGATAGTTCACCACCATGGCCAGCGGCGACGGCACCGAATGGCGCGTCGCGGTGCCGATCCTGGAGAGATATTCCTCCGGCGAGGTCGCGGGCACGTGCCGGATGGCGGCGCCGGCGATCATGAAGCCGAAGGCATGGATCGGATAAGCCGGGTTGGGCACCAGCACCACATCGCCCGGCGCGGTGATCGCCATGGCGAGGTTGGCGAAGCCTTCCTTGGAGCCCAGCGCGGCGATGACTTCCTTGTCCGGATTCAGCTCGACCCCGAAGCGGCGCTTGTAATAGGCGCAGTGCGCCTTGCGCAGGCCCTTGATGCCGCGCGACGCCGAATAGCGGTGGGCGCGCGGATCGCGGGCGGTCTCGCACAATTTGTCCACGATATAGTCCGGCGTCGCCATGTCCGGATTGCCCATGCCGAAATCAATGATGTCCTCGCCCCGCGCGCGCGCCGCGGCCTTGAGGCGGTTCACTTCCTCAAAGATGTAGGGCGGCAGCCGCTTGATGCGGTAGAAATCGGTTTGCATGGCGAAAAGTCCTGAAAGCCTCGGCAGAATCCGGGATTCAGGCTTATGAAGCAACCGCTTTTGGCTAAAAATACGGCCGTTTTACGCAAGCGGCTTATGCGGCTTGCGCGGGTGGAAACATCTCTCCGGCCGCTCGCTTTGGCGCGCGGCGTTCACCCGCTCTCGCAGGTCCACTGGACCTGCTCATGCGCTACGCACGCCGCGGGTTCACCCCTGCACGAAGATCTCCGCGCGGCGGTTGCCGTCCTCGCCCTTGGGCATGGATTCGTAATAGATCGGCTGGCTGTCGCCCACCGCTTCGATCTGCACCTTGGAGGCCGGAATCCCTGCCTTGATCAGGGCCTGGGCCACGGTATTGGCGCGCGCCTGGCTCTTCTGGAAGATCACCTCCAGGTGGCGTTCCACCGGCATGTTGGCGGTGCGGCTGGAGGCATGGCCCACCACCCGGATTGATCCCGCCCCACCGCCGGCCTGGAAAGCCGCCACGGCGTCACGCACCTGGGCGCGGGCCGCCGCCGACAGGCTGGTGCCGTCGCCGGGGAAGTAGATGATGGCCGTGGGCGGCACGCCGCCATTGTTGGCCGCCGCCATGCCGATGGGCGAGCCGGGCACGGCGTCGAGATTGGCGACCACGTCGCCCGACATGGCGGGACCGCCCATGCCGCGCCTGGCCTGCGCGGTGGAGACCGGAACAGCCGGAACCGCGGCCTGGCCGGTGCCGGCCACCCCCGCCATGGCGGCGGTCTGGCGGTAATGCGCCAGGATCGGCGGCGACACCCACTGGTTGATCGAGGGATTGAGCGGCGGCGCGGCCGACGGCTTGAAACCCAACTGGGCATCGCTGGGATTGGCCATCGCCATGCGGGCGCCCGGCGTCATCGGGACAGCCGGGACGGCGGGTTCCGCGCCGGGGGGGGCCGTGATGGGAGCGCTTGCGACCGGAGCGCCGGTCACAGGCGGAGCCGCCTCCGGCGCCGCGGACGGCGGCGGCGCCGCGGCGCTGGCGACCTGCTGCGGTGCGGCCTGGACGGGCGGCGGAGCCGCCACGGCCGGAGCGGCGGCGGGTTGCGCCGATGGCGCCGCATTGCCGGCGAGTTCGGACCCGGCGGTCGGCGGCGCGTCGGAGGCGCTGGGCGGGGCATCGGAGGCGGAAGGCGGCGGAGCCGCGGCGCTGGCCAGTGCCTGGCGGGTGGCGGCGGCATCCGTGGCGGCCGGCGGCGGGGCGGCCGCCTCGGTTCCGGCGCGCAGCGCATCGGCGCTGTACTGGGCCTGGGCGCCCGCGGCCTGGGTCTGGGCGGTGGCGGCGGCCTGGGCCTGGGTGTCCGGCGCGGCCGGACGCGTCGGGATCGCGGCCAGGTCAGGCGTATTGGTGTTGGCGTCGGCCTCGGCCTGCTGGGCGGAATCGGTGGGGAACTGGGTATCCGGGGCCGGCGTCTCGTCGTCGCTGAGCAGTCCGGTGGGATCGAGATCGGCAATGGTCGAGCAGCCGCCGACGCCCGCGCCCAGGGCCAGCACGAGAGCCGCCATCGCCAGCGGACGCGCAATGTGTTTGGTCATAACCCCAAATCCCAAAAATGCTTTTGCACCAGCCACGCCTTCGGCGGCGCGTCTTCCGCGTCCGCCATACCCAGCCGGGAAGATATACCGCGATCATGACGGGCGCGCCAGCGATGAACCACGTAAATCGCGTGAATGATTGCGCTATTTGGGCGCTGAACGCGCGGCTTGCGGGTGTCACCGTGGCCGGGCTATCACAGTTTCACGCATGTCCGCCCGACCTGACAAAAAGCCAAAACCACCCGAATCGGACGCCTCGCCCGGTTCGCCGGGCGCGCCCGGCCTGGATGCCGGGGAGTTCGCCCGCAACATGCTGACGGTGGGGCTGAAGAGCCAGCAGTTGCTGATGGACTTCACCGCCCGCATGGCCAGGCGCGACGGGCCGGTCGATCCCCTGAACATTTCCGGCGCGATGATGGCGCTGGCCAAGGCGATGGGCGGCGACCGCCAGCAGGTGATGGCGGCGCAGGCCGCGTGGTGGAACGATGTCATGACCCTGTGGGAATCCACCGCCCGCCGGATGCTGGGCGGCGAGGCTCCCGCCCTGGTCGAGCCCGCGCCCGGCGACCGCCGCTTCCGGTCGGACGCCTGGAAGCAGAATGAGATATTCGACTTCATCAAGCAGAGCTACCTGCTGACCGCCAACGCCATGCAGCAGATGGTGGGGAGCCTGCACGGCCTGGACGACAGCGAGCGCCAGCGGGTCGCCTTCTACACCCGCCAGTTCGCCGACGCCCTGGCCCCCACCAACTTCCCCTTCACCAATCCCGATGTGCTGGACGCCACCCTGGCCTCCAATGGTGAGAATCTGGTTCGGGGCCTCGACAACCTGCTGGCCGACATCGAACGCGGCCATGGCGAGCTTTCCATCCGCCAGTCGGCTGACGGTTTCGTGATCGGCGAGAACATCGCCACCGCGCCCGGCAAAGTGATATTCCGTAACGAAACCATGGAGTTGTTGCAGTATTCTCCGGCCACGGATGAAGTTCATCGGCGTCCGCTGCTGATCTTTCCGCCCTGGATCAACAAGTACTACATCCTCGATCTCCGGCCCGAGAACTCGTTCGTCCGCTGGCTGGCCGGCCAAGGCTATACCGTCTTCCTGGCCAGCTGGGTGAACCCGGATGCAGCGATGGCCGAGGCCGGGTTCGAGGATTACATGAAGGGCGGCATCTTCGCCGCGCTGGACGCGGTGGAGAAGGCCACCGGCGTCCGCGATCCCAACTGTGTCGGCTATTGCATCGGCGGCACCCTGCTGGCGGCTACGCTCGCCTACATGGCGGCCAAGGGCGACGACCGCGTTCATTCCGCGACCTTCTGGGCGGCGCAGACCGACTTCTCGGAATCGGGCGAACTGCAGGTGTTTGTGGACGACGCCCAGCTTGAGGCCCTGAAGGAGAAAATGGACAGCGAGGGCGGCGTGCTGCCCGGCTCCAAGATGGCGGGCGCCTTCAACATGCTGCGGGCGAACGACCTGATCTGGTCCTTCGTGATCAACAACTACCTGCTGGGCAAGCAGCCCATGCCGTTCGACTTGCTCTATTGGAATTCCGACACCACGCGGATGCCGGAGAAGCTGCATCTGTCCTACCTGCGCAACTGCTACCGCGACAATGCGCTGGCGAAGGGCAAGATGACTTTGGACGGTGTCAAGCTGGACCTGTCGAAGATCAAGATTCCAGTCTATTTCCAGTCGGCCAGGGAAGACCATATCGCGCCCGCCGGATCGGTGTTCAAGGGCGCCAAGCTGTTCGGCGGGCCGGTGCGCTTCATCATCGCCGGTTCGGGCCATATCGCGGGCGTGATCAATCCGCCGGCGGCCGGGAAATACCAGTACTGGACCAATGAGGACGGCGCGAAGGACATCGAAGCCTGGCGCGCGGGCGCGGCCGAGCATCCGGGATCGTGGTGGCCGGATTGGGATGCGTGGCTGTCGAAACTGTCGGGACCAAAAGTCCCAGCGCGGACGCCCGGCGATGGCGGTCTGAAGGTGCTGGGCGACGCGCCGGGAACCTATGTGAAGGTCAAGGCCGGCTAGTTGATGCGGCCTGGATAGAGCCGCTCATTCTCGCCACCGGCCTGGCGGTAAAAACCGGGGCCTTCGGCGCCGTTCTGCCAGTAATCGCGGCGCGGCCGCAGCAGGAACACATCGCCCTTGACGTTGTGGACATAGCCCCGGCGCAGGGTGGTCAGGTAGGTCGCGGCGAAATCCGTTTCATCGCACTGGCCCTTGATGCAACGCAGGGAGATGCGCGTCGCCAGCAACCCCTTGCCGCGCGGTTGCAGCGCGGGCGCGCCCGGCGCGGCGCAGCGCATCGACAGTGCCGCCGCGCCCGCCAGCGGTTTGGCCCAGCCCGCCTCGCCGCCCGCAACCGCCGCCAGCCATAGCGCGATGCGGCTGCCGGTGACGCGGTACAGCACGAAACCCGCCCCGCCCTTGCGGTTGCCGAAGTTGCGCAGCACGAAACCGTAGGGCTGGCTTTGCGGTGGCGTCAGCATCGTCGCCGCGCCGAAGGTCTTTTCCAGATAATCGCGCACATAGTTTTCGGCGCCGATGCCGTTCAACATCGCGCTCTGGAAGATGGCATGCTGGAAGCCCTCGCCCGCCATCAGGTGGAACATGGAATTGTCGGGCGCATGACCCGCCACCTTCCAGCCCTGGGGCGCGAAGGCATTGCACTGGCCGCTGCCCAGCCCACGCAAAGGCAGCGGACGGATGGTGGCGCCGCGATAGATGCGCCGCGACCAGGCGGCGTTGGCGGCGGCAACCGGCGGATAAAAGACTTCTTTCGCCAAGGTGCGTGGCGGATGGACGGAAAGTTTTTTCCCCGCCGCCGGGGCGGCGTCAAACACGAAACTCACCGATTGCGGTTTCATCTCGCCCGTGGTCACGTCATAGACGGTCAGGGTGATACGCTCGCCCGCCTTGCCTGCCTTGATCCGGTCGGCGGCGGCGCGCGCCGAGGCGACCGGCCTGCCGTCGATCGCCGCCACCACCGCGCCCGGCTTGATCCGGGCCCTGGCGGCGGGGCTGCCATCCATCACGTCGGCCACCAGGACCCCGCCCTGGGGCAGCAGCGGCGTGCGCGCGGCGGCGGCCGGCGTCAGCGGCGCGAATTCCAGGCCGGAAAAACCCTGCGGCTTGACGGTGTGGTGCGCGGAATAAAGCACCGCCCCCGCGAACAGCGCGAGTGCGGCGGCAACCGCGAGTGCCATGCCGAGCCAGCCACGAAGCATGGCGGCTTTCTAGCAGATCACAGTCCCGCCGTCTCAGGCAGGCCCAGCATGATGTTGAGGTTCTGAACCGCCGCGCCGCTCGCGCCCTTCCCCAGATTGTCGAAGGCGGCGACAACACGCGCCTGCCGTGCCTTCTCATTGGCGAAGACATAAAGCGTCAGGCCGTTGGTCCCCGCCAGGATCTCCGCATCCAGGGTCTTGACCACGCCGGCGTCTTCCAGCGACGCCACCTTGACCAGCGGCCGGTCGGGATATGCCTTCGCCAGCGCGGTGTGCAGATCGCGCGGGCCGGGCTTGCCGGGCAGCGCCCACAATTGCAGCGGCACTTCCACCAGCATGCCGCGATAGTAACGGCCGACGCTGGGCTCGAAGAGCGGCGGGTGCGCCAGGCCGGAATGCGCCGTCATCTCCGGGATGTGCTTGTGGGTCAGGCCCAGCGCATAGAGCCGCGCCACGGTTTCGGTATAGCCGGCGCCGTTCTTGTCCTCGAACTCCGCGATCATCGCCTTGCCGCCGCCGGAATAGCCGGAGATGCCGTTGGCGGTGACGGGGAAATCCGCCGGGATCAGACCGGCGCGCACCAGCGGCCGCACGATGGCGAGGAAGCCGGTCGCCCAGCAGCCGGGGTTGGAGACGCGCTTCGACGCCGCGATCTTCCGGTAGCCGTCCGGCTCCAGCTCGGCGAAACCGTAATCCCAGCCGGCCGCGGCGCGATGCGCGCTGGAGGCGTCGATCACCCGCACGGCCGGATTGTCGATCAGCGATACCGCTTCCTTCGCCGCCTCGTCCGGCAGGCACAGGATCACCACATCCGCGCCGTTCAGCGCCGCCTTGCGGGCGCCCCCGTCTTTCCGCTGCGCGTCGGGCAGCACGACAAGCTCCAGTTCCCCGCGGCCGGCCAGGCGGTCGCGGATCTCCAGGCCGGTGGTGCCGGCGGCGCCGTCGATGAAGATCCTGGCCTTGCTGCTCATGGTTCCCGACATTGACTCGAATGTAATCCGGTTCTTAGCTGACCGCAGTCCCGTGGGGGACAAAACCGCCTTGCGTTCCGCGCAGGGCCATACAGGGGGTGGGCATGGATCCGCAAGCGCTTTGGCTCAATTTCCGTGACGCGATCGCCAACCATTATTTCGACATGAACGGCCGGGTCAGCCGCGCCCAGTTCTGGTATTTCGTGCTGGTCTATGTGGTATTCGCCATTGTCTTCAGCATCCTGCAGATGATCGTCTGGCTGCCGCTGGCGGCGATCTACAACCTCGCCATGCTGCTGCCCGCCGCCGGCATGGGGGCGCGGCGGCTGCAGGACACCGGCCGCGACGGCCGCCTGGTCTGGCTGGCGATCATCCTGTTCGCCGTGACGCAGGTCGTCGGCCTCCTGGCCGCATTGAGCTTCGCCGCCGCCGGTCCGTTCGGCGCCATTCTGTTCGCGCCGGGGCTAAGTCTTGTGGCGCTGGCGAATTTCGTGGTCGGCCTGGTGCTGATCTGGTTCTGGATCCAGCTTGGCGATCCCGGGCCCAACGCCTATGGCCCGCCGCCGCCGGTGTTCAACCCGTCGGCGAGGCCCGCCTGAAAACGGAAACGGCGCGGATCGCTCCGCGCCGTTTCCATTCGTCCGTGGAAGCGGTTTAGCGCTTCGAGAACTGGAAGCTGCGCAAAGCATTGATATTGATATCATATCTTGAGCGATTATTTTCTGTGAATGGTCTGTGAAGACTCTTTTTCAACAACTGCAATCCAACGTCCAATCTATATCAATCCAAGAAAACTGGAACAGCCAATGCCTTTGCGCTGATGCGCGTGGTAATGAGTAAACTGAGATCGTCTTATTGACGAGCTATCGCGCGGCGGCTCGATCGTGGCTCTATTATTATTCGGTTCGGGAAATCGCTTTGGCCTGCCCTGAGCGTATTGATCGACTAGCTGAGGTGGGCGGTTCCGCGAATATCTCGGGACCGCCATTCAGAAAAAATGCTCGCCATTGCCTGCATATCAGGGCCTTTGATCAGGCTGCTTTGGAAGCCAGTCGAGGGAACAGCAATTCGGCGTTACCCCGGTTGATGGCGTGGCGCTGTTGGTCGGTCAGGGGATGGGCATCGAGCCAGGCGGTAAATTGGTGACTGTTCGGCGCGAAGGGAAAATCGCTGCCGAACGTGATGTGCGTTGGATCGGCGAACGCCAAAAGGGACGGCAACTCGGACGGTGTGGACGACAAGGCAGTGTCGAAATAGAACCGCTTCATATCCGCGATCATGCCTTCCGCCGTGATTCCGGCATTGAAGGGTACGGCGGTCGTGAAGCGATAGGCGGCGTACGGAAGGAAGCCGCCGCCGTGAGAAAGGATTACCTTCATCTTCGTGTGGCGGCGCATCACGCCATTGACGACCATGTGCACTGCTGTGCGGGTTGTATCGAAAGGATAGTCCAGGATTGGGCTCGGCAGTCCCTTGAGCATCTGGATCGGCGGCTCGGTCGGGTGGATGAAGACCACGGCCGAGCGGGCATCAAGTTCCGCCCAGAGTGGTTCAAAGTCTTGATGACCGAGATACTTTCCGCCAGCATTCGATAAGAGAACCACCCCGTCGGCATGCAGTTCGTCCAGGGCATAAACGGCCTCGGCAACGGCGCCGTCGATATCGGGCAGCGGTAAGCAGGCAAATTGACCAAACCGGTCGGGCCGGCTCTTGACCAGTTCGGCGCCGAATTCGTTTACCTCTCGGGCCAAGGTGCGACCCTCCGCATCGTCAGCGAGGTGTACGCCCGGCGCGCTTAGGGAGAGGATGCCGGTGGCGATAAATTCTCTATCCATCATGGCGATCGCGGCCGGGGAATCCCAAGCTGGAGTTGGCCATCCACCGGCCGTCAGGCCGCGAGTATCAAGCAGACCGCGATATTTAGGCGGGATTAGATGCTGATGCGTATCGATGCGTGCAGAAAATGACATTCGAAGGTCCTTAATAACCCGCCCAAGAAATTATGGAGAAACGGGGCATCACGGCAGTCAAAAAACTTCGAACTCAAACACCGGAAAAATCGGCAAGCGGCGGCACTCGATCTGTGACTGCACGGTGCCCCCCAGCGACCCTACAACGCCGTCACCTCAAGCTGATCCGTTTGGCCTTCTGGCGAGGCTGGTACTTGCCTATCCAATCGAACAGCGCTGTCGACTGAATGGGACTGTCCGATAGCGAACTGTCAGGGCTTAGTGCCCCCGAGGGGTTAGCCTGCAAGTTGGCCTTCTCAGGAGCGCCAAAGCACCTGGGGCCTTGCCGGGCTCAAAACGTCGATTTGGAGGACAAGCCCGTGCAGAAGGAATTCGAAGGCAAAGTAGCGCTCGTCACCGGGGCCGGATCAGGAATCGGCCGCGAGGCTGCACTCGCGTTCGCGGCCCAAGGCGCCATCGTTTTCGGCGCAGACCTCAACGATAACGGGCTAGAAGAAACGAAGTCGCTCGTCGCCTCCTTTGGCGGAAAGATGACAGGAAGGCGCCTCGACGTGTCCGCCGAACAGGAAATGGCGAATTTTATCGCATTGATCGACAAGGAAGCCGGCCGCTTGGATGCCGCATTCAACAATGCAGGCATTACCGGCGGCGCACATCGTATCGAAGACTATCCAACCGCCGATTTTGAGAGGGTTTTGAAGATCAATCTTCTAAGCGTCTTTCTCGGCATGAAGTTCGAGCTGCCGCTCATGAGAAAGACAGGTGGCGGCGCGATCTGTAATACCGCATCAGTCGCCGCGCTGACCGGCCCGGGCGGCATGTCCGCTTATGCCGCTTCGAAGCATGGCGTCCATGGTATCACGCGCGTCGCGGCAATGGAGAATGCGGCGCATGGTATCCGCGTTAATGCGTTGGCGCCCGGCTGGACTGAAACGCCGATGGTTGTCTCAAACAGTGCTCAAAACCCCGCATTTGCTCAGCAAGCCAAAAATGCCATCCCAATGAAACGTGGCGGAAAGCCCAGCGAATTGGCGGCAGCGGCCGTATGGTTGTGCTCATCTGGATCAAGCTATATGGCAGGCCACATGCTGGTCGTCGACGGCGGAATGACGGTGGGCGGCTTTGAATTCTAATAGTCGCACTACGGTCACCGATAACCCCAGTAAACCAGAGCTCTGCAAGCATTGCGTCGAGGTGCAAACGCCCGCCGCCCATGAAGGGAGCCTCTCGATCCATGAAGCGGGATCGGGCGTGTTTATGGTGACAAACGGCAACTATCAAGCGATGTTCGCCACGACGGGCCAAGGCGTGGTCCTGGTGGACGCGCCCGAACCGCTGGTGGACGGCCTCGAGGACGCTATCTCTTCGGTTACAAATGAGCCGCTAAAGACCTTGATCTATTCCCATGGCCATTCAGACCATACAGGCGGCGCCTATAGATTATTTAAACCCGGCCTCGAGATCATCGCGGAAGAGCGTGTCGCAGAGTTTATCAGAGAGAAGAATGACGGCCGCCGCATAGCTCCAACCTGGACCTTCAACGAAGCAACTACGTTGGTCCGTGGAAATAAGACCTTTTCACTACGGCGCGATGAGTTTCACTCTCCCGAAGGCGATCTAATCATTCACCTTCCAAACGAACGGGTATTGATGGCCGTCGATATGATCGCGCCAGGCTGGGTACCATTGCTCGACTTCGACATCACCGCGAACATGTTCGTCTATTTAAGCGCGTTTGACCGCATCCTGGCCTACGATTTCGTCGCCTTTGTTGCTGGCCATACTGGTGACATTGCCCGCCGCCACGATGTCGAGATGACCAAGAAATACGCATTTGATGTCTATGAGACAGTCAAGCGCATTCACGGCTCCATCAATGTAGCCGAATTGCTGAAGCAAAATCGCGATAATGAGCAGGCCGGAATCCGAGATCTCATTGAGATCGTGGTCAAGAAATCGGCAGATGAGATTAAATCTCGATGGCTTAACGGCCCCATGAAGGGCGTAGACCTTTGGACTGAGAGTCACTGCCGCGCGATGGTGCTCTATGTCCGTTGGAGTGACTAGTGATGACCACAGTTACCTGGGCAGCTTGGTTACTGAATCCCGCAAACCCAGAAACGGACGCTAACCCGCCGCTGTGTCATGACCCGCGCAATATCCAACGGCATTCTGAGGGCTGCATGCCGGGAGACGCATAGTGAGCGCGACAGTGAGGTTTTGGGTAAGACTCACTGCCGTCATCATCGTCGCCGGTGCGATTGTTATATTTGCGCTCCGGCTCTGGGGCGATGACCGCTCGACTTCCGACGCGTATATTTCTGGTCACGTACACCCCATTGCGCCGCGGGTGACCGGCACCGTCACGCAAGTTCTAATCGACGATAATCAGCACGTCCACAAAGGAGACGTGCTAGTTGTTTTGGACAGAAGCGATTTCAGCGTCGTGGTTGATCAAACCCGGGCGCAACTCGCTCAAGCCCAGGCACAGGTACTGGCCGCCAACTCCCAAATCTTGCAAGCCAAGGCAGCGATATCCAGTGCTCAGGTGGCTGTCGAAAGAACCAGAGCCGATTTTGGTCGTGCGACAGCTCTCATAGCAGCAGCAGCGATTTCGCGCCGTGACTACGATAGCGGAAAAGCCGCCTATGAAGGCGCCGTCGCCGCATTGGAAGGCGCTCGGGGCGCCTTATCGACTAGCGAAGCTCAACGCGAGGCCGCGTTGGCGCAAGTTAAGTCCACGGAGGCCAATCTCCGGAACGCAATACTTGCGCTAGGGTACACGCAGGTGACGGCTCCAATCGATGGTTACGTCGGTCGAAAGACGGTAGAGGTCGGGGCGCGCGTTAGCGCTGGCCAGACTTTGCTTTCGCTTGTCTCCGATGATCTGTGGGTCGTTGCCAATTACAAGGAAACACAGCTTCGTAAAGTCCCAATTGGCGCGAACGTCGCTGTAACAATCGATGCGCTTCCGACCCTGAAGTTGCATGGCCACGTCGAAAGCTTTTCCCCCGCCAGTGGTGCGCAATTCTCA
>Ga0153956_1001702_pt1 | contig 18381 bp, 15 predicted proteins | sample TSFL040MetaG_FD_104704 | JGI IMG/M metagenome (GOLD analysis project Ga0153956, IMG submission 104704) | Attine ant fungus gardens microbial communities from Florida, USA - TSFL040 MetaG | ecosystem: Host-associated > Fungi > Mycelium > Unclassified | place: USA: Florida, Wekiwa Springs...
AGCCGAACCGTTCGGCGAGGTCGCCGCTCAGCACGATCCGCTGGATCTGGAAACAGGGCGTTTCGTCGGCGGGCAGGCGCAAGGCCTGCGCCTGTTCGTCGCGCGGCAAACGGACATCCGGCCTGCGCTCTTGCTGTTCGCGCAGTTGACGTTCGCGCTCCTGCTGGCGCAGCAGCTCCTGTGTCGCCGCATCGGGGGCTTGCGCCTGCGCCGGCAACCCCACTATCGACGCCAGTCCCACCATCCCGATGCACAGCCAGCGCGTAGACAGGCCGCCCCTAAAACTCCACCGCTCCATAGTCCCCTGTTTCACACCACTCCATGGACCCCACTTTGCCACAACGACGCGTTGCGTGGAGTAAGGGGACGTTTCGTCGCAATAGATGCCATCTATCGCGGCGTTTGCCGTTTGCCACCGCTGCCGTGACAACGCGCCCGGCACGCGGGGTCGCTGGATGGATGAGTTTGGCCTTGTACCGCCCCCGACGATCGGCGGTCCCTGCTGGCCGGAGCCGTCCAAGGCCAAGCGCGACACGATCCTGAAGGCATAGACGCTGCCGAATCAGCCGAACCGTCGCGCCATCCGCCCCCCCCGGCGAACGCGCCCACGCAGGTGGCGCGTCGCGTGCGCCCCTTGAACCGGCTGGCGTGCGCGGAAAAACTAGCGCTGCTTCCCGTAGGCATCGTGCCTACCAGCCTCCCTCGCCATCTGGCGATCGGAGCCGACTTCCGTCGGCGTTGCGGTCGTTACCCGCTCTTTAGCACTCCTGCGGCCGCTTCCGGAGCCGCCCAGCCTCACCGTCCCGGTTGTCGGGGCAACATAGCGTCGAACGATCCTGCATTCCGTTGTTGGGAATGCCGGAGCGACAACCTGTCCGACGATGCGCCCGCCGCACCCGAGGACCTGGCCCGTGGAGTATTTCCCCACGGGGACATGCTCCCTTCACTGCTGGAGGTAGCCCATGAACGAAACACCGCGTTCCCGCCCGTCCACGGGCTTCAACGCAGAAGAAAAGCGCGCTTGGGCCGGGTTCTACGGCCGGGTCCGCTCCGAGGCGTCGTTGGCCAAGGAGATCCAGGCCCAGCTCGATCAGGACGCCGAACTCAAGCGCATGCACCTGGCGCTGTATCTGTGCTGCCGCGAGTCGCTGCGGCTGCACCAGATACGCGAGGCACGGGTCCACCGGATCGCCTACGCGATTCGCAGGGTGATCCACCTGCTGATCGCGGTGCCGGTGAAGCTGTTGTTCGGCGGCCTGGCGCGCAGCAGGGATGTGGCCATCGCCGCGCTCCCGGAGCCGGCACTGCCCGCCAAGCCACCGGCCCGTCCCATCGCGCGGCAAGCGGCGTCCGCCGGAAAGGCGACACACGACTTGCCGGCGACGAAGTCCACCGGCTGACGCCGGTCTAGAGAACGCCCACGCACTCCGCGGAATTCGCCGGTGCGTGGCGCGTTCGCCCCCCCCTTCTCACCTGCGGGCCGATCGCCGAGCGCCGCGAGGAGTTTGCTGTTGATTTGGCAGTTCGCTCCGGCGCCGCATGGCGCCGCTGTCGCCCATCGCTGTCGCGCCGGGTCTGGAGCCGTTGTTCCCGTCGGGGCGTTCCAGCTCCGTAGGCCGGATGCCCCGCTTTCCCAACGGGGCATCCTCCGCCGAAACCACCCTACCGCTCTCGTTTCTCCGGGGATGTCCCCCTGCCTTGGAGATACGACCATGGGTATGGATGTTTTCGGCAATGCGCCGAAGTCGAAAAAGGGCGAGTACTTCCGCAACAACATCTGGTGGTGGCATCCGCTCTGGAAATATTGCGAGAGGCTGGCACCGGACCTCATCCCTCGAAACAACCTCGGCCACTCCAACGATGGCTGGGGCCTACGGGCGGAAGCCTCGCGCAAGCTCGCCGCTCGCCTGGCCCAGGCACTGGTCTCCGGTGAGACCGAGCAATACGCCAAGCAATACGCCGCGGAACTGGAAGCGCTGCCACCGGAGCCCTGCGACATCTGCGGCGCCACCGGTCATCGCGCCGAGCCACCGGACATTGGCCCCGGCCCTCGGCTGTGCAACGGCTGCCACGGAAGCGGCCAGCGACCGAACTTCGCCACGCACTACCCATTTTCGACCGAGAACGTGCGCGAATTCGAAGCCTTCCTCCGCGACTGCGGCGGCTTCCGCATCTGCTGATCCGCTGTCGCGATCGAACGCACACCCGGTAGTGGCAACGCCTGCGCAGTGCCCGCCGTGATGTCGGCCTAGGAACCGCTACTTCACCCGCAGGGGCTTCCCCTCCGGGGCGGTCCCTGCCTTTTCACAGGAGCCCGACCATGGACCTCGATCAACTGCGCGCCAGCATCCCCTCGCTGGTCGCCAGCCACCTCCCGCGAAACGCGCGCCAGTACCGCTATCGCACCTATGACGGCCTGCCGCAGCCGTCGTCCTACGGCCTGCACCTGGATCCGATGCCGTTCCAGGGAACCGTGATTGCCAAGACCGATGACGCCCTGATCGTCAAGACCGGCCGCATCGCCTTCGCCGCGATCGACCGCACCCTGGCCAGCGTCGATCCGGACCCAGGCACGATGATCGAAGCCGTGCCCTACGCCCGACACGACTTCGCCGGTAACCGCATCGATGCGCCCGACGAGCGACACGAGGAAATCGACGGACACCACTTCACCGTCCAAACCGTGAGACTCGGTGGCCGCACCGTGGCCTTGCCATTGCCGCCTCCGCAGTGCCCGGAGCTCGGCGACCTCATCCAGCAACTTGAGACACAGCTCGCGCCTGACGGGTTCCGGAAGATCGTGCATTTGCTGGTGGACGCCGGTGCGCACGGGTTCCGCAGCGTCGATCCGGCACCGGAGCACATCGCCGATGTTCGGCCGGAAATCGCCTTCCAGGTCGGGACCGAGAAGTTCGTCGGCGAAGTGGCCATCTTCTACGACCGCAGCCTGGACCTCTACGAAGTCGAGCTGCGCCGGGGCAACCTCGCCGTCGCAAGCGTCAAGCACGTCGACTGCACCACCCTGGGGAAGGTCCTGGAGGATCAGATCGACGACGGCAGGTGGCGCCGTATTCAGATCACCGTGCTGGGTCGAGCCAGGCCCCGTCGCCAGCACTGACACCGGCCAACAGCGCCTGACGAAATCCCTGCCAGCGCACGCCCATTCGGGATGGCCCTTTCGCAGGGGCGATTCCATTCCCCGGCGCGTCGTCGCACGCTCCAACCCGCTCAGGGACCTGATCGCCAGGCTCCCCCTTCCGGCACCCGCCGGCGTTGCGGTCGTTACCCGCCCATCGCATGCCCAGGCATGCCCCCACGGGAACGTTCCTGCTCCCGCTGGGGCGGTGCGTTCCCGTTTTTTATCAACTGGAGAACGCCCATGTCCCCCTGCACCTCCCGCTCCGTGCGGCTGGAGAGCCTGCTCGCACCCCGGGCAAGTCATGTGCCGTATCGGAAATTGTGGATAGGATGCCTGCGCCGCGGCCGCAGCTCGCACTGTCTTGGCGCCGCGGAAGGAGACGACAATGAGTGACGTCCCTGCCCCAAGCCTTGCCGGCCTCATCGAGCCGCTGGTGGCCATTTCCATCCGGCACCTCAGTCCGGAAACGCGCCACAAGCTGGCGGCCGATGCGCTGTCGGTGAACGCCTATCCGAACGAATACGGCGGTTTCATCTACGTCGGCAATCCCCGCTACGAGATTCCCGCCGAAGCAGACCTGGCCGAGATATTCGCCGCGGCCGAGCAAGCGCGCGTCATCTGGTTGAAGGTCGACCGGGATGCGGCGATCGTGGATGGCCTGCCGGTCTACGAAGACGACGAGGAGACGCCATGAACGCGCGCTCCATCCCGGTGCTCGTCATCGCCGGCTACGACCGATCCCACCGAACGCTGTATCTGCAGGTATGGGAAGACCCGCAGGCGCATTCCCGCCGGGACCAGGAGGTTCTCTACGCCAGCCATCTAGACGTCCATCGTGATTGGTCGGATGTCTCCAGCGTGGCCGATGCACTGGATGCGCTGGCCATCACCGTGCCGGGGAGCTTCATCCAAGCCCTGGAGGACGACCAACTCCGCCTTCGCTGCGACCGGCCTCCTCGAACGGCTTCTGCCGCCATCGCGCACGCCGGCTAACCCAGCCCGCCATTCCCATCGAGCGCTGCGCCCTTCGGGCCAGCGCTCTTTTTTTTGAGGTTCCCATGTCAACGCCCTCTTCCGGCGAATCCACGGTGCGCCTGGATCTCGCCCACGGCCGCTATGTCATCCCCGCATCCGGGGGCCATACCTGCCTCGGTTTCGGCAACGCCCGCGATCACGCCAACCAGATCGCACGGTTGATGCGACGCGCGGAGCTGGCCTTTTCCGCCGACGACTACGGCTCGGCAACCGGCTACGAAAAGTACCAGGCGGCCATCGCCGCCTGGGGCACCTCGGCTTACCGGCATCGCACCTATTTCGACCCGGGCACGGCGCCCCAGGTTCGCCACCTTCTGGAGGCCTGCCGCCGCGACGGTCGCCAGGTTCGGCTGGTCCTTGGCAATCCCGAAACCGGCACGCCCTGGCTGGACGAGTACGACGTTGTCGGCCGTATCGGCCGGTCGACCGGTCCACTCAAGATTCCGCTCCTGGTACCCTCCGGCGAGGTTGGCGGTGCGGCCCTGCTGACCGCCAACATGCTCTGCATCATCGATTGGATCTCCGGCAAGTTCCTGTACCGCCATGCGGCCTTCGCCCCGCCGGACCTGCGCCTGGAATCCGATGCCGCCGCTTCGCTTCCCTGGCACGTCGTGCATCGGGATACCGTCATTGCCCGCTTCGACGATGTCGGCAAAGCCGGTGCGTACGTGGCATTCCTGCGCGGCGAGACGATCGAACCCCGCATATTCCAGTAAATACCGGACCCCACGGGGAAATGCGCGGCGCGCGATCAACGTGCGCCGCGCACCTGCGGCGGCGGGAACGCCGGCATGGGATCGGTCGATGACCAGACCCAGGGCGTATTCCCCTGCCGAAGCTCTGCGGCCAGCGCTCGTGCCTTGGCTTTCTGCTCAACGAACGGCAGGAAGGGACTGCTGACATGCAACGGCACCGGTGTCGCGCCAGCGTCCAGCAGCAACGCATTCGGAAAAGCCCCGGCAGCGCTCGCGTCATACCGAAGCGGCTTGATGAACCGTCGCTCCTGGGCCACCAGCGCATCCACCAGCGGCAACTCGTGCACGCCGTCGACCGGAATCCACTGCTCGCTCGCCAGCATCAAGCAGGCGGTATCGATCTCGTAGAGCTGCTCGCGCCGCGCGCGGATCAGCGCGACCAGTATCTGGCGCGGCGGAGCGCCGTCCACCGCGCCCGCCTCAAGCACCGGCGCGAACGCACGCGCGATCCTGGCCCAGACCTTCTTCTCGACCCAAAGCGGCACCTCGGGCATGTGCTTGATCCGCACCCACATGCCGGTGGCCAGTGGCTCGACGGACTTGAACTGACCGATCAGCAGCGCCATCGGCCATCGGTTGTTGGCCGGATGCAGGACGGCGAGCTTCTCCTGTCGCCGGCGCGCTACCTCGACGCGGGTGGCCTCACGGAAGGGTTCGGGCACGTACAGCCGCCGCGCCAGCCGCTCGCCCTTGACGACGATACCGCCGGCCGCATCCGTCAGGTACTTGTGCAGAACCCCTTGATGCCGCCGCCCCCGCATGGCGGGGGCCCAGCGATTGAAGCCGGCGGTCTCGAACAGATAGTGCGCCACCGCGCGCAGGCTCATCTTCCGTCGCGGTGCGGCGACTTCCGAAGGCGCTTCCGCCTCTCCCCGGCCGCGGGCAGAGCCCGTGCCGAACGTGTGCGCCCAGGGAAACCCGACCCGCAGCTCGACCTGTCCCGGTTCGGGTTCGAGCACGGCGTCACCGACCAGTTCCCCCAATCCCGACTGGGTGGCCTGCGGCTCGAACGAGGGGCAGGCCAGGTGATGCAAGGACCCGGTATCGGGCATGCGCTTGACCATGAAGCGCCCGTGCCTGGCCACGTACATCTCCACGCCGCCGGGCTGGCACAGGCAGCGTGGGCGCGGGCCGATGTCGTGGACGCGGGACAGCGCCAGTTGCAGGTCCTGGCTGGCACTGTCGTATTCGCGCCCCTGCACCAGAAAGCGCTGCGCACCATCGAAGTCGCCCATCAGATCAGCTCCTCCACCAGTTCCCGGAACGTGGGCTTGGTCCGCGGAAACCGCTGGCGCACCGAACTGCGCTGCGCAATCCCGAGCAGCAGGCCGACGTCCCCGTCATCGGCGCCGCGCGCGTACAGGCGGGAAGCAATGGTTGCCCGCACCGCTCGCGGCGAGCCGCCGCCCGGGAGGCGAGCGTGCCGGAAGATCCGTCGGTAGGTCTCCAGGATCGGGCGGCACAGGAAGCGGTGCTGGCCGCCCTGCACGTAGGCGGAAATCTGGAAGCCGTGGCCGCCGGCGGCGAGGAACAGCGGCTGGTCCGGGTCGAGCCCCCGATAGGGCTGATCCTGCCGATCGGCGTCGGCCCGCTCCAATACGTAGGGCAAGAGCACGGTGTTGAGGCGCGTGCTGGCGAAATGCAGCGGCCGCGCCGCGCCGTTGATGGCGACGTCAGCGCGCAGCTCCGATATGCGCCGGACCTCACCGCCGGCCTCGAGGTAATCGCCGACGCGAAGCCGCGCGATTTCCAGCGGACTGGCCCCGGAAGCGAAGAGCAGCAGGAACAGCGCCACATCCCGCAGCGGCTGCTGGCTATAGGCGCGCACACGGTCGGCCGCGGCCACAATTTCTTCCGTCGAGTAGACCCGGATCGCTTGGCCCCGATGCGGAATCGCCAACGCACCGGCTTCGATGCGATCCAGCGCCTGCAGCAGCCCGTCCCGATGCGCCCGCAGTCGCCGCACGAAGCCGATGTTGTCCTCGTTCAGGCCGGCGATACCGGCCGCCCGGATGAGCTGCCGGGCCAGGTCCTTCACCCGGCGCTCGATGGCGGTCCGGGTGAGGCCGTTTTGTCGGGCGACCGCCTCGTAGGTCGATCCATCCAGTACCAATTTCAACATGTGGATCGACCGCGCAATCGAGGTGCTTTCAAGTTCGGGCTCCGCTCCCATGACGCTTCCTCACCAACGCTCTTGCACACATGGTTCGATCTGGCCTTGGCAGCGGCCAATCGAAACCCGCGCGAATTTCTACCGATTTCGCCGTTGGATGCCCTCGCGCCAGGCATCCCGGACATCGCCTCGTGCCAGAGGCGGCCGAAGCCGCTTCTCACGGGCAAACGCGCTTGTCCGTTGCGTACGGCAACACCGACCGTGCCGGCGGCGGCGCTGCATACCCCGGACCGTACGGTAGCGCAGCTGGCCCACCGCAAGCAGTTGACCCTCCGTTCGGTTGCGCAGGCGCCGCGCCCCAGTCGGCGAATGCGCGATCACGCCGCCGTATGGTGTCCCGGTGTTGTGCGCCCGGTTCGGGCGCGACTCGGCTTGCCGAGCGTTGCGGTCGACACCCGCCCCGCGTTCCGTCAGCTCCGCTGACCTGATTTCGCGCCCTGCCGGGCGCCGTCCACTCTGCCCGCGCCCACCAGGGCGCCGCCGCATTCGTCCATCCCACAGGGGAACACCTCCCCTGCCGGGCGCGTGTGCCCCGTCTACCCACGGAGGCACACGCGATGGCCAAGTCCATCTTCTCGCACTCGTTCTGGCTGCCCGGATTCGACCCCGAGCAGCCCGCTCCTGTCCCTGTCGATCCCGTCGTAGTCCCTGCCATGCCGCTCGCGCAGGAGGCCGCCACCGTCGTGGCAACCCCATCGGCTCACGAGCCCAGGGAAACCGCTGCGGCCACGCCGCGACCGAGCTGGCGCAGCACCATCGCGCCGCTGCCGCAGGCTGCAATCACGCGTTGGCCACGCCTGACGGCGCTGGACGTACCGACCGGCGCCGTGGCGAAGTTCGAAGCGAACCTGGCCGCGATCGACGCACTGGCGCGTCTAGAAGACGAAGACCGCGCGCCGCTGGAAGCCGAGCGGGCCGCGCTGCTGAGATACACCGGCTGGGGCGGTATCCCGGCGAGCTTCGCACTGGACGGCGGCGACCGGGCTTGGGTCGCCCGCGCCACGGGCCTGCAGCACCGCCTGGACGCTCAGGACTACGAAGCGGCACGCGCTTCGGTCAACAACAGCCACTACACCGAACTGCACATCGTCCAGGCCATCTGGCAGGCGATCGAAGGGTTCGGTTTCCGCGGCGGCCGCATCCTGGAGCCGGCGGCGGGCATCGGCCATTTCATCGGCGCGGCGCCCGAGGCTCTCGCGGCGAGCAGTCGGTTTACCGCAGTCGAGCTGGATCGCCTCTCCGGCCGCATGCTGCGGGCGCTCTACGGCCGGCACGGCGTGGATGTCCGGGTGGCCCCGCTGGAGAAAACGGCCATTCCTGACGGATGGTTCGACCTGGTCGTCGGCAACGTGCCGTTCGGCCGCTACGGCGTGGCGGACTTCGGCAATCGCCCCTACGCGGGCTTCAGCATCCACAACTACTTCCTGGGCCGGGCCCTGGACGCCGTTCGACCGGGCGGCCTGGTGTGCCTGATCACCAGCAGCCACACGCTGGAAGCCAATGACCTTCGGGTTCGCAGGTACCTGACCAGCCAAGCGCATCTGCTCGGCGCGGTCCGCCTGCCGCAGGGTGCCTTCGCACGGATTGCCTCGACCCAGGTGCAGACCGATGTGCTGTTCCTTCGCAAGCGCCAGGGAGCCGAGGCACCCGAGACCGACTGGGTCGACAAGGCCCAGGTCCCGGAGGTTCTGCGCGGGGCCGGTCTGTCCCAGTACCAGCGCATCAACCGGTGGTACGTCGACCACCCGGAGCTTTGCATCGGCTGTATCCGCAACGAAAGCAACGGCTATGAGGAGGTCCCGACGGCGGTGTTCGATGGCGATCTCGCCACCGAATTGCCTGGACGCATCGCCTTGCTGCCGCGCGATGTCTACACATCGCCGACAGCGCAGGTCGTACCGCTGCACGCGGAACCGGTGCCGATCGAACCCGGCACGCGTCCGGGCAGCTACCGGCTGCGGAACGGGCAGATCCATCGCGCCGAGCATGGTGCCCTGGTCAACGTCCACGCCCAGCTCAAGGCGACCGCCCGAGCGCGGATCGCGGGGATGTGCGCCCTGCGCGACCTGGTCCGGACCCTGCTCGACGCACAGTTGGCCGGGGAGGACGAAGACGCCCTGGCCGGCCGGCGCCGCAACCTCAATGGGGCCTATGACCGGTTCGTCGCCCGCCACGGTTGCCTCAGCAACCGCGGCAACGCACTGGCGTTCCGACGTGACCCGGACTACCCGCTGCTGCTCTCGCTCGAGCACTACGACGAGGACACCGGCACCGCCCGCAAGGCGGCGCTGTTCTCTCGGAACACGCTGGCTCCCGTTCCCGAGCCCAGCGAAGTGGCCGAGCCGACCGAAGCACTGGCAGCCTCCATGCAATGGCGTGGCCGGGTCGATCCGGCCTATATGGCCCGCCTGCTCGGTGCGCCGGAGGACGAGGTGCTCGACGCCCTGTCCAGCGCCGGCCACATTTTCCTAGACCCGCAGGAACGCGCCTGGCGGCCGGCCGAGGAATACCTCTCCGGCAACGTCCGCACAAAGCTGAAGCAGGCTGCGCTGGCCGGACCGGAATTCGCCCGGAACCTGGCCGCGCTGGAGGCCGTTCAGCCGGAGGATCTGCCACCGGGATCGATCGAGCCGCGACTGGGCGCGGTCTGGATTCCGGCGCGCGAGGTCGAGCGCTTCGTCAACGAGGTGCTGGAGCTGGAGGACTGCCATGTCGCGTACTCGGCCCAGGCCGGGGCCTGGTCGGTGACGTATCCGGAATGGAAGGCGCGCCACAGCGTCCTGGTGACGCAGGAGTATGGGACCGGCCGGGCGAATGCGCTCGAGTTGATCCAGTGCGCGCTCAACGTGCAGGTGCCGACGATCCGCGACAGGGATCCGGTGGGGGATCGCTACCACGTCAATCCGGCCGAAACGCTGGCCGCACGCGAGAAGCTCGGTCGGGTCAAGGAGCGGTTTGCCGAGTGGGTGTTCGCCGACCCGCAACGCCGCGAGGCGTTGTGCAGGATCTACAACGACACCTTCAACGCTACCCGGCCGCGCGTCTATGACGGCTCGCACCTGAAGCTGCCGGGGTTCTCGCGCTGCTTCGAGTTGCACGGGCACCAGCGCGATGCGATCTGGCGCGTGGTCCAGTCAGGCAACACCGGACTGTTCCATGCCGTCGGCGCGGGCAAGACCGCAGTGTGTGTGGCCGCGAGCATGGAACTGCGGCGACTGGGGTTCGTGCGCAAGCCCTGCCATGTGGTCCCGAACCACATGCTCGAGCAGTACACCGCCGAGTTCGTGCGCTTGTACCCGAATGCGTCGGTGTTGATGGCCAGCAAGGACGACCTGGCCGGCGACCGGAGACGAGAGCTGGTCGCACGCATCGCGACCGGGGACTGGGACGCGGTGGTCATCACCCATTCCAGTTTCGAGCGCATCCGCCTGTCGCCCGAATTCACCCAGGGTTTCATCAAAGACACCGTTCGGGAAATTGAACTGGCGATCCGGGCGGAAAGGAGCAACGACCACAGCAGCCGGATCGTCAAGCACCTGGAAGCAATGAAGAAGAGTTGGGCCGTGCGCCTGGAGCGCATGCTGGCCGAGGAGAAGAAGGACGACCTGCTGACCTGGGAACAGCTGGGCATCGACATGCTGTTCGTCGACGAAGCGCATCTGTTCAAGAACCTGTACCGGTTCACCAAGATGACCCGCGTCGCGGGCTTGCCGCTGACCAACTCGGAACGTGCAGCCGACCTGTTCCTGAAGACCCGCTACACGATGCAGCTGCACGGCGGTCGCCAGCGCGGCGTGGTGTTCGCCACGGCCACGCCGGTCGCCAACACGATGGCCGAGATCCACACGATGATGCGCTACCTGCAGCCCAACCGGCTGCAAGAGCTCGGGCTGGACCAGTTCGATGCCTGGGCAGCCACCTTCGGTGAGAGCGTCACCGCGCTGGAAATCGCGCCGGACGGCAGCGGCTACCGCATGCACACGCGGTTCGCCCGCTTCATCAACGTGCCCGAGCTGCTGGCGATCTTCGGCGAGATCGCGGACATCCGCACCGCCGAGATGTTGGACCTGCCGGTACCCGCCTTGCGGGGCGGGAAGCCGCGGATCGTGGCATGTCCGGCCAATGCGGCGCTGAAGGCGTTCGTGGCCACGCTGGTCAAGCGCGCCGAAGCGGTGCGCAACGGAGAAGTGGCGCCGCAGGACGACAACATGCTCGCCATCACCACCGATGGACGGAAGGCGGCGCTGGATCTGCGGCTCGTGTTTCCCGGCGCGCGGTACGTCGAGGAGGGAAAGGTTGCCGCCTGCCTGCGGGAGATCGTGGACATCTGGACGCGCACGGCCTCCGCCCGCAGCGCCCAGATGGTGTTCTGCGACCTGTCCTCGCCCAAGGGTGGGAAAGGCTTCAGCGTCTATGACGACCTGCGCCAGCGCCTGATCGACGCGGGCATTCCCGAGCAGGAAATCGCCTTCGTCCACGACGCAAGCTCGGACACGCAGAAGGCCCGGCTATTCAGGGCCGTCCGCGAAGGGCGGGTGCGGGTGTTGCTGGGGTCCACCGCGAAGATGGGGGTAGGCACCAACGTCCAGACCCGCCTGGTGGGCTTGCATCATCTCGATGCGCCGTGGCGTCCGTGCGACGTGGAACAGCGCGACGGACGCATCCTGCGCCAGGGCAACGAGAACGAGGAAGTGGAGATCTTCCGCTACGTCACCGAGGGCAGCTTCGACTCGTACCTTTGGCAGACGCTGGAGACGAAGGCCCGTTTCATCGTCCAGGTCATGAAGGGCGACAAGGGCATCCGCTCGATCGAGGATGTGGACCTGGCCACGCTGTCCTTTGCCGAAGTGAAGGCACTGGCCTCGGGCAATCCGCAGGTGATCGAAAAGGCCGGCGTGGACGCCGAAGTCGCCAAGCTCTCGACGCTGTATTCGGTGTGGCGCAACCAGCGCTATGCCAACGAGAACGAAGCGGGCCGGCTGCCGCTGTACATTCAGGCGCAGGAGCAGCGCGTCGAGCGCCTGGCGCAGGACCTGAAGCGATGCGAGTCGCAATCGATGGAGCGCTTCGCCGTGGAGATCGATGGCCGATGCGTACAAGGCGCGGAGGCCGCCGGCGATGCCCTGCGTGGAGCGATCAAGGCCGCGTGGGAGGAGGTGCGCAGGACGCGTGCGCCGGTCGAGCGCACGTTGGGTCGCTTCGGGGGCCTGCTGCTGGGCGTTCGCGGAACTCACGCCGAGGATGTGCCGCGGCTGTACCTCAGCGGGCAGTGCCTCTATGAGGCTGATCGATACCAGACCGGCCCCGGCTTGGTGTCGGCGCTGCTGGCAGCGCTCGTCTCGGTGGCGGAGGATCACGCCAAGGCGGTGGCGCTGCTGGCAGCCCGCCGCAAGCGGCTCGACGACCTGCGGCAGGAACTGTCGCGACCGTTCGAGCACGAAGCCCGGCTGCATGACCTGCAGGTCCGCCAGCAGGCGTTGCTCAAGGCGCTGAACCTGACCGTTGACGAGGCCGGGACCGCGGCGCTGGACACGGAAGAGGGCAAGCACGCTGCATGAAGTCCGCCCCCCGCTGCCGAAAGGCAGCGGGGGGAACGGATCATCGTTGGTTGCTCATCCATTGGTCGACGTCGCCGGAGCGCCATACGGTCACCCGGGCGGAGAGCTTCAGCGGCCGTGGGAAACTGCCCTCGTGGACCCGACGCCAAAGCGTGGAGCGGGAGATCGGCACGCGCGCCAGCACCTGGCGCACGCGCAGGAAGACGTCGCCCTGCGGCGACGCGGCCGGCGCAACACCGGCCGAAGGGGGAAGCGAAGAAGTAGGCATGATCAGTCCTCGCTGCGGACAAGCCGCGCACGGGAGTGACCTGCTGCTTGATGCGCCGCTAGGTCAGGATCGCGCTCGCACTAGGAATGCCGTCCATGTCGTCGCAGCCACGGGCATTCCGGCGCGGCCTGCTGTCGATCAGCATGAGGAAGTGAAGCGAGGGGACTGCCATCGCCCCGGCAAGGGGTTGAGCGGGTCATGGAGGTGCGCGCTATGGCGCGCCGGTCGAACCCAAAAAGGCGGGTGACGTCCGCGGCGGTTGCGCCCGGTGCCCGGCGAACGCAGGGAACCCGCAACAGGTCTTCACTGTAGACCGCCATGCAGGCGCTGGCCGCCGGCCCCGGCCACCGCATGCGAAACCGGCGGCCATCGCGATCACTTTCGCAACGTCTGCGCGCCCAGGCACGGCATTCAGGCCATGTCCGGCGCCGCCTGCGCCGAGGACGCCGGTTCTGCCGGCTCGCCTTCCGAAGATTCGGCCGCCTCCGCAGGTGAGGTGTCCGGGCTCTCGTCGTTGACCTCTGTCGGGCGCTCCGCCGCCGGCGCCGCCCTGCCCGCGTTCGGCCCGGCATTCATCCGCCGGCGCAATCCCGCGGCGAGCGCGCGCGCGGAACTGGCCACGTCCCGCACCTGGCGCTTGAGCAAGGCACGCTGTTGATCGAGCGCCTGCGTGGTGATCACCTCGTGGATCTCCAGGGTCTGCAGCAGCGGCATCAGCTGGTCCAGCTTGCCGATCACCTCCAGGTATCGCCGACCGGTCGATGACAGCACCCCGACCCCGACCTCCAGCGGCTGCGCATCGTACGTCGCCGCCGCGTTGATGCCGTGCGCGGAGAACAGTGCCTCGGCACCGTCGATCGCCTGATCGAGGGTATGCGCCACCGCCTCCATGCGATCGCGCAGCGCCGTCTCGATCTTCTGGATGTCCTCGTGCTCCAGCCGCGTGCGCGCGATGGTCGAGATGAAGTAGCTGGCGAGCTGGAGCGTTGCGAACATCCGCACGAACAGGCGCTTGCCCTCGGCACTGTAGAAGCGCGTGCTGATCTTGACGCTGGCCGCCTCCACCCTGCGGAAGTCCGCCTTGGCTTCGCGCGCGAGGATGCGTGCGTTCACCCCGCCCTGGTCGAGCCGGATGATCTGCACGCCCCGAGGTTCCGGTGTCGTTTCGGGCATGACGCCGCTCCCGCAAGAAATCCGGCCTCATGCTGCCGAGGCCTCACCTACCCGGTAACGCGGAATCGATCCGGATAGGAGGGGATTTCCCTCCCAGCCCTCCCGGGCCGATTGACCCGACCGCAGCCGGTCTCTACCGTCCTGGACGCAGCAGCTGGCCCTGCAATGCTTTCGGCGAGCCCTGGCGCAATACCCGCTCAGACGCTTCCGGCCTCGCCGCCGGGCAGCCAGAGCGCTTTCGAGGCCCTGACCTCGAAAGCGCTTTCCTTGTTCGATCGGTCGCTGGCCCACCGACGCCTCGCTTGAGGCACAGGCCAGTCCATGTCCCCACCGCCGCCTGACGGCAATCGCGCGTTTCCCACCCAGCGAGGGCTCAGGCCCTGGCGGGTTCTGGCCTCCGCCCTTCCTTCCGGAGGTCACCATGCTCGCACCCATCCTTTCCCCGTGCGTTCCTTCCGAGGCCGCACCGACGATTCCCCCCGCTGCAACGGCTTCTCCTTTCGACACGCTCGACGATCCCGCCGACGGGGAGGAGTGGACCCAGGAAGACCTGGTCTTCGTCCATTGGCGCATGCTCCAGCAGGTCGAGGGTCTGTGCGATCCCAAGTGCCCGCTGGACGAGAAACTCGACACGCTGCGCTGGATCTTCACCGAGCCGGACAAGGACGAGCTGCCTTTCAGCTTCGCGACCTGCGTTCGCATCGTCGCCTGTAGCCCGCTGTCGCCGATCCCGTATTGCGGGCAGGTCGACGTGGAGGAGATGCGCGACCGCATTCGCGCCAACCTGAAGCGTTGGCTGGACCAGTCGCTGGATCGCTATCCCGAATGGGTTCGCCAGGCACTGCTCTCCCGGCCCGACTGGGTCATTCCCCAGCTGTCGCGCCATCCGCAATGGATCAACGAGCAGCTCAAGCGGATCAAGGACGAAGGCGACCTCTTCGCCTGATCGCAACCGTGCGCCCGCGACCTCGTGTCCGGGCGCTCCCTCGCATGACGGGAGGTCGCCATGATCGTTTCCTCCGTTTCATCCGGCCCGCAATCGCTGCTGCCGGTACGCACGGTCATCCAGATGATCCGCTTCCTGCGTGAAGCCCGATCGTGCAGCGGACGCGCGAGCCGGCTGTTCGTGATCTGCGGCGCCGACCGCGTGCGCTACGCCTTGGAGTGGTCCTGCGAAGGCTGGCACATCGAGCGCCACGACGCCCAAGGCCACAGCCTCCATGCCACGACCGTCGGCCCCGACGCGCTGCTTCTCCATCCGCTGATCGACGCGCTGAGCTGCGGCCAGCTGTACACGCCGCCCCTCCACCACTGATCCGCCTTTGGGCGAGCGCGCCGACGGCGCGCCCGCCCCACCTCCCAGGAGATCCCATGGAAATCCAGGTTCGCATCAACGAAGAAGGCGCCCTGCACAACCAGCGCTATGCCTTCACCAACCGATTCACGCTCGTCTCCGAGCTGCTCCAGAACGCGCGGCGGGCCGGCGCCAGCAAAATCCAGCTGGACTACGACCTGACAACGCGCATCCTGCACGTGGCCGATGACGGCCACGGGATCAACGACTTCCAGGCGCTGCTGGCATTCCACGAATCGGGATGGCCCGAACAGACCCAACAGCGCGAGCGTCCCTTCGGCATCGGCTTTTCAAAATGCCTGTACGCCGCGTCACGCTGCATCGTGCGTTCGCGGGGCTGGTTCGTCGATTTCCAGACGGAAGCGGCGCTGCGGCGCACGCCGATCCAGGTACGGCGCGACCCGGGCGAGCCTGTCCTGGGCACCCAGGTGGAGCTGCACGAGGTCGACCTTGGCGGTCTGGACGATCGCATCGACTCCCTGTGCAAGGGCTTTGGCGTCGACGTGATCTACAACGGCCGGCGCCTGGTCCGCCCCTATGCCGAAGACCACCTGGAGACGATCTCCACGCCCGTCGGCGCCATGCACCTGGTCGGCGTCCGCACCGGCCATATCGCACCGACGATACTCGGCTTCCTGCAGGGATTTCGGGTCTTCGGCCCGAGCGATTTCAGTCCCGTGCACGTCAACGTCGTGCATCTGGACCCGCAGGTGTTCCAGGCCCGCTTGCCCGATCGTGACCGCCTGATCGACCAGGACGACCCTATCTCCCGGGTCTACGCCGAACTCCGGCACCAATGGCGCGCGATCCTGCAATACGCCAAAGGCAAGTTGCCGCCACGGGAGTTCGTCGATCGCTATTACGGGGCCATGAAGGCCTTCGATTGTCGCGATCTCATCAACGACCTGGACGAATTGCCGCGGGAGGTCTGTGCTCCGATCGTGGGCTACCCCATCCAGCTTTACTCGGGCGAACACGACAGCCTGCTTGACCTCGACGCACCCCCACCCACCCGCGCCGCCATCGAGAATGGACAGTCCGTGCTGGTGGCGATGGACGATGTGGGTGGCGACACGGCCGCCGCCTGGATGTATGCCCATGCCCGGCGCTTCCTGGTGATCAACGGCCACCAGCAGTTGCCCGAAGGGCATTGGGGACACACCCAGGTTCGCCACCTCGACTCGGCCTCGATCCAGGTGGAGCCCGTCGGTCCGTTGACGAGCACCTACTTCGATGGCCGCTGGATCGGCGTGAAGGTCGTGCTGTGCGACACGGTTCGGCTGACGGTGTCCGGGGATGTGGTGGACATCACCGACGACGGCGTGTACCACGAGGACGTGCTGTACATCCCCGCCGGCGAAGCCAGTGGAAAGCCGGTACGGCAGGTGTCGTCCTACACCGACGACATGGAACGCTTCCTCCAGGAAGAACTGCAGGCCGACCTTGCCGCATTGGCCGATCTGATCCACCAGCTGCGCTCGGTCGATCCGCGCGCCACCCTCCAATCGTTGCTCGATCCGCTCCACCTCGAGAAATACCCGGTCCTGCGCGACAAGACGTTTCGTCTCGCCGTGTCCGGCAACGCGCATCGGGTCGAACTGATCGACTGAGCGTTGGGAAGGAAGCCTGCGGGCTTCCTTTCCCGAACCGATCCACCGGTCCGTTCGGGAAAGGGATTCCATCGGGAACGCATTTTCGCGGTAGCTGATCACCGGCGCTCCGGCGCAAATTCAGCCCATTCGTTGCCCTTTCGGCCGCCCTGGCGGCCCTGCTGTCCAAGCCCGTCGCACCGCCGACGCGGCCTTGCCCTGCGTTCGCACCGCGCGCACGCCCCTGCCCCTCCCCGGTTCGCCCACGAGCCCCGCTCACGCGGAGCCCGGCCGCCGGGGACGTCCGCCCTGGAGCCCTCCAATGAAACCGACCGTATCCAACGGTCGCGCCCCGCGTGCTGCCTCGGCAGCCGAAGGAGCCGGCCATGTCTAATCTCGACTATCAGCAGCGCGTGGACGCCGCCAAGCGGCTCGCCCATGGACACTGGACGCAGATCCTGGCGTCCATCGGCGCCGACCAGCGCCTGCTGGGACACCGCGACCTCCCCTGTCCCCGCTGCGGTGGCGACGATCGCTTCCGCTACGACGACAAGTTCGGAGACGGCAATACCTACTGCCGCCATTGCGGGGCCGGCGACGGCTTCGCGCTGATGCAGGCGCTGACCGGCTGGGACTTCCACGCCGCCTTGCTGGCGGTCGAAAAGTACCTGGGCAGCTCGCCGACGATCCGAACCTCCCCTGCGCAGAACTCCGGCACGCGGATGCGGCAGCTGGCCCAACGGATCTGGAACGAGGCCACGCCAATCGCCGAGGGAGACGACGCATACCGCTATCTGCGCAGCCGCAGGCTCGTGCTGCCGTCGATGTCCAGCGCGCTGCGCTTCCATGCGGCACTGGGCTATTTCGCCCGGGACACGCAGGGGCCGCCGCGCAGGGTCGCCGACTATCCGGCCCTGCTTGCCCGCGTCGAAGGAGCGGACGGCCAGCTGATCACCTTGCAGCGCACCTACCTGACCGACGGACGCAAGGCCGCGGTGCCCAACGCCAAGAAGCTGCTTTCCGGCGGCATCGATGGCGCGGCGGTGCGGCTGTTCGAGCCGGGCGAGGAGCTGGCGGTGACCGAGGGCATCGAAACCGCGCTGGCCGTGTACCTGGCAACGGGCCACCCGGTCTGGGCTGCGCTGAGCGCCGGGAATCTGGAGAAGCTGTGGATACCGCCGCACGTGCGGCGCGTGCTGATCTATGCCGACAACGACGCCGGCGGAAGCTTCGCCGGGCAGGCGGCCGCCTTTGCGCTCGCCCGACGCCTGACGCGCGAGCCGTTGCCGGATGGGACGTACCGCGAGATCCAGGTCTTCGTGCCGCCGACTGCGGGC
>Ga0153956_1001703_pt1 | contig 18380 bp, 20 predicted proteins | sample TSFL040MetaG_FD_104704 | JGI IMG/M metagenome (GOLD analysis project Ga0153956, IMG submission 104704) | Attine ant fungus gardens microbial communities from Florida, USA - TSFL040 MetaG | ecosystem: Host-associated > Fungi > Mycelium > Unclassified | place: USA: Florida, Wekiwa Springs...
AGCCGAGGCCGATTTGGCGCGGATCGACCGGGAGCTGGAAACGCTCCTCAATCTTATCCTCAAGGGCGGAGCTGCCGACGCCATCAATGCGAAGATGGTTCTGCTGGAGCAGCGGAAGAAGGAGGTGGCCTTGTTCCTGGCTGAAGCCGATGAGCCGCCTCCCCTCCTGCACCCGGCGATGGCGAACCAGTACCGGATGCGCGTCCAGCAGCTCTACGAGACGTTACAAGGCGATTCCGAGGAACAGCGGATCGAAGCGGCGGACGTGCTCCGCACGCTGGTTCAGGACATTATCCTGACCCCGGTGGACGGCAAGATCGAGATCGACGTTCGCGGTAATCTCGCTGGAATCCTCACGCTTTCCGTCAAAAAGCAAAACCCCGCAGCCGGGGCTACGGGGTCGCAAGCAAAGATGGTTGCGGGGACAGGATTTGAACCTGCGACCTTCAGGTTATGAGGCTCGGCCGAAACGCGAAATACTCTCGAAAAAATCAACGGTATTGCCGCCTCATGCGCCCGTTTGCCTGTCAACCGGAGTTGCGACTGGCCCAGCCGCCCAATCGATTTGAGGCGATACGACGTCGGTCGTCATCTTTCTTTGTTGGTTGGCTCTCACGCTCCCTGAAGCAGGCCAGGGGCCTTGCCGTCATCAAGGACAGAAGCCGGTGCACTGCCAGCCACCCGCCCCGTCGCGGAAGACGCCGGCGGGGATATTGGAGCTACCGAACGGATAGTATTTCCGTTGCGGTTGGGGCACCTGATAGCTCGAACCACCGGACGAAATATTGGGATCATACCACCACGCATGGTCCCAGGGATTCCGGCTCCCGCGACGAGCCCCGCGGCCGGAACCGGCTTCGCGCCGGCGAGCAGAGGAGACGGGCGCATCAAGCGCGGCGAGTTTTTGCTTGGCCCAGGCACTGCCACCGTCCGCGGCCTTCCGATACCACTTGCGCGCCTCCGTCATATCCCGCGGACCGCCGTGACCGTTTTCCAGCGCCCAACCGAAGTTAGACATCGCATCACTGTTGCCGCCTTCCGCCGCCTTCCCGTACCAAAGCCGCGCCGCGGCAAGATCCTTGGGGCCGCCCTCGCCATTGTCGAGCATCTTCCCAAAAATGTTCATCGCTTCGACCGTGCCTGCCATCGCCGACTTCTCATACCAATGCCGTGCTTGAGCGAGATCCCTGGGGCCTCCGTCGCCAAGGTAGAGCATGGCGCCAAGATTGTTCATCGCCTTGCCATTTCCTGCACGCGCGGATCTCTCGAACCATTGTCGTGCCTCAACAAGATTCTTCGGCCCGCCCTGACCGTTGTGCAGCATGGCGCCCAGATCGTTCATACCATCTGGATCACGACGTTCCGCCGCCTTCGCGAACCACCGGCGCGCTTGTGTCAAATCGTTGGCGATACCTGTTCCATCGCGATAGTTCACCGCAAGATTATACATCGCGAGCGGTATCCCGCCTTCCGCCGCTTTTTGCAGAAGGACGACGGCATGCGCCTTGTCGACAGGGACGCCAAGCCCTCGAGAGTACATCGCCGCCAGGTTATTCGCCGCCAAGACATAACCCAGGCCGTCTGCTTTTTCGAACACGGCGAGCGCCGATTCATATGCCTTGGCCGCCAAATAGGCGCGTCCGAGCTGGAATGCCACGCGTGGATCGGTGGGAGCGGCTTTGGCGGCCGCCTCGCAGGCAGGTACAGCTACTTTAGGATCGACCTTCTCGGCATCGACACCCGAAACGCCGGATGGTCGCCGGTCATCCAGCGGACTGGCCGCCGCTTGATCACAGATTTGCATCAGGGCAGAGGAAGAACGGTCTTGTGCCTGCACCTGACCTGCCTGCAACACCGTCAGCGCCGTCGCGCCAAAAAGGACAACCCACCTCATCCATCCCCCAAGCATTATCTGACCCAGTTCGATGCCGACGCTATGCGGCACGCTGTCTGACCAGCATCAGACCAGCGTCAGTCGGAGGGACATTTCCGAAATCATCGCAGGTTTAGACTTCCGGCAGGGCCGCATGCGCTGTTCGGAGGCATCTGGATAAGCCGGGGCGCATGCCCTATACCCGTGAGGAATGCGGCTTTGAGCAGTCGTGGACTGGGGCATGCCGGGCGACGGGACAGGAAGCGGAGCGGACTCGCCTCCCTATGAGCTGAGGGTTCTTGGGCCATTCGAACTGGTCGAGCGCGCCTCGGGCCGCTCTGCAGCCGTCAAATCCCTCAAGATGCGAGCCTTGCTCACCTTTCTTTCGGCAACGCCGGGCGCCCGCGCGAGCCGCCGCCAGATAGCGGATTTGTTCTGGGGGAGCCGCGGCGAAGCCCCGGCGCTTCATAACCTGCGGGTCACCTTAAGCAGCTTCCGCAAAACCGACCCGCACGCCGATATCCTCACGGTCGATGAGGATGTTTTGGCGCTGAACCTGTCGCTGGTCGCCGCCGACCGGTCCATCCTGGATAAAGCCCGCCAGAGCGGAGAGCTCGAAAGCCTGCGGACGGCCGCATCGCTCTACCGCGGCGAATTTGGCCATGCGCTTGAACTCGACGAAGAGGGCTTTGACGATTGGCTGAAGGCGGAGCGCGCGCGGACGCAAGAAACGGCCATTGCCGCCCTCGACACCCTCGTTCGCAAGCTCGCCGCGCTTGGCGCGCATCGAGAAGCGCTTCAGAACGCAAACCGGCTGCTGACCGTCGACCCTCTGCGCGAGGAGACGCACCGGCTGGTGATTGCGGAGGAAGACGCCGTATCCGGCCGCGCTTCCGCACTCGCGCGCTTCCACGATTTTGCGGATATTCTGAAGGCAGAACTGGGCGTCGCCCCCGAGCGGGACACGCTCGAGCTTGTCGAGAAAATCCGCACCCGGGCCGAGCCACGCGTGGCGGCAGGCGTGCCCGAACTGCCGCCCTTCATCGAGACTGAAACCCCTCCCGCTGCCGCGGTTACAGTTCCAGCTCAACCGGCACAACGGCATCGACCGCGGCTGCTCGCCGCGGCAACCCTCGCGGCCGTGCTCCTGGCCGGAAGCATCACCGCATGGCAGATCCTGCACGCGCCCGCCACCTATGCCGGAGAAACCACCGGCCGCATCTCGGTCGCCATTCTTCCGTTTCAACGTGCAACCGAAAACGAACATGCCACCGCCCGCATCCCGGAGCTTGAGGCCGACACGCGACTGGCCGTTAGCCGCGCCATCCGCCTTGCTCCCGTCGAGATCCGGGATGGGGACAAGTCGCGCGATCCCGTGAGCGCCGGTCATGCGCTCGGCGCCCGTTACGTCGTGAGAACGACGGTCTCGTCCGGCTCGCAAGCCGATGTCGCGCTCTTCGATACGACCAGCGGCGTGAGCGTGGCAGCGGCGACCATTTCCATTGGGGACAACGCCATCAAGTTCGCGCGGGAGCTGTTTCGTTTCGTCTATCCCGAAATCATCCTGCACCGCGCCCGCACGCTCGCCCGAACGGATCCGGATTCCACGGCCGCGCTTCTGTGGCAGGCCGAAGCCGCGCGGATTAAGACGCGCGTTGGCGCGGCCGCGCCCGATGAAGCTTCGCTGTTCGAAAATGTCCTCAGCCGCGAGCCGGACCAGTTCTTCGCCCTCCTTGGCCTTGCCAACACGCTCATTCTTCGCACAGCCCGTGAGCAAAGCCCGGACCGCGCGGCGGATATCGCCCGCGCGACGGAATTGCTGCGGCGGGCCCGCGAGCAGGCGCCGAGCGTTGCCGAGATCGCGTTCGAGGAAGGGATGCTGAACAAGCTGCAAGGCAAATTCGAAGCCGCCGGACGCGACTTTGAGCGTGCCGTGCGCCTCGACCGGACGCACTGGAACGCCGCAGCCCAGGCTGCCCATGTGAAGATATTCATGGGGCGGATCGAGGACGGATACAGGGAGATGGAGGCGGCGACCGCCTATCTCCTCCCCGACATCGCCGCCGCCGAAACCGCCTACATCGCGGGCGAGACCGCCCTCGTGGCGGGGCATCCCGAACGCGCGGCGGCGTATCTCGACATGGCCCTTGCTGGAAACGCGACGGTTGCCCGCATTCACGGCATGCAGGCCGCCGCGCTCTGGATGGCGGGGCGGTACGAGGAGGCCCGTATCGCAGCGCGGGAGTCGCGGCGCCTTCAGCCACCCTACAGTCCCGACCTGATGGCAAAGCGCGGCCGGGCCACGGCCTCCCCGCGTTTCAAGGAAGCCAGGGACCGGTATGTCGCGGCCTACCGGGCCGCGCTCGCGCCCGCGCCTGTATCAACGAACTGAATTTTTGTGGGATTTCCGCTCCAGACTGAAGATTGATGGGAAACTGACGGCTCCCATACGCCACGAAAGTCAGGATGCAGGGCGGTGACCGCGCATTCCGGCGCGGCCCGACGAACGACCCTTGCGAGGAATTGCCTGACATGAGAGCCATCATCCCCCTGACCACCGCGCTTATTCTGTCCTTCGCATCCACGGCATTTGCGAACGAAGCACAGATGAAGCTTGCCGCCGCCGGCGGCAGTTGCTCGGCCTCCTACAAGCTTTGCGTGAAGCGCTGCCGGGGCCTCCCCAATCCCTCATGTGTTTCCGAAGTCTGCGGCGGCAAGCTCGCCAAGTGCAAATCGACCGGCTGCTGGCAGGATGCACCCCGGTTCGGCGGGCAGAAGACGTGCGGGTTGCGGGGGTAGCCGAAGGCATCACCACAAGCATAACCGGCGCTCACCCGCGAGCGCCGGTTACGTGCGTACGAAAACGTCTTTCCAGCCAAGCGACAAATTGCGATTTCCTATTCGCGTGTGCTCTCTCTCCGGCCCCACATCGACCTTCCGCGGCGCGCCGCTGATGCTTCCCGGCAGCGTTGCGTTGGGTCTCACGGATGCCTCCATGCCGGCGGGCTCGACTTCGAACGAGGCAACAAGACGCTCGTCCATTTTCCATGCTGGCGCATCGTCGGACATCGCAAGACTCGCCTCAGATCTCATGTGCCAATCATGTGCCATGTAGAGAATTGCAACGCGGGGGAAGCGATCAGACGAATTCAGTCTAACTACATGATAATGAAAGTCTTTTGAGCGAAATAGATAGTAATGCGTGGGAAGCGCCTGCAAGCCATGAAAAAGCCCGCCAGAGGCGGGCTAATTCTTTGATTTCATTTCGAAATCTTGGTTGCGGGGACAGGATTTGAACCTGTGACCTTCAGGTTATGAGCCTGACGAGCTACCGGGCTGCTCCACCCCGCGATAAACCTTGCACATCCTCGAAATCCAAAGCCGGTCGACGTTTCGCTACGCCCAAGGCGCCGATCAACCGTCCGGAGGCTTCCTGAGAAGGCGACCGGGGATCTATGCCCACGGTGCGAGGGGTATGTACCAACGCAGGTCCGCTTTGGAAAGGGCCGCCGCCGATATTTTCAAGAATTTATGACGGCCCCGGCACAATTCCGTTTTGACGGTATCTCGCCGATGCCGTTCCGCCGCTCTTGTCGGGACCGCCTGAAAAGCCGAGCGTCAGGAACAAGGCGGAGGAACCCATGGGGCAGCAGCCAACCAGCTCCAGCCATAATACCTTGAGCGATGCCTTCGGGCGAACGATCGCGCACTCGCGGTCGTCGCCGCCGCCCACGCTGGCAGAGCGCCTCGACCGGCCGGCACGATTGCGGGCGCTGACGGCCGACAACGAGGCCGGCTTCGCGCGCGCGATTTCCGCCGATTTCGGCCACCGCTCCACGACCGAGACAACGATCGCGGAAGTCCTGTTCGTGCCGGTCGCGATATCCGAAGGATCCTGCGCGAACGCGTCGACACGCGTTCATCATCCGGTCGGAACCTGCAAGATGGGCGTCAACGATCCGCTTTGAGCCAATCGGCGATACGCCTTGCTGTGATGAGGTCGCGCATATGCGTTTGAGCGGGTCGCGACGCCGTTGCGCCTCTTATCTCCACGCGCGAAGTTCGCTAAAACACCTGCCATCCAACAATCGAACACATCGGGAGTGAAACGATGGATCTCGGAATTAAAGGCCGCCATGCACTGGTTTGCGCATCGAGCAAGGGGCTGGGGCGCGCCTGCGCCATGGCGCTGGCGGCGGAAGGCGTTCATGTGACGCTGACGGCGCGCGGCGCCGAGGCGTTGGCGAAGACGGCCGCCGATATCCGCAAGGCTCATCCCGGCGTGGAGGTGAAAGAAGTCGCCGGCGACATCACCACGCCGGCCGGCCGCGAGGCCGCGCTCAAGGCCTGTCCCGATCCGGACATCCTGATCAACAATGCCGGCGGTCCGCCGCCCGGCGATTTCCGCAACTGGACCCGCGACGACTGGATCAAGGCTATCGACGCCAACATGCTGACGCCGATCGAACTGATCAAGGCGACCGTGGATGGCATGATGTCCCGCAAGTTCGGCCGCATCGTCAACATCACCTCGGCCGCGGTGAAAGCGCCGATCGAGGTTCTGGGACTCTCAAACGGTGCGCGGGCGGGCCTCACCGGCTTTGTCGCCGGCATTGCGCGCAAGACGGTGAAGGACAACGTCACCATCAACGGCCTTCTGCCCGGCCCCTTCGACACTGACCGGCTACGCGGCCCTGTTGCCGAAGCCGAGGCCAAGCGGCGCGGGATCACGGTCGATGCCATGCTCGCCGAGCGGGCCAAGGGCAATCCGGCCGGCCGCTTCGGTCGGCCCGACGAATTCGGCTATGCCTGCGCGTTCCTGTGCGGCGCTCATGCAGGATTCATCACCGGCCAGAACATCCTGCTCGATGGCGGCGCCTTCCCAGGCACGCTGTAAGGCTCGCGCAAACGCCGATGAAAGCCGTCTGGCACGAGCGAACGGGCGCGGCGACCGGCGTCCTCACTTACGGGGACGTCGCGACGCCCGTCGCCGGACCGGGCGAAGTGCGTGTCAGGCTCGAAGCGTCCGGCGTCAATCCGGCCGATGTCGGCCGCCGCGCCGGCAGCTATCGCGCCATGGAATTTCCGCGTGTGATTCCGAACAGCGACGGCGCGGGAATCGTCGATCAGGTCGGTGACGGCGTCACCCGATTCGAACCCGGCCAGCGCGTCTGGCTGTTCAACGGCCAGCGCAACGGCCGTGCCTTCGGCACCGCCGCCGAATATATCGCGCTCGCCGAACATCTGGTGACACCGCTGCCGGCCGATGTTTCGTTCGCGGCCGGCGCCACGAGATCGATCTGTTCGTCCTCTGTCGGCGCATTTATCAGGCATGGCACGCTCCTCGTTTGTCCCTGTTAACGCGGAGAGGATTCATATGATCCATTGCGCGGAATTGCAGAAGGCCGCATCCTTGCTGAAAATCGGAACGGAACGAGGACGCGCGGGAAATGCAGTGGACGGTCGGCAAGGTCAAAATCACCAAAATCGTGGAACTGGAAACGGTCGGCAGCACGCGCTTCATCCTTCCGCTCGCGACCAACGAGGAAATCCAGAAGCTGCCATGGCTCATTCCGCATTTCGCGACCGAGGAAGGCCGGCTGCGCATGTCGATCCACACGCTGATCGTGGAGACGCCGTCACGGCGGATCATGGTCGACACCGGGCTCGGCAACGACAAGGAAGGCCGCAAGGTGCCGACCTGGAATAGCCGGAAAGAACCATTCCTTGAGAGGATGACCGAGGCAGGCTTTCCGCCGGAGAGCATCGACACGGTGTTGTGCACGCACCTGCACGTCGATCATGTCGGCTGGAATACAAAACTCGTTGGCGGGACATGGGTACCGACCTTCCCGAAGGCACGCTACGTGTTTGGCAAGACCGAATACGCGCACTGGCGGGACCACAGCGACAGCCCGGAGCACGCGGCTGTGTTCAACGACTCCGTGAAGCCGATTGCCGACGCCGGCCTCGCCGATCTCGTGGCCAGCGACCACAAGCTGTGCGATGAAATCACGATGATCCCGACCCCGGGCCATAGCCCGGGACACATGAGCATCCACATCGCTTCGGAGGAACAGCAGGCCCTTCTGACCGGCGACGCCGCCCACCATCCCTGCCAGATGGCGCATCTCGACTGGTCCTCGACCGCGGACTCCGACCCCAGGCAATCCGCCGTTACCCGGCGCGACCTGTTCGGGCGTTTCGCCGATACGCCGACGCTGGTGATCGGCGGGCACTACAATGCCGGCCACGTCCGGCGCGACGGTACGGGTTTCAAATTCATCGCCCTATGAGCCGGGCCACCCAAGTTGCGCAAATTGGGATAGACCCGCGTGAAGGCCGCCCTCGGAGATGCGGCAAACGGCGGTTGAATTTCATTCCGCGCTGTTCCATGAACTAAACAAGCGAGACAAAACGCCAAAGGGAGTGATCCACCATGAAACTTGTTCGGTACGGCGCACCTGGCCAGGAAAAGTCCGGCCTCATCGACAAATCCGGCCAACTGCGCGATCTGAGCGCGCACGTGAAGGATCTCAACGGCGAAGCCTATTCTCCCGAAAGCCTCAAGAAACTTGCCGCGCTCGATCCGTCGAAGCTCCCGGCTGTCAGCGGCAATCCGCGCCTCGGCGCGCCCGTCACCGGCGTCTCGAAGTTCGTCGCGATCGGATTGAACTATGTCGATCACGCCAAGGAAACCGGATCGCCGATCCCGACCGAGCCGATCTTCTTTCTCAAGGCCAACACATCCCTGAGCGGCCCGAATGACGCCGTGGAGAAGCCGCGCGGCTCCACCAAGCTCGATTGGGAAGTGGAGATCGCGGCGATCATCGGCACCCGCGCCAAGTATGTCAGCGAAGCCGATGCGCTGAACCATGTCGCCGGCTACTGCGTCTGCAACGACGTGTCCGAACGCAATTTCCAGATCGAACGCGGCGGCACATGGACCAAGGGCAAGTCGCACGACACCTTCGGACCGCTCGGGCCATGGGTTGCCACCAAGGATGAGATCGCCGACGTGCAGAAGCTGTCGATGTGGCTCGACGTCAACGGCCAGCGCCGCCAGACCGGCTCGACCTCGACCATGATCTTCTCGATGGCGAAGTGCGTATCCTACGTGTCGCAGTTCATCACGCTGCTGCCGGGCGACATCGTCACCACCGGCACGCCTCCCGGCGTCGGCACCGGCATGAAGCCGCCGCAGTTCCTCAACGTCGGCGACGTCGTCACGCTCGGCATCGAAGGGCTGGGCGAGCAGCGTCAGGAAATCGTGGCCGCCTGATCGCCGTCATCCTGAGGCGCGCGCTCGCGCGCGTCTCGAAGGATCGGACACGCAATGGCCCTCGCCCTTCGAGGCTTGCTTCGCTCGCACCTCAGGGGGACGGAGCCTTCGTCGACGTTCCGCCATGTCAAACTCGAGAGTGACCCCATGAAGCTCACCTACTCGCCCGCCTCGCCATTCGCCCGCAAGGTTCGCATCGCCGCGATCGAGCTCGGCCTGATCGACAAAATCGAATTCGTGCCGGCATCGGTGACGCCGGGCCAGCCCAACGACGAATATTCGCGCGACATCAGCCCGCTGAAGAAGCTGCCGGTGCTGATCCTCGACGAGGGCGGCGTCATTCTCGATTCGTATGTCATCGCCGAATATCTCGACGAGCTTGCTGGCGGAGGAAAGCTGATCCCCGCGTCCGGCCCTGCCCGCTGGAGGGTCAAGACCGACCATTCGATTCTTCAGGGCATGCTGGATTCCATGCTGCTGTGCCGCTACGAGAAGATGGTCCGCCCGAAGGAACTGCACTGGTCCGCCTGGGTGGACGATCACTGGCAGCGTGCCTGGAACGGCATGAAGACGTTCGAGGGCCGTCAGGACGTTCTGTCCGGACCGTTCAACATCGCCCAGATCGCGCTCGCCTGCGTGCTCGGTTACGCCGACTTCCGTTTCGCCGATTGCGGCTGGCGCAACAGCTTTCCGAAGCTCGCCGCCTTCAACGAAAAAATGCTGACGCGCCCATCGGTCAGGATTTCGGTGCCGCCGTCCGCCTGATGGGGATAATGCATGAGCCAGACCTTCACCGTCGGCGACCTCACCGTTCACCGCATCGTCGAGCAGGAAACCACATTCCTGCCCGCGCTCGACATGCTGCCGGCACTGACGCCGGACGTTTTGGGCGAGCATCGCGCGTGGATGCAGCAAACGGGCGCACTGGATTCCAGCGACACTCTGATCCTTGCCTTCCAGTCCTACGTCGTGAGGACGCCGCATCACACCATCCTGATCGATAGCTGCATCGGCAACGACAAGCCACGGCCGCAACGGCCGAAGTGGAATATGAAGACCGACGACACCTACATGCGCGCGCTGTCCGCGGCGGGCCTTGGCGTCGGCGACATCGATGTCGTGATGTGCACGCATCTGCATGTCGATCACGTCGGCTGGAATACCCGGCTGGAGAACGGCCGCTGGGTGCCGACCTTTCCGAACGCGCGCTACATCTTCGGCAAGAGCGAATTCGATTACTGGACCGCGCAGCACGCGAAGGCCGAGGTGCCGCCGTTCGCCGACAGCGTGTTGCCCGTGGTCGCGGCGAACAAGGCCGATATCGTCACCAACGAGTATCAGATCGGCGATCACGTCCGCCTGCTGCCGACGCCGGGGCATACGCCGGGCCACGTCGCGTTTGCATTCGGCCGCGGGCGCGACGAGGCGGTGTTTTCAGGCGACCTCATGCACTCGCCGCTGCAGGCGCGTTATCCGAATCTGTCCGCGAAGTTCGACATCGATCAGGCGCAGGCGGCAACGACGCGGCGCGGTTTCCTCGAGCGCTATTGCGATACCGATACGCTGTGCTGCACGGCGCATTTTCCATCGCCATCGGCCGGAAAAATCCGCCGCTGGGGCGACGGATTCCGCTGCGAAGCGGCTTGAGGCAAACTGAAGGCAGTCTCAGTCGAACAGGCTCGGCGTGTGGTTGACGACCGCGCCCTCGATCGCGAGCATCTTCAACTTGGTGACGACGCCGCCATTGGCGGAAAATCCGCCGGGCTTGCCGCCGGCCGCGAGCACGCGATGACACGGCACCACGATCGGACAGGGATTGCGGCCGAGCGCCTGACCGACATCGCGCGACAGTTCGACGCCGCCGAGCCGTTTGGCGATGTCGCCGTAGGTCATGGTCTTGCCCGGCGGAATGGTGCGCGCGATTTCATAGACGCCGCGATGGAATTCCGGAACGCCGTCGAGGTCGAGCACCACGTCGGCCAGATCGTTCGGCTTGCCCTGAAGCAATGCGATCATGCCGTCGATCGCGGCCTGCACGCCGGCGGGAGGAGCCGCTTCGGGAATGGCGCCATAGCGCTGATGGATGCGCGTGCGGGTCTTGTTTTCGTCCGACATCGGCAGTTGCACAGCGACGATGCCGCGCCCGTGCCAGACGATGCCGCAAACGCCGATCGCGCTCTCGAACATCGCGAATGTAACATCGTTCGTCGTCATGGGCCGCTCCATCCCTGATGCCCCATTTATCCATTCCCGACCCTGAATCCAGTCGCGCCTGAATCTAGACGCGGCGAGTCCCGCGAGCCACCCGGATTCCGGAGGAACTTGCCATCATGCACAGCCGCATGGGATGGTCCGTTTCCCGCAAAATACCCGCGAGTCCGCATGCAAACGCTTCACGTCAACGACTACGACATGGTCTATCTCGATATCGGCAGGAGTGTGGGGGAAACGCCGCCGCTGGTCTGTATTCACGGCTCGCTGTGCGATTTCCGGATCTGGTCGCCGGTGCTCGGGCCGCTGACGCGCAGGCTGCGGGTGATCGCGCCCAGCCTGCGGCATTTCTTCCCCGAACATTGGGACGGCAAAAGCGACACCTATTCGATCGCGCAGCATGTCAAGGACGTGATCGGCTTCATCGAGCAGCTTGAGCTTGGCCCCGTCGATCTGATGGGCCATTCGCGCGGCGGCCACATCGCGTTCCGCGTTGCGCAGCAGCGGCCGGACCTGCTGCGACGGCTCGTGCTCGCCGAACCCGGCGGCGAAGTGGACATTTCGCTGCATCCGGATGCGCCGACCGGCCCCTCGCCGCTCGCGGCGCGGATCGCGGCTTCCGCCGAGAAAATCGCGGCCGGCGACATCGACGGCGGACTGACGCTATTCATAGACGCACTCGAAGGCCCCGGCGCCTGGAAGCGATTGCCAGCGACGCCGAAACAATTGCTGCGCGACAACGCGATGACCCTGATCGGCCAGACTCGCGACAGGCGGCCGCCGTTCAGCAAGGCGGACGCGCAGTCGATCAAGATGCCGACGCTGTTCGTCGGCGGCGCCAACACCAGGGGCATGCTGCCGATGGTGCTGCATGCGCTGGCCGCCAACGTCCCGGATGCCCGGACGGTCATGATCCCCAACACCACCCATCCGATGTTCGAACAGGCGCCGGTGGCCTATTGCGAGGCGGTGCTGGGTTTCCTCACGACGTGAGCCTCGCCGGTTGCAAAATATCCATTCGTCTTATATAAGAGACAAATGGATACTTTAATAGATGAAACAGCCGCACGGCTGGCGCAGCGGATCCGGCTGGAGCGGGAGGCGCGGAACTGGTCGCTGGCCGAGCTGGCGGAGCGCTCCGGCGCCGCCAAGGCCACCATCAGCAAGATCGAGCGTGGCGACACCAGCCCCACCGCCGTGATCCTGGTGCGGCTGGCGGCCGCCTTCGATCTGACCCTGGCGGGGCTTCTGGCCCGCGCGGAGGGCGGCGGCGAGCGCGTCTCCCGCGCCGCCAGTCAGCCGGTCTGGCACGATCCGGAGACCGGCTATATCCGCCGTCAGGTCTTCAGCCGTCCCGACCACCCGATGGAAATCGTGCGGGTGGAGATGCCGGCCGGACGGCATGTCACCCTGCCCGCTTCATCCTATGCGGTGATCCGGCAAGCATTGCTGGTGCTGAACGGCGCCCTCGTCATCACGGAAGGCGGCGAGCGGCACGAGCTCGCCACCGGAGATTGCCTCGGCTTCGGGCCGCCTGCCGACACGACCTTCGCCAACGAGAGCGGCGCGCCGTGCACCTATCTCGTGGCACTGACACGGAGTTGAACGGATGACCGATATCGCGATCAAACCGCTCGGTCCCTCCCCGCGGATTCGCGCCGCCTTGAGCGATCTGCTGATCGAGACCGTGGCCGACGGGGGCTCGGTCAGCTTCATGCATCCGCTGCCGCGCGCCCAGGCCGACGCATTCTGGGATAGCGCGCTTGCGGCGGCGGAGCGCAACGAGCGCACGGTGCTCGGCGCGTTCGACGGCGACATTCTTGTCGGGACGGTGACGCTGCATCTCGACTGTCCGCCGAACCAGCCGCACCGTGGCGAGATCGCAAAAATGATGACACGGACGAGTCATCGCGGCCGCGGCATCGCAACCGCGCTGATGCGCGCTGCGGAAGATCTTGCGATGAAGCGCGAACGCACGCTGCTGGTGCTCGACACCGCGACCGACGGCGGCGCCGCCGGCCTCTATGAAAAGCTCGGATTCACGCTGTCAGGCGAGATTCCGGATTATGCGCTGAAGCCGCATGGCGGCCTCACCGGCACGCTGATTTATTGGAAACGGATTGGAGAGGCCGCAAACGCGACTGCGTCATCCTGAAGTGCTCGCGCGGGCTTTAGCCGCGAGCATCGCCAACTGAAATTCTTTCCCGTGTCCCGGACGCGGTGCAGCGTGAAGCGATGCACCGCAGAGCCGGGACCGTTATCGCAGTGGTTCTCCGTTGCGGTCCCGGTTCTGCGGCGCGGCACACGCGCCGCACCGCGCCCGGGACACATCGTCCAACCGGGGCCCATACGGCCCAGGCCGCTTGACCGGATCATTCGACCGGCGTAGCTTTTCCGAGTTCGGAATTCCGTATTCATAACTCGGACGGCCGCATGACACCGCTCGATCCCACACCGAACCTGATCGACCAGGTTTATGCGCGGATTCTGGAGGGGATCGCGGACCACACCCTGCCGCCGGGCCAGCGCATCCGGCAGAGCGAGCTTGCCGACAGGCTCGGGGTGTCGCGCCAGCCCGTCAGCCACGCGCTGCATCTGTTGCACCGGCAGGGTCTCGTCGCCGAAAGCGGCCGCAAGGGGTTTGAGGTGACGCGGCTCGATCCCGTCCGCATCCGTCAGCTCTATGAAGTACGTGGCGCCATCGACGGGCTTGCCGCACGCCTTGCCGCCGGACGCGCTGCCAGCGACGCCGCCGGGCGCGCCGCGCTCGAACGCGCGCTCCAGACCGGCCGCACCATCGACGAGACCACCTCGCTGTCGCAACTGATCGCGCTCGATGTCGATTTTCATCGCGCGATCTACCGGTTGTCCGGCAATCCGGCGGTCGAGGAAATGATCGCACCGCAATGGCCGCATATGCGCCGCTCGATGGCGACCGTGCTCGGCGAACTCGATTATCGCGCCAGTGCCTGGACCGAACACGGCACCATCGCCGCGCATATTCTGGGAGGCGACGCGGATGCCGCCGAAACCGCCGCGCGGGCGCACGCGCTGGGTGCGGGACGAACCACCGAGGAAAGACTGAAGACGCCGAACAAGGCGGCGTAGCGAGAAACGCCGCGACAATTCAAATAAACGAAGGGAGACGCACCATGAAATTGACCCAGCAACAGATCGACGATTTCCACCGCGAGGGCTGGCTGTTCCTGCCCGAACTGTTCACCCGCGAAGAGGTGGACCTGCTCGCCCGCGAGGCCGTGTCGATCTATGACGCCAACCGGCCCGAGGTCTGGCGCGAGAAAAGCGGCGCACCGCGCACCGCGTTCGCCGCGCACCTCTATAACGAAGCGTTCGGCCTGCTCGGCGCGCATCCGCGCATGATCGATCCGATCGAGCAACTCTTCGGCGAAAAAGTCTACATGCACCAGTACAAGATCAACGCCAAGGCCGCTTTCACCGGCGACGTCTGGCAATGGCATCAGGACTACGGCACCTGGAAGCGCGACGACGGCATGCCGGAGCCCCGCGCCATGAACATCGCGATCTTCCTTGACGAAGTCATGCCGATCAACGGGCCGCTGATGCTGGTGCCGCGAAGCCAGACCGCGGGCGACCTCAAGGCGTCGCACGATCTTCAGACGACGTCGTATCCGCTGTGGACACTCGATGAGGACACCGTGACGCGCCTCGTCGAGCAAGGCGGCATCGTCGCCCCGACAGGAAAGGCCGGCGGCATGCTGATGTTCCACGGCAACCTGGTGCACGGCTCGGCCGGCAACATCACGCCCTATCCGCGCAAGATCGTCTACCTCACGCTGAATGCGGTCTCGAATTACATCCGCACACCGACGCGGCCGGACTATATCGCACACCGCGATTTCACGCCGATCCAGACGGTGGCCGACGATTCGCTGGTGCAGCTGGCGCGCAGACCGCAGCAGGCGGCGGAATAATTCAAGTCGAGTCCATCCGCAGGCGTCATGGCCGGGCTTGACCCGGCCATCCACGTCTTCGGTTCTGCAAGCAGAAAGATGTGGATGCCCGGCCCAAGGCCGGGCATGACGATCCGAATCCATTCGACCAGTTCTGAAATCTCGTTTCACCGGATTTATCCCATGAACCTCCACCACCTTCTGCAAACCCGCCGCGCGGCGGGAAAACCCGTTCGCGTCGCGCTGATCGGCGCCGGAAAGTTCGGCTCGATGTTTCTGGCGCAGGTGCCGCACACGCCGGGGCTGGAGGTGCCCATCATCATCGACATCGACCGCGATCGCGCGCGCGAGGCCTGCCGCACGGTCGGCTGGGATGACGCGCGGATCGCCGCGACGACCTTCACCGACGACGGCGTTCGCGCCATCACAGGCGGCGCGATGGACGTGGTGGTGGAGGCGACCGGCAATCCCGCAGTCGGCATCCGCCATGCGCGCGCGGCCATCGCGGCCGGCAAGCATATCGTGATGGTCAATGTGGAGGCCGACGTGCTGGCCGGACCGCTGCTCGCGGAGGAAGCCCGCAAGGCCGGCGTGGTCTATTCGCTCGCCTATGGCGACCAGCCGGCGCTGACCGCCGAAATGGTGGATTGGGCGCGCGCCACCGGCTTCAAGGTCGTCGCAGCCGGCAAGGGGACGAAGTACCTGCCGCTCTATCATGATGTGACGCCCGCAGGCGTATGGAGTCACTACGGGCTCACCGCCGCGGAAGCGCAGTCCGCCGGCATGAATCCGCAGATGTTCAATTCGTTTCTGGATGGCACCAAGTCGGCGATCGAAATGGCGGCCATTGCCAACGCCACCGGGCTCGACGTGCCCACCGGCGGCCTGCTGTTCCCGCCGTGCGGCGTCGACGACCTGCCGCATATCATGCGGCCGCGCGAGTCCGGCGGCGTGCTGGAGAAATCCGGCGTGGTCGAAGTCGTCTCCTCGCTCGAGCGCGACAGCCGCCCGGTGTTTCGCGACCTGCGCTGGGGGGTCTATGTCGTGCTGGAAGCACCGAACGATTATGCCGCCGACTGCTTCAGGCAGTACGGCCTCAAGACCGATTCCTCCGGCCGGTTCGCGGCGATGTACAAACCCTATCACCTGATCGGGCTGGAGCTGAACATCTCGGTGCTGTCGGCCGCGCTGCGCAACGAGCCGACGGGACAGCCGCGCGATTTCCGCGGCGACGTCGTGGCGGTGGCCAAGCGCGATCTCAAGGCCGGCGAGATGCTCGACGGCGAAGGCGGCTATACCGTATGGGGCAAACTGATGCCGGCCGCCGCCAGCCTGAAAGCAGGCGGGCTTCCGATCGGCCTCGCCCATCGCGTCAAGCTGAAGACCAATATCGCACACGGCGGCGTGGTGGGCTGGAATGACGTTGAGATCAACGCCAACGACGAGACTGTCATGGTTCGTCGCGCGATGGAAGCGCGATTCGCAGCATCCTGAGCGCGACGACTCGCTCGTCAGCCTGCAGCCGCGCGCTCCATCTCAACATCGGCCTTCAGGCTGTCGATGTCGCGATAGATCGAGGACACCGCGAGTACGCGGCCCTTGTCCGTCACGCGGCCGTCGACCTCTCCGAGCGCGGCGGCGGCGTTATGAACGCGCGGTTTCGCTTCCGGCGGAGCCTACTGATCCTCGTCCTCGGACAACGCGTCGGCGAGCTTGTCATAGTATTTCGCGACGAGGTCGATGTTGCCTTTGTTCTCGATCACCGGCGCGGGCATCTTCAGCGCCGCGTTCATCTCGTCGAGCGCCTGCTTCTTTTCCTTGGCCGGCATTTTCGTGTCGGCCTGCACGGCGGCGATCTGCTGCTTCAGCACGCCTTCCGCGCCGATATATTTCCTGGTGGCGGGATCGAAGCCGCCGAGCACCAGGCTGATGTTGTCCATCACCGCGTTGTATTCGGCATAGTCCGCAAAGCCGTATTTTTTCGCGATGCTTTCGAACTGAGCCAGCACCTTCGGATCCGGCTTCACGTTCGGATTGTCCGGCAGCTTGTCGTCCAGCGCGCCCATGTCCTTTTGCGCCGCGAGGACGCCCTCGATCTGCTTTTCGGTCAGCGCGCTCTGCTTCATCGGTGCGTCGGCTGGCGAAGCGGCTTGGGCCGGCGCGGGCGTCGATTTGGCCTGCGCGAATGCGCCGCCGCCGGAGAGCGCCGCGGCGGACGCCGCGAGACCGATGGCGGCGATCGCGATAACGGCAGTGCGAAGAATGTCGCGCATGAAAATCTCCCCGGCTTGGCGTTGGCTTGGCGTTTCGCAAATCGCGAAAACGGAACGGCGGCCATGAGGCTACGGAGATCGAAATGAACGGCCTGTGAACCGGGCGGCGGGCCGGGCGATTGTTCTGCACAAACTCGGCAGAGGCCGGCAACAGCACAAAAAACGCCGCTTCCGGTCGTGCGCGAAGCACTCGGGAAGCGGCGTTTTCGATCGTGATGCCGTAAAGAGGAATTCGTTTGTCCTTTGCAGGCCTGGCAGCGACCTACTCTCCCAGGGCTTGAGCCATAGTACCATTGGCGCTGAGGAGTTTAACGGCCGAGTTCGGGATGGGATCGGGTTCAAGCTCCTCGCTAGAACCACCAGGCCGGCGAAGGACAAAGATAACGAAGCAAGCTGTTTGGTCTTTCCGATCTCATGCACGAAAATGCATGGACATTGAAAATGAGAGCAATCAAGCCAATCGAACGATTAGTACCGGTAAGCTACATGCGTTGCCGCACTTCCACACCCGGCCTATCAACGTGGTCGTCTTCCACGGTTCTCAAGGGAATACTCGTTTTGAGGTGGGTTTCCCGCTTAGATGCTTTCAGCGGTTATCCCGTCCGTACATAGCTATGCTGCACTGCCGCTGGCGCGACAACAGCTCCACCAGAGGTACGTTCATCCCGGTCCTCTCGTACTAGGGACAAATCCTCTCAATATTCCAACACCCACGGCAGATAGGGACCGAACTGTCTCACGACGTTCTGAACCCAGCTCACGTACCACTTTAATCGGCGAACAGCCGAACCCTTGGGACCTTCTCCAGC